>SDBT01019458.1_pt1 | contig 10637 bp, 11 predicted proteins | sample 2277101 | NCBI WGS metagenome assembly SDBT01 (sample SAMN10404973, study PRJNA504765) | marine sediment metagenome | isolation source: marine sediment core GS10_PC15, 103 cmbsf | place: Arctic Ocean: Southern Knipovich Ridge | collected 2010
TACGCATCGAAGTAGGCCACCCGGGCCATAGTGATCAGGTTTCAGATTATGTTCTCCATAACTTTGCTAACGCTGATGCAAAGTGGATAGATCCCCTACTGGCTGAGATTGCCGGAGGTTTGCCATATTTGGTGGCCGGAGATCGGGAAAAGTTTTTACAGCAGATTAATTAAGGAAATAATACATGGGATTTAATTGTGGAATTGTTGGACTGCCCAATGTTGGCAAATCAACCTTGTTTAATGCCTTAACGGCGACAGCTGCGGCTCAGGCCTCTAACTTTCCTTTTTGTACTATTGATCCCAATGTGGGACGGGTGTCGGTGCCTGATTCTAGACTGAACGCCATTGCTGAGATTGCTAAATCGGCAAAGATTATTCCAACCCAGTTAGAATTTGTCGATATTGCCGGCCTGGTGCGCGGTGCCAGTAAAGGGGAGGGGCTCGGCAACCAATTCTTAGGCCATATTCGCCAGGTCGATGCCATAGTCCACCTTGTCCGTTGTTTTGAAGACGATGACATCACCCACGTTGAAGGCAGTATTGATCCGACCCGTGATATTGAAACCATTCAAACTGAACTCATGCTAGCTGATATGGAAAGTCTGGAAAAGCGCTTGCCAGCTTTAGAGAAGAAAGCAAAAGGCACTAAAGACCCAGTGATGGATGCGCAGATTCGCTTGATGAAGCAAGCGCTTGAGTTGTTACGTGAGGGGCAACCAGCACGTTTGCTCGAAGTTGCAGAAAGTGATCAAGAGGTTTTTGAGGGACTGCAACTGTTGACCAGCAAGCCTGTGCTTTATGTTTGTAACATGAGTGAGTCAGAGGTTGGCCAAGACAATGCCTATACCAAGCAAGTTCGTGACCTGGCGGCCAAAGAAGGAGCTGTCGTGGCGGTGATCTCTGCCGAAATAGAGCAAGAAATAGCTCAGCTGGAGGAAGCCGAAGACCAAGCAGATTTTCTACAGTCCCTTGGATTGGAAGAGACTGGCTTGTCCCAAGTGGTGCGTAAGGGCTATGAACTACTCGATCTCATTACCTTTTTTACGGTTGGTCCGAAAGAAGCTCGTGCCTGGACAGTGTATAAAGGTGCTAAAGCCCCACAAGCTGCCGGCGTCATCCATACCGACTTCGAGCGTGGCTTTATATGCGCGGAAACCATTGCTTGCGATGATTTTGTGGCCCAGCAAGGCGAGCAGGGCGCAAAAGCCGCCGGTAAAATGCGCCAAGAAGGAAAAGAATATCTGGTGAAAGACGGTGATGTGTTTCATTTTAGGTTCAATGTTTAGTTCAGAGTTCAGAAGCTTGTCCTGGGCGTAGACCCGGGATCAGAGGTCATAATAAGTTCATTTCCTACAAAGCTAAATGAACAACATTTCCCTGAACTACCCTGATGCTCAGAGTATCTTCTTTAACAATAGACAACTAGAACCAGAGACGTATCCAGTACTCTCAAACACAACGTTATATCCTAATTTTTCATAGAAAGCCTGAGTCCCTTGAAAACTCATCGTCATCACCGTTGCCATTTTACATCCAGACTTTAGACCTAAGTCGTGTACTTGTTGCATCAGTTTGCGAGCAACTCCTTGTTTGCGATGATCAGAGGCTACCCAAAGTTGATCGGTATAAATAGAGCCATAGATAATGAAGCCGTTACAGCCTGCGATGATTGTGCCAGTCTGGTCTCTGATAAAAAATGCAAATGGACAAGACTCTCCGAAGGCAGAGGTTTCTTTGTTTATATTATTGGTTAAGAAATCAATATCTTTGGGATCAGGAGAGGTTGTATGTTCAACCTGCATCAGTTGATGCCAATACAAATATCAAGGGTGGTGCTACTTGGATCCTGAGCGCGCTCATCATAAAGCTCGAAGTCGGTACGGTAATTACGTTTACCACCAAAGTCATTAGATGTCATGGCCCAAATTTTTTTCCATAAGTCGATACACACCTTTGGCATGAGCCCTGGTCCGGTGGTGAATTTTGTATAGCTACCAGCTGGTACTGTAATTGAGCTCAACTCTTCTGGTTGATCCTGAAAGGACCCTACTGCTTCACCAATGAAATAGGTATAGTCACCGGTTATGTCATTTTCATAATCAGTATAAGCGCAGTAGGTTATGCCTGGCTTATTGCGGTTAATTATTTTATCTGAGACTCCTTGCTGAAAATATTGCTCTATAGTGGCACCAATTTGGGCTGTGGATGGGTCCATTTCAGCCTTGTTATTTGTCCTTCTAGTAATGCCGACAAGCCTGATTTCAAGAAGTTGTATGAGTTGTTGTTGCATTAGTATTGCTCCTTAATTTACATAATATTCAATCTACTACGATTTGCCACCCCAGGACATACCGCCGTCAATGGTAAAGCAAGCGCCAGTTACATAAGCAGAGGCTTTGTTTGAGGCAAGGTACAGCATTAGGCCATCCATATCACTGGGTTCAGCAATATCACCATAGGGAATATGAGGAATAACTTTGTGGATATCCGGAGTATTCATAGGTGTTTTAAAGTACCCTGGTGAAATACAATTGATGCGTATTTTGTGGGGCGATAATTCTCCGACAAGTGTCTTCGTCAAATGAATAACGGCTGCTTTTGAAATAGAGTAAGCAGTTCCTTTGGTAGAAGGCAGCACTTCTCCACGAATGCTACCAATTGTGATGATTGAACCATGGATTTCGTGGTCTTTCATGTGATTGGCCACAGCCTTTGTTACATACCATACACCCATTACGTTGGTTTGCATGGTTGACTCAAAATCACTTTGCTCATCGGGTTCAAAAATTGGTGTGAATTTGGCAATGCCTGCATTGTTGATGCATATATCAATATGTTCCTTTTGGGTTGCAAGTTTTGCAAAGGCTGTATGTACAGAAGCTTTATCGGCAACATCCATTTCCACAGCATATGCATTACCAAGTTCTTGCGCTAAATCTTGCAATTTGTCGAGTCTACGAGCAGCCAAGAGGACTCGGGCGCCGTGATGGGAGAAACAACGAGCAAACCTTTCTCCAAGTCCGCTTGAAGCGCCTGTAATAAGCGCAGTTTTGCCTGTGAGATCAAAAAGGTTATTCATTTAGATTTCCTTGGTTTTGATTTACGTTCAAAATACCTTGTGTTTGTACCTCATCATCAAAATGTTTGATGAAAAAGGCCTTAGTGAGTTGTGGGTGGTGATAGCCTTTGGGCATTGGTTCCTCCTTTATTTCGACACAAATGGAGTTTACCGTCAAAACCTGGCCGTTACCACCCCCTAGAGTTGCACCTCACTGTTGAATGGGCGCTATTTGCTCAGTTTGTATTATGGATTTCTTTAAGATAGTCGCCAAAGACGGCAATGCGTTTTGATTGTTTTAAATGTTCTGGATACATGTAATAAACATTGATGCTGGGACCTGGAGTGTCAGGTAATATTTCAATAAGACCAGAGTTTGCAAGATTTCTATTTGCTGGGGAAAGGGTCACAATGCCCAGACCAGCTTGGGCTGCCAAAAATAAGTTTAATCCAGAATTAAGTTCCATGTAAGGTTCGCGTAATTTTCCTGTTTTTGAGCCAATGGAGAGAAACCAATTCATTTGAGAATAGGGGTGAAAATGTTGGCCATAACTAATTAAACGATGGTCATCTAGGTCACTAGGTGTTTTTGGTGTACCATACTTTTTAAGATAAGCTAGACTGGCGTAAAGCTTAAAGTGAGTTGTACTGATATACTTCTGCACCAGAGTAGTTGAGTTTATGGTTGAGGGATAAAGGCCAACTTCTGCTTTTTGATAGGCTCTGTTAACGTCTTCTTCGATAACAATACTTATACGAATCTTGGGATAACGTTCACAAAATTTTGCAAGGTGACAGACTGTGTTGCTAGCAAGTCCAGCCGTTGTCGCAAGTTTTATCCATCCCTGAGGCTCTTGTTGTCGGTCATGCACAATCTCCTGTGCACTGTTAATTTCATGGACCATTCTCTTTGTAGATTGATGTAGAATTGTCCCCTCTTCAGTGAGCTTAAGGCCACGAGAATGCCTTGAAAACAGTTTGTAACCAAGGTGATTTTCTAGGTCGATCACCGATCGGCTAATAGCTGATTGGGTCAAATTCAAAATCTCAGTGGCACGGGTAAAATTCCCAACTTCAGCAACATGATGAAAGGTCTTCAATTTATCCCAGTACATGAAAATTATTCACTTCTCTTGTTTAATATACATCAATTTACATTATAGGATTAACATACAAAAAATTATGTATAGTTGCAAGCCCTGCATGACAATCAATTAGGGGCTATGTATGGAAAAAGTGATAACTATTTGAAGTGTCAGGGAATTTATTGCAACTTTTATTTGTAGTGTTCCGACACCTTGCCTAAAAAATCAAAAACAGTGTAGACAAAAACGCGCCTGAGACCAATAAGATGATGACACAATATCCCATCATATCGCGCAGGCTGAGTCCAGCAATTGCCAGGAGAGGCAAGGCCCAAAAGGGCTGGAGCATATTGGTCCAGGCATCGCCCCAAGCAACAGCCATTGAGGCTTGGGAGAGGCTGACGCCAAGGTCTTTAGCCGCTTCTATGATTATGGGGGCTTGTATAGCCCATTGCCCGCCGCCTGAGGGAACAAATAGGTTAACCAGTCCAGCGCTATAGAAAGTGAGCAGGGGAAAAGTTTCGGGTGTGGCGATTTGGACAAATGCTTGCGAGATCATATCGGCTAGGTGTGATGACGTCATCATGCCCATCATACCGGCATAGAAGGGAAATTGCAGTAGAATCGGCCCAACTCGCTTCGCGCCTTCTGTGATGGCGTTAATAAAGGAACGGGGATTACCGTGTAGAAGTATCGCTAAAAATATGAAAATGAAATTGAGGTCATTGAGGTCGAGAGTGAATTTTCTATCGATGATGCGAAAAAAGATGTAGGAAAACCCTAACAGCGCCGTGATGATAGAAATAGTACGGCTATTTTCTAAGCGCTCAGACGGGAAAATTGGTGCGCTTTGTACCGATTTGGTAGTGTCTCTGTCTTCATCTGTTAAAACATGGGGTGCTTCTTGCACGGGTAGATTTTTTCCCATGAGCCAATTGGTGATGGGGAGCAGAATGAAAAGTCCTATAACAGCTGCCAGGTTAAAAGGTGAGAGTAAGGTCTCTGTGATGGGAATGGTGTGCCCAATCAGCTTTTCTGAAAAATTACCAGGAGTGGCGATCACTAGGGGAATGGAGCCAGACACACCACCATGCCATACCAAGAATCCACTGTAGGCGCTGGCAACCATAAGGCGAAAGTTGGCAGTTGGAACAGTCTTAATAATTTCACGGCACAATAAACCTCCAACCACCAAACCCAGTCCCCAGTTAAATATTGAGGCGGTTAGGGCACCAAGGGTAACCACTACAATGGCTTGACCTGGCGTTTTGACCAATCGCGCAACATAACATAATGCACGGTTTATAGGTGGGGATAGGGCAACGACATACCCGCCGACTAAAATCATTACCATCTGCAATGTAAAGGTAGTGAGACTCCAAAATCCATCGCCCCAATATGACACCATGTCTTTGGCGGTTGTTGTGGTCATGGTTATACCCATAATAAACAGGGTGAGGGTTAGCAGTAACGCTAATAAAAAAGGATCAGGAGTATAACGGCGCATTAATTTATCAAAGAATATAGCAGAAGCTTGGAACATATGTTTACCTTAATTAATCGTGCCTATAGCAATTTTAAACAGGAATTACTAAAATTTTAGTAAAATTTATCTAGTGTGTAAGGGGGAGGTCTTTGTGCTTCCTAACAATTAACGTTACCATGTAGATGGCAATTTACCATTGAGGGGGGTGATTGTAAACTACGGTTGGTTAATCCTGAAATTAGCGTTTGAAAGAATATTATGAATTTTCTAATTCCTAGGTTGTTGTTAAGGTAATATAAGATTTTATTTGTTATCCTGAGCGTACGATAAAGATCATTAGACAATTTCAATTGGAGGGGCTGGTCGATGTATAAATTAAAATTTCTAAAAAACATGATAAGTTTTGTCTTCGTATTGACTTTTGCTTTGTCTGCGGAGTCCTTGTTCGCTACAAAAAACGCTTCAGTATTTTTATATGGGCAAGCTAATGATGGGGAATATAAGGTTCTTTTTGCAAAAACAAATAAGGGTTGGGTTCTACCGGGTGGAGGTATCAAGCTAGGGCAATCTTCTGTCGCTGCTGCTGCATCTGAGTTATTTGAGGAAACTGCTGCTTATCCACAGTTTGATATTACTAAAACAACTGCTAGCATTCAGAACGCTCCAAAATACACTTGGCATGGACATACAGATATTTATATGGTTGACCTCCAAGATTTGGGCTTATCAATAGATGGATTAGTTCGCAATATTACGACAGGTTATCAGGGTAGAATACAAGGAAAACCACGTGATTTTCATGAGGTTACAGAGTGGATTTCTGTCCCTTTCAAAAATTTGAGATATTATCTAAATAATAATCTCCCAACTCTTAATGTTTATAAACAAGATTTAAACGTAGTTGATTTTGTAAAAAAATCTCTAAAAGACATGCATGGACAGACTAAAATTTTGAACAAATGATGTATATGTTCAAACAGATGAGATAAAAGCTTTTGATTCAGCACTTGTATAGATGCTAATAAATTCCAGGAGCAACTATACTATTACAAGGTAACGCCAACACGTTGTCCATAAGCTGAAAGCAAGTATCTCCTGCGTACATGACCAGACCTGTTCGCACTTGTTTCGGATAGGTTTCGAAAAATGCTTTGATACCGGACACATCTTTTTTGCTGACATGACTCCTCGCCTTTATCTCTATCGGGTATAGAAAATTATTCCATTCCAACACTAAGTCAACTTGCGCTCCTGAGTGAGTGCGCCAATGGTATATATGGGGTGCAGTAGGCATTATTTCGCTTAGGGCTAGTATATGATGATAGACCCAGGTCTCGAATAGGGCGCCCAACATAGGGTGGTTCGCTAGGGCTTGGGGAGAAGAAAGTCTCTGCAAATGACAGGCGAGGCCTGTATTCTGCGGATGGCAAGCGCATATTTCAGGTGTGTTTCGTCCTGCTCATTGCTAATTTTCGCAAAGAATTGGACATGGAATTTGTATAGGCTCTGTTGCAACCTATCCATTAGGTCACCTTCCATTCTCTTTATGCATGTTATGCATGAGAGAAAAACATCGTGACCTAAAAGACACTAATCCGGCAATTTCCCTATCAAGAATCATCGGCCCTGTACATAAGTTGTACTGGTTGATAGTCTGTCCCTCAACATGGACTACCTTGTTCCAAGAGAACTTAGCTATTAGAAAGGATATCGCCGATGCATGTAACGCCTGAGTCAACGGGCATTTTTCACTTTATTGGCATTGGTGGTATTGGCATGAGTGGTATTGCTGAGATCCTGCACAAGTCTGGTTATACAGTTCGTGGCAGCGATCTCAGTGAAAATGCTAATGTTAAGCGTCTGCGTTATTTAGGCGTGCAAATTTTTGTAGGGCAAAGTGCAGCGCAAGTTGAGTCCGCCTCAGTGGTGGTTGTCTCGACAGCGGTTAGAGAAGATAATCCTGAGCTACAAGCCGCGCGGCAGCTTGGTATTCCGGTTGTACATAGGGCCGAGATGCTAGCAGAAATCATGCGGTTGAAGCCTTCAATTGCGATTGCTGGCAGCCATGGTAAAACTACGATCACTTCTTTGTTGGCCCATGTGATGGACGTTGCTGGGTGGGATCCAACCGTTGTTAGCGGGGGGATCATCAACACATATGGCACTAATGCGCGTCTTGGTGCTGGTAAATGGGTTGTTGCGGAAGCAGATGAATCTGATGGTAGCTTTATCAAATTACCGGCAACAATTGCTGTGGTGACGAGTATCGACCCGGAGCATATGGATCACTATAAAACCGTTGAAGTTTTGCACCAGTCATTTTCGACTTTTCTCAGCAATATTCCGTTTTACGGGCTTGGGGTATTGTGTGTTGACCACCCCGTTGTTTGTGAATTTGCCAAGAATTTCTCCGAGCGTCGACAAGTGACTTATGGGTTGAGCCAAGATGCTGATGTTAGTGCCATTAATATAGGGATGACTGCTAGAGGGGCAAGTTATGATTTGAAGATTTCCGGGCGGGCGACTTCGTTAAAGGGAGTGCGCTTTGATCCACATAATTCTACCTTTTTCGCTGGTTTTACTCTGCCGATGTTAGGCGAGCATAACGTTCAAAATGCTCTGGCTGTTACATCTGTTGCCTTAGAACTAGGGATTCGTCCAGATGTTATTCGACAAGGATTGGCGACGTTTGAAGGCGTGCGACGTAGGTTCAGTAAAGTGGGGAGTGCCGGTGGGCGGACCATTGTTGATGATTATGGCCATCATCCAGTCGAGATTTCGCAAACCCTAAAAGCCGCAAGGGTTGCAACTTCTGGTCAAGTGATTGCCGTTGTCCAACCCCATAGATATTCACGGCTAGAAGATTTGTTTGATGACTTTTGTGAGTGTTGTCAGGACGCAGATATTGCTATTATTGGCCCCGTCTTTGCCGCGGGTGAGACACCCATTCCCGGTATTGATCATCATCAGTTGGTGCGTGAAATGCACAAGCGCGGCCATCCTCATGTATTAGCAATAGATGACTCAAGTGAGCTTGCACCATTGGTTCTGGAGATCAGTCGGCCGGGAGATTATGTGATATGTTTAGGAGCTGGTTCTGTGACACAGTGGGCACACGAGTTGCCAAAGCAAATGCTTACGCTGGAAAAAGAGCTACAAGCGACAAAAAAGGCAGTGTGAGCAAATGGACCACTCTAGATTTGTCGACAGAAAAGGAGAAGAGCAGTGAGTGACTTGCTACATCGTTTACCAAAAGTGCGAGGCCGATATAATACCAGTGTTCCTTTAGATAAAATAACCTGGTTTCGTGTAGGTGGACCTGCGCAGGTGGTTTACAAACCTGCTGATATTGAAGACTTATGTCTCTTCTTAAAGGAAAAACCAAAAGATATTCCCCACTGGGTTATCGGCGTGGGGTCAAATATTATTGTGCGTGATGGTGGTGTGCCGGGTGTGGTAATTCGTTTAGGCAAAGGCTTTAATTCCCTTGTTGTCGATGATGAGACCATTGATGTGGGGGCTGCAGTACTCGATCGTAACGTTGCTATTACCAGTCGAGATGAAAGCTTGGCTGGACTTGAATTTTTATGTGGTGTGCCAGGAACAATCGGGGGCGCATTGCGGATGAATGCCGGCTGTTATGGCCGAGAAATGAAAGATGTATTGGTCTCGGCTTTAGCTGTGGATGACAGCGGTACAATTCAACGCCTGAGTGCCGAGGATTGTCAATTTAGCTATCGCCATTGTGGAGTACCAAAGGACTGGGTTTTTATTGCCGCGAGGCTCAAAACGGAGCGGAGCGCTTATGAGACAGTTAATGAGCGGATTGAAAATTTGCTAGCTGAGAGAGAGCAAGCCCAGCCTGTAAAATCTCGCACAGGTGGCTGTACCTTTGCTAATCCTGAAGAGCATAAGGCTTGGGAGTTAATAGATCGTGCCGGTTGTCGTGGCATGACCGTTGGGGGAGCCCAAATTTCGCCACAGCATTGTAATTTTATGATCAACACAGGCCAGGCGACAGCCCAAGATTTAGAAACTCTAGGCGAACAGGTGCGAACAAAAGTGCATGAAGCTACTGGTGTTGAGTTACTCTGGGAAATTCAAAGAATTGGTGATGCTGGGCAGTCGATCAAAGACAAAGCTGAAGCTGCTTAAGGTATCTCGTATGGTTAAGCAGTAGTAATTATTTAAATTTTCAAGATGGCCAAAAGAGTTCACAAACCTAAAAAAGTCCAAAAACGCGGGAGACCCCATCGTGTATGGGGGAGGCTCGTGCGGTTAGGTCGTTTTGTGCACCGCAGACGGGTATTAGTTACAGTAACTTCCTTTATCATGATTCCCGCGGTGTTAGGCTACCTTGGGTCTGTGCTAATTGTAGTACCAAGTTTACAAGAATCCTGGGTGCAATTTTCTGCCCGCATGGGTTTCGACGTACATGAGATTATGGTTGAGGGACGGGAGCGTACACCAACTGTGGATGTTATGAGGGCGGTCAATATGAAACGCGGTGTTTCTTTGTTCCGCCATTCCCCGATCACTATAAAAGAAAAGCTCGAGCAATTGACGTGGGTACAGTCAGCAACAGTTGAACGCCGTTGGCCACATTTAATTTACGTGCGCCTTGTAGAACATAGTCCCTTAGCGCTTTGGCAGAGCAATGCTAAATTCTATCTTGTTAACCAACATGGCGAAGTCATTCAGGCTGAGATCAACCCTGTGAACTATGGTCAGCTTTTGCAGATTGTTGGCCCCGGTGCCCCCGCCAACGTTGCAGGATTTCTGGCTGTGCTAAACAGTGTACCTGATATTCAGCAACGGGTAACAGCCGCGATTTATGTCAGCCAAAGACGCTGGGACCTTGTCTTGGATAATCGCATCAGAGTGAAGTTACCGCAAATAGGTATGTCCCAGGCCATCAATCATTTGCTGAAGATGGAACGTGACCACAGTCTAGCTAGCAGTAACATTACGACAATTGATTTGCGTCTGCCAGATAGGACTTTTTT
>SDBT01019459.1_pt1 | contig 10637 bp, 7 predicted proteins | sample 2277101 | NCBI WGS metagenome assembly SDBT01 (sample SAMN10404973, study PRJNA504765) | marine sediment metagenome | isolation source: marine sediment core GS10_PC15, 103 cmbsf | place: Arctic Ocean: Southern Knipovich Ridge | collected 2010
CGGCCGCTGATGAGCTGTTCGTAGCTGGGAAGGACCTTCACGTGGATCGAATGACGTTGGGCTTTGTCGACCAGTTTGCGGATCTCCCGGCCCGAGAGTTCTTCCGTGGCGATCAAGACTTCGGCCACTGCATGGCGTTCGGCGAGCCGGCACGTCTGATCGAGTGTTCCGATGACCGGCACACCGCCGATGCAACTACCCACGCGCCGCGGGTCGCTGTCAATAAACCCTGCCACCTGATACCCCATTTTCTCGTTGCAGCGGATCGACCGCAGCAGGGCCTCGCCGACATCGTCGGCGCCGACGATCAGGACGGGCGTCTTGGTCGAAGTCGAGAAGCGCGGCATCCATCTGCGTTCGCGCAGGGCCCGAGACAGCGCTCGGACGCCCCCGATCATCACGATCGTGCTACCCCAGTCGAGCACAAACACGCTGCGAGGGATCGTTCGGTGGGCCAGGAAGAAGCGATCGAGCAGCACTATCATCAGCAGACTGAAGGTGGCGGCCTGAACCAACGTGACCAGATCGTAAAAGGTGACGAAACGCCCCCAACTTCGATCGATACGAAACCACGAGAACACGGCCACCTTGACTATCACGATCCAAAAGACCGTTTGGGTGAACCAATTCAGTTGCATTGCCCCCAATTGACCCTCGAACCGCAGCCAATAAGCCAGGTAGTAGGTCAGTACGAACAGCGGCAACAGGGCTGCGGTGAACAGCGCAGGCCGCAGCAACGACCGGATCTTCTTCGCGACGATCCGATCCAATGAGGCGCGATGGGTGTCATTGATGGAGCTCATGATGTGTTTCCTCTTCTGGGAAATTCGACGAGTGTGAAGAACCGCAGGAACTTACCCACGGTGGTAACGCGGAGCGACAACTCGTTATACGGACAACCCGTCTGGTCGACGGACGTCGTTAGGCACGATACGGAAAGGTGTTTGTCGGTTGTTTTCATGATGGCAGGCTCCATGGCTGCTTCCCCCGCCAAGCGACCGGTTGCGGATCGGCGGCGCGCACCTCGGACTTCTCAGGCCGGACGAACACGCTTGCGCTGATGACCACCAGGTTCAGGAAGAGCCAGGTCTGTTTCCGCTGCAGCGCCGGGTGGACCAAGGCGCCGATGCCCCAGACCATGAAGACCGTGAGCCAAAGGATGGAAATCGGTCTTGGCTGGGAGGCGATGTTTTTTGCGACGATTGCCAGGATGACTGCGAATAAGAGGACCCCGATCAATCCGAGTTCAACCAGGATGGAAAGCCAGACATTATGGGCCACCTTGTTGGTATCCACGGCGGCGGCCTTGTATGCGCCGCTGCCGACACCCAGTACCGGGTGTGTTCCATAGATCGCGAGGCCCTCTTGCCAGATCTTTCCACGGCCGCCCATATCTCCCTCGTCAATGGAAGAGAACGTGGTCCCCAGGCGGTCGTAGGAGGATTCCGGTACCAGCGCCGGCAACGCGAACGCACACCATGCTACGAGTGCCGTGACGAAAATGATCCGTACCAATGGCGGACAACGGTTGACGGTGCCCAGTATGAACAGCATGGCAGGTGCGGTCGCGATCAGGGTTCCTCGACCGGCGGTCAATAGGATGGCGGCCATAGCGACCGGCACGTAAACGAAGTTGATCCACATCAGGGGCTGTGTCTTGCGGCTGGGCTCGCTAAAGATCGCCAGGTACCACGCGACGGGTAAACCGAGTGCCAAGAGCATCCCCACGTCGTTCGCGTTGAACCCGGCGGCCGTATAGCGCTGATAACCGGCTTCGATCCCAGCCATACGATTGATGATCAAGCTGCCGATCGACACGTAGGCGCCCAGGACGTAAGCCTGAAGGGCGGCCCGCAGAGCGGCTGGCGTGCGATAAAGATCCCACAGAATGAAAACCAGGAAGAAGAACTGCAGGTAAGTTTTTAGTCGGTTGATGGTCAGATCGGGGTCGATGGTCCAGAAGAAGCTCAGGGCATTGAAGAGCATGAACAGGCCGACCGCGATGTGAAAGGCGCGAGGCTTTCGGAATTCACCGGTCACCAGGACCGTTTCCAGCCAGAAGACGGCCACCAGAATTCCGATTACTCGGCTAATGGTTCCCAAGCCCGCCACGAAGATCATGTTCTCCCAAGGGATCACGAAGATCAAAATCAACGACAGCCAATAGGTAATATTGCGCATGTCTAGTTCTCCAAAAACATTCCGATGTATTGATCGACCACGGTTTGCAACTCATAGGGTTGCCAGCTTTCCGGGGGCGGGACCGGCGTAACTCCGTTTAAGGTCTTTTCGATCGCTTGAGCCAGGGTCGCCACTTCGCCGACCGGCACCAGTTGGCCGAAGTCTCCCCCGTGCAGTATTTCGCGAGGCCCGCTGGGACAATCCATCGAGACCAACGGCGCGCCACAGCACATGGCTTCGATCAGCACGGTCGGCAAGCCCTCCCATTTCGAGGAAAGCACAAAAGCCGAGGATCGGGCCATAAAGGCGTAAGGGTTGTCCGTGAATCCGTGCAGGCTGATATCTGCTTCCATGCCAAGTTCTCGAATCAGGGCCTCCAACTCAGACCGCAACGGGCCCTCGCCCAAAATCACCAATCGGACGGGCCGGCGGCGCCGCACCTGGGCAAATGCCCGGATCAGCGGGGGAAAGTCTTTCTGCGGAACCAGCCGACCGGCGCCCAACAACACGGGCGGCTGATCGGGTTGGAACCAGGGGTGATCGACGGGTGCCTGCTTTTGTTGCTTCAACTCGGGCGTGATCACCGGGTTATAGATCGTGACAATCCGCCCGCGAGGAATGCGAGTCAATTCCGAGAGATCATCCCCCACACCGTCGGAAACCGTGCAGATCGTGTCCGCCCAGGGGTAAAAGCGTGTCATCAGCCTCAGCATCAGCCGTTCGTTCCGCGTTGCCTTGTGCCGAAGTGTCTGGGAGAACGTGTTCTGCGTACTGAGCACGATTGGCGTCGAGACCCGGGCCAGACGCCGCGCCCAGACGGCGAGGATGTTCGCATAATTCATCGCCGAGACCATACCCTCGGGCTGTTCGCGCCGCAGATAACGAACCAGGGCCGGCAAGCACCAGCGAGCCCGTCGGGCGCCAAGATCCACCAACCGCACGGACTCGGGGACTTGATCCAGATAAGCCCCCTCGGCGCGGACCAGCACCAGATCCACGTCGTGGCCCCGAGCGGCAATCCCCCCGGCTAGATTCAACATCGACCGCTCGGCACCCCCGCCGCACAAGGACGGGATAAATACGGCCAATCGCTTCTTTTCCGCTCTAATCATGGGATACTCCTTTGACGTGCGTTGTCGTTGTTTGGATTCAACCTGTTGGGCCTTTCATGCGGTCTGTTGAGTCAGGGCCGTCCGTTGAGGCACAGTGGAGGAACGCGGCCCCAATTCCGACAAGACGTGGTCTGCAATCTGATGCACAGACTGCTGTTCGGTACCGTAGCGCAACAGCGTCGGGCCGGCGAGGGCCGTCAGCCGATCAATGATTTCTTCGTATGACTGCCGGAAACGTGCCAAGTAGTCATAAACTTCCCGTTGGGGTTTCCCCTTCACCACATGCCAGCGGTCACGCTCATGAATTCGCTCGGCGAGAATCGAGGATGGTGCGTCGAGCCAGACGATCACGTCCAGCGTAGCTGCCCAACGCGTGAACATGCAGTCCAACCATGCGCGATAGGCCCGGCTCTTGGTCAGTTCGGGGCCATAATCGGCCAGCGTCACGAGTTCGAACAGCGGACCATGATCAAAAACGACAACCGCCTCGGCATGTTGGCTCAGTCGACGATGCCATCCTTCGAGATAGACCATCGATCGATGCTCCGCCCACGTGAACCAACGATCGTGTCGATACTGGCAGAGGTAGCGTGGGAAAAAAGTCAGCGCGTGGCGAATCAAGAAGGGAGCGTAACGGACCCGCGACTGCTGAATGCCCGCCACGATTCCCGGATCGCGCCGTTGGAGCTCCCGCAGCAGCGTCGTCTTTCCCGCACCGGCCGGTCCGATGATTTCTACGACTCGTGGTCGGTGTTGTCTTGTGGTGTTGTCCATGTGTACGTGCTTGTCTTTCAACGGAGTGACATCTCGATTACTCGGCCTCATTGAATCGTGTCAGCAGACGAGCCCGCCGCAAAAGGCACTGCCGCATTGCGACCGTCAGGCCCGCGTAGAAGGCGACTGTCGCCGCCACCGTCAACGTCAGTCCGATTGCGGCAAATAGTCCCACCCAAGTGGCGACATTCAACGACCCGTCTACGCTCAGTGCCAGTGCAAACAACAGGCCCGTGATCGCTGCCGGTCTCAGCACCCGGTCGAACTGCCGGCGCGGCGAAATGCCAAGGCAGCGGGCAACCAGCCAGGGATAACTCAGGCTGAGAATGGTCCGGCCCGCGATGAATCCCAGGCACAGCCCCACGAGTCCTAGTTGATACGTACCAACCAAGAGCACCGCCACGACCAAGGAGATCGTCACGGAAAGCGCCCCCAACAGCACCTTGTTGCGGAGGTCCAGCGTCAGGTCGATGACGTTCGAATCGTTTCGAATGAACACGAATTGCAGAATCATCAGCGTGATCAACAGGGTCGGCAGGGAGCCCGCGTAGTGTTCCGCCCCGACCCAGAGTCCGACAAAGTCGCCGTTCCACAGCAGAATGGTCGTTCCTGCCACGGTGGCGAGCAACCAGGTCAGGGCCATCAGCTCGGCCCGAATCCGTGCTGCCTTCTGCAGATCCCCGGCCCCAATGACACTTCCCAGTCCGGGGCTGATTGAAAACACGATGATCGCGACTAGGTGGATCAGAGCTTCGGGCGTGTATTTTGTGAGCGTGAAGGTGGTTACCAACTCGGCCGAGCCACAAAGTCCCAGGACCACAATGTCGCTGGCCCTCATAGTCCGGTTGATCAGGGCCCAGGCCAGAAACCATCCGCTGAGCCCGAAAAACTGCCGCACCTCGACCCACGACGGCCGAGAGATTCCGAACCAGGGCACGCAGGCACGAACAAGTCTCACGAAGACCATGGCCGTCAGCAGCGTCGTGGCCAGCGTGGCCGCCGCCACGCCCACCAGTCCGGCTTCCCAATACAAGGCCAGGGCGATCAATCCTCCGCTCGCGACGGCTAGGATGGCGGAGTACCACATCCGCTTGTATTCGAGGTTCTCTCCATAGAGCACCGACCGCGGGATGTCGCCCAGACTGATCAAGATCAAGTTGGCCACCAGCAACCCGGCCGCCAGGCGGACGCCCCAGATAAGGCCCGCCGGGCAGCCGAGCCAAGACGGCGCAAACCACGCCACGACGCCTCCCAAGCCCGCCAACAGCGGTAAGAACAGAAGCCACACCACGACCGCGCTGCCCACATAGCGACGCTTCTGCTCGTAGTCGGCCGAGTTCTTGCGATGGGCAATTGTCCATTTCAATGCTTGCGGCGAACGGCCGGTTGCGGCGGCCATATAACCGGTCAAGCGAATCAGGATCTGCCAAGCCCCATACAAATAGTTACCCAACCCGGCCACCAGCAACGGCTGAATGACAAAGCCCATCACCATCCGCGCCCCATAATCGACCGCCGAGGCCAGGGCGTTCAGCGAGGCCCTCTTCGTGAGACTCTTCTTCGAGAGCCGCGACGAAAGCGACTTAGTGTCCAAGGCGGCTCCATGGAGCCTGGCATCGTCAACGTGCGCAGCCGAAACCTCGTCTCTCCGGCCGGTCGGCTGGAGCTGCTCATCGGCTATGCGGGTATCAATAAGCATGGTGAAGGGGACTTCTTGTGTCTTTCGGGTCTTGACTACAATCGGGACCAAATATGACGCTTCAACTCTGAGAGCACTTCCGCCTTAGGACGCGATGCGTCGATAACCTGCGCCGGGATATGGCGCCAATCCGCCTCCCAAACCTCCTGGCTACGAGCACGAACCGATTCCGCTGTTTCGTCGGTCTTGCGTAACACGGCAACCTGCGGGTCGACCCTTAGCACGACCAGTATTTCCGGATGCATAATCCGCCGATGATAACGTTGCCCCAGTCGCACCAAGAACGTGATGAGTCGAGTCTTCGGTCCGTTGTTGAAGACCAGGTCCGGCTCCAGGTCGTCCATCAGCTTGATCTGCTCGAGCGGATAACGATCGCAAATCACCAGCCCTCCGCCGGTCGCCGTACGCCGTGCCTTGATGTAAGCCCGGTAACGGTCGCGTGCCGTGCAAACCTCTCGCAACAAGGCCGGGTATCCCGGAAAGGCCGTGTCGTCGCCGTCGACCGTGTACCGAATCGGTGACTTCCTGAATTCCCACAAGCCCAACAGGCGCCCCAACTTCAAAGCTCCTCGTGTCATCACGCTGATCAATGACCAGGGAGGTTTCCCCAGGTGAACTCGAGTGGCCTGAAAATCCTTCGTGAGCCACGAATTCAACCCTTCGATCGCCGTGGACTTGCCTGCTCCGTCTCCGCCGACGACCGCAATGATAGCGCCCCCGCGGGCCAGCCGCATTGCGGGCAAACGTCCGAACACGCGTCGCCGAATCCCCCTACAGAGTCGGCGCCACGGCTTCAAAAAGACGTCCGCAAGATAAGGCCGACGAGCATGCGCGATGAGCCGGCGTTGCAGTTGCCTTCCGGCTCTCACGCGAGTCCAAACCCGACAGTCTCCACGCAGAGATCGCAAGCACTTGTCGAACAACGAGGCATCCACACAGGGCAAGTGTTGCTTCAGTATGCCATAGACCTTAGGCAGATCTGCCCGGTCTTGCAGATAGTCGAACTCCTGTTGTTCCCTGGCCGAAAGCGCACCGTATCCGGCAAAGAACGTATCCGGTGCCGCATGTTTTAGCATCATTCGAATCACGAAAACAACCAACTCGAATTCCGGTGTCGGAAGTCGGAACAAACCGTCCTGCACGGCCGATTCGAGATAGGGCCTTTCGAGCGGAAGATGATAATTCTTCGTTAGGTCATGGCCGACGACGAGTTGATAATGGGCGTGGACGTGAACGATCTTGTCCGCCGGGGCGTCGTAGCCGTAGTAATTCACAATCCCGGGAAGCTCGGTGTCCGCCGCGCCACGCGTCTCGATGAACCCCAATCGGCACAGGATCTCGGTAAAACACGCAATGTCCTCACAACGCACCAGCAGATCGAGATCGTTCTCTCCGCTTTCCGAACGATCGATCGCCTCGTTGCTCTTCCAGTGGCAATAGACGACCTCCTCCGTGTCCAAGGCGTTGCACAGCCGGTAAACCAGAGAGAGCGTCGAAGGGGCCCGACTTCGCTCGGAAGTCACAGCCGGCGAATTCCCCTGCTCTTTTTCGGACACACAAGTTCTCATGCGGAGCTCCGTCTTCTGCCAATGTTCACGACGCACGATCATTTACCCAGCCCCAACTCATAACGCGGCCGCAAACGCAATGCGAGTTCCGTAGCCAATGACTGGACCAAGTCGTCTTCCAACACCCGGTCCACCAGCTTGGAGTCTCGGCCGTAATACAAACTCAACTCCTCAATCGAAATACTCTTATCCTTCGACGCTATTGCCTGCCCCGTTCGTTCCAGCGGCTCGTAATACTTTGCCACGTCATAGTCGCTGAAGAACCGATCTACGGCCGAAAGCACCGCGGTCTCGTCCTCCGTCGCACCACTCGCCAAACTCGTCGCGCTGCTGCTCGACGGAGCAAAGGCGGACTCGTACGCGCCCAGGTCGGGAGCGGCCCCTTGATATGCACTACCCGGCAGATCCAGCACGATCTGCGAGTTGAACTCGAAGTAGGCCGTGCCGGCGTCGATGGCCGGGCTGCCGGCCTGGAGCTGATAGCTGGCATCCAGCAGCGGATCGGCCGACCAGGTCGTCGCGACGTCCAGATTGCTGCCGAGGTTGTCGGTCCCGTTATTGAAGAACATGTTGTAAGCCACAACCGACCCGCCGTCGATTTCCTTGACGGCAATGTTCGTGGTGTTCACAAAAATGTTGTTCAAGGCAACCATGTTGTCGCCGCCCGTCACGCCGTAGAAGTTGCCGACAAACGTATTGTTGAACAGATGGATCGGTTCGACGAGGCTGGCGGCCCGGAAGTCTTCGGTCGTCTCGCCTTCATCCATCAACCCCAGCGCGGCCCCCTCGTTGTTCTCGAACAGATTGCCCTCGATCAACAGGAACCGGTTCGACTCAGTCGGATAACCGATCAACTGAATGCCGTCGTCGTCGTTGCCCGAGATCACGTTGTTGCGAATGATGATATCCAGCGTCGGCCCGGTATAGGTTTGCATTCGAATCTCGATGCCGTCGTTGCCGCTGTTCCGCAGAATGTTGTCTTCGATGAGCACGGCCGTATTGCGGTCCAAGTCGATCGCGTCATCTGCGTTGTTTTCGATCAGGTTCCCGCGAACTACCCCGCCGCTGGATTCCAGATCCAGGCCATCGATGTTGCCGATAATGTGGTTGTTGAGAATGTTGAGTTTCGCAAAAGCACTCACGCCGTCGTCGCCATTCTGAATCGTCAAGCCGACGATCGTCGTGTCCGGACCGGCGGTCCCGTCGGCCACGATCACGTCAAAGCCGCCCCCGTCGATGATCGTTTGATCAATGAAAGCCTCATCGCCGGTCGTGAAATAGCGGGACGCCAACGTGACCGACTTGCCCCCAATGACGACGTTTTCGTAGTACGTACCCGGCCAAACCAGAACCACGTCCCCGTCAAAGGCGGCGTCAATGCCTGCTTGAATCGTGGCGTAGTCCAGAGGAACCTGAATCGTGTTGGGCTCCCCGTCCGGGTTGATTACCCGAATGCTGATCGTCTCGGAGTCGCTCAGGTTCGGCGATCCGTCGTCGGTGACCCGGATCGTCACCGCGTAGTTGCCTGTTCCTGGCGGGTCGCTCGACGTCCAACTGAAAACGCCCGTCACCGGATCAATGCTCGCTCCCGCGAGCGCGCCGCTGTCGAGGCTGAACGTCAACGTGTCGCCCGGCATGTCCGCGTCGACGCCCGTGGCCGTAAAGCTCACCGTGCTATCCACCTCCACCACCTGATTGTCGATCGCCGCCAGCACCGGTGCGCGGTTGCCCGACGTGCCGTCGGTCGTGAACTCTACGTGCAGCAGCGGCGCCGACCCGGGACTCCCATCGTACGAATCCGCCACCCGAGCACCGGTCCCCGTGATAATAAACGCCAGTGATTGGCCCAACGACCAGCCCGGACGGTTGATGATTTCCTCAATGATTTGTGTGATGTCCGGCGTCTGTTGGTCCGGACCCGCTTCCGTTTTGACCAGCCATGGCGCCGGAGACCACGGCAGGGAAGACGCTGTCCTTGTTCGCGAGGAAACGTTCCACTTGGTCGATTCGAACGCCACGGCGTCATCCACGGCTTCACCTTCAATCGCCAGCGAAGTCGGCCCGGAGTTTATCTCGTCCGTCCGGAACTGGATAAAGGCGCGACCGATGGTTGCCGCTTGGGGAATCTCAACTCCGCTGAATCGCAATCCCACCGTTTGGTTGCTCTCGTCATAAACCAACTCCAGGTCACTGCTCTTCATCTTCATGCTGCCCGAGGCAAGCTCTTCCACGTCGCCGAAGCTCCCCGCAACTCGTGCCTGGAAACCTTGCCTGATGTCGATCGTCACCTCGTCAATACTCGTGAGCTCTCCGTCGTCGGCCGTCAGACGCACCACGTACGTCCCCCCCGTCGGGAACTCGGCCGTCGTATCCAGCGCCGACGAGTCCAAAAAGCTTACCGTCGCCGGCCCGCTGACCTGGCTCCACTGCGTGCTGATCGTTCCCGGGAAAGCCGGCAGAACGTCGTCCGCTGCCGCGCCCTCGAAGGAGACCACCGAACCGGCATCCGGATCACTGACCAGCACCGTCCGATCACCTCCGGCATCGACCAGCGGGGCCGTGTTTTCTCCCACGTGAGTCGGCCACACAAGCACTTCGTAAACCCCTCCGTCGGGAAAGTTGTCGCTCCCGCCGTCGGCTATATATAAAGCAAGCGCTTCCGGATCGTCGTTGGGGTTCGACGTCGGTGCAAAGGTCAGTCCCTGCGGGGCATCCGGCAATGGCGAAAGGCCACTGAGGTCATAATCTCCCAGAAGAACACCGTTAACCGTATACTCGAATACCTTCATGTCCCGCCCGGACACGATGAATAAATGATTGCTGGGAGCATGAAATGCTATTCCCTCAGGATCTCGTACTTCCCCCACCACTGAGAAACGGTATTGAAATTCAAAGTCCGAATTAAACACCACCACCTGACGGCCGCCGCTGGCACCGTCTGCAACGTAAAGAAGACCCGTTGCCGGATCCGATGTGATCCCCTCAGGGTCTGTCGCAGTCGGTTCACCGCTGCGCGTGTCGACCGTAGCAAGCGGAGTGTTCAGACTGCTGTCATAACGAGTGATCAGTTTCGAGTTGTCATTCGCGACATAGAAATAGCCGTCATACGCATTGTAAGTGATGCCCGTCGGTTCCTTATTGTTGCTGGCAATCTCCTGATACACCTGGTCCCCTAACAGTGACACTTCGAATAAATTGCTTCCCGTGAAAATGCTCGTAAGTTCATTGATCTCCGAATCCGCAAGATACAAGTGCCCCGAGGGTGGATAGTAGGTAAGTCCCGCAACATCCGTGCTCGCGATG
>SDBT01019460.1_pt1 | contig 10636 bp, 6 predicted proteins | sample 2277101 | NCBI WGS metagenome assembly SDBT01 (sample SAMN10404973, study PRJNA504765) | marine sediment metagenome | isolation source: marine sediment core GS10_PC15, 103 cmbsf | place: Arctic Ocean: Southern Knipovich Ridge | collected 2010
CGATACCGCCCTTTTTGCGGCCGCTCATACCTAAACATCGGCCCATAGGAAAATACTTTCCACGGAGTATGCACAACACGACCTTCAATAAATGCCCGAACTGTTGGTGCTGTTGCTTCCGGACGCAAACACAGGTTTTCCTTACTCTCTTGACGTTTTTCAATAAAAAACATCTCTTTGGATACCACCTCGGTGTACAATCCAAGTGAACGCTTGAACAGATCAACCGATTCTAAAATCGGTGTTTTAATTTCGGTAAACCTATAAATGGTCAGATGCTTTTTTATTTCATAAACAATAAAATTGAATAGGGTCAAATCTAAAAAATCTTGAGTACCCTTCACTCGTGGTATCATTACGTACTTTCGGTAGATAATTAATGTTATCTGATCGTGATTGTTTAATCAATACACATATATTAATCTATTATTACATTTTTTAAAACTATCCTAACTATTGCAATTAAAAAATTATGTGTATTGGAGCCACCACTATCTGAATACGTAGTCCCCAAAAAATTTTAATTTTATAGAGATAAAAAAGTTGACTAGCACATACGATCCATGGTAAACATGACAAGTAAGTAAATAAATTCGTAATGTATACACTAATATAACCCTATAAGGAGGGGAAAAGATGAAGCGGTCCCTATCGATTATATTAATTCTCAGTGCAGTATCAAGCGTAGCTCTTGCAAAAAGATCTTGTGCAGACAGTTGTGATCTTGAAGCCATATCACAAACGTTTTTGTCAATTCATCCACATTTCCAATCAAATTCACCTGAAATGGTTTCTACATTTCGTGATGATCGAATACACATTCGTGAAGATGGTAAACATGGCGCAGCTCAATTTGTGTTGTTTGGTAGCAAAACAACTAATGAAGACGATTTAGCGCGCTACTTTTTTCCATTTGGCAAAACATCATTAATTGTGAGTAGCAATATTGAAGATACTGAAGATTTTGATATTTTTACTAAACATTTTAATATTTTCACCACTCAAGACATCCGTAGTAAAATATCAATTGAACCACAACAGTCTGTTATTGGTGTAGGTTTCCACTATCGCCAAAGCTTTAAACGTAACGAAGAAAAAGGCCGCGGCTTTTTCTTTAGCGTTTCCACACCACTCATCCGCGTGAAAAATGATCTTAATTTTAAAGAAAAAACTCTTATAGATGGCGGCGACGCAGATGAAACCGCTGATGAGAATGTTGTTGCCAACATGACAGAAGCATTTAACCAAAAAGAATGGAAATTTGGCAAAATCACCACTAAATCGATGACCAAAACACGCCTTGCAGATATCGAAGTAAAACTTGGCTATGAATGGCTACAACATGATCCATGCCGCCTGGAATCATACTTTGGCATAATCATTCCAACAGGCAACCGGCCGGATGGTGAGTTTGTATTTGAACCAATCGTTGGGTATGGTAAACATGCAGGCGTGATGTTTGGTGGTGCATACGGTGTACAAATCTGGGATGATGAAGAAAAAGATAAACACCTACGCGTTGAATATAACTCTCATAGTCAGTATCTTTTCCAAAAAAAGCAAACTAGATCTTTTGATCTAAAAAACAAGCCATGGAGCCGCTACATGGAAGTCTATGCCAACGAAGATCAGGCTCGCGAAGCGAAGGCAATAACTAATTTCAGCCGAGCAACAAACTTTGCAACACCTGGCATTAATGTATTCACCCAGAAAGTTGATGTCACCCCAGGATTTTCAACCAATTTCAATACAGCTCTGACGTATAGAAGCAAAGGGTTTGATGGAGAAGTTGGCTATAACTTTTTTGTACGGCGATCTGAATGCGTTAAACTTACATGCCCATGGAAAGAAGGCCCTGCTCTCAAACATTCTCTTGGTTTTGGTATGACTAATCCAATTCGTGATATTACTGGCAATAAATTCCTTGAGCAGCAAGTTGTAGGAAATACCGTAGCCCTAACAGACAACGGAAATCTTATACCGCCAGCCGACGGAGCCGATGATGAGATAGATATTAGCAGAAGTGATATTTTTATCCCGGTTGTTGTTGATTTTTATGAACAAAGCTTAATTAAAGAGAAAGACCTTGATCTACAATCGGCAGCCACTCCATGCATGTTAATCCACACCGTATATGGCGCCCTTGGTTATCGCTGGGATGACCGTGAGTACCCTGTATTCTTGACCTACGGCGGTTCTTATACCTTCTCTCGCAATAACAATGCTGTTCCACAAAGATGGACTATCTGGGGCAAGTTTGGGTTTTCTTTCTAAAACTTTTTTCACAGCAATTTTTGAACCAATTAAAAGGGCATCCACAATGGATGCCCTTTTAATAATTACTTACTTTAACAATTGGTTTCAATCTGTTTTATTTTCAATATTTTTTCTTACAGCTCTTCATATTCTCTACTCAGCGCTTCATCTCTTTTACGCTGCTCTTCATCTCTTTTACGCTGCTCTTTTACATCCTCTTTTGTCGGACCTTTAAAATAGATTGCTGGTATATCTGAAACATCCAAAGTATTTCCAGGTACTAAGTTATTGTATTTAGTAATAAAACCAATTATTTTAGTATACATAGCTTTTTTTAAGAGAGCTTTGTTTATTCTATTGGCATACAATGTCATTGCTTTTTTTAATCTTAATGCCACTTTGAACAATTTAGTCTTAAAAACATTATTTGCCATATCCAATTCTTGTTGTGTCAATAAATAAGTGTCGTCAATACTTTCCGTAATATCCCTAATCTTCCCCACTAAAAGGTTTGTATATCCTTTATCCGTATAAAGATTTAATAATTCTCTGTACTGTGTTTTTAGTAAAAAAGTTAATTTTTTTACCTTATCTTCTGCCATTTTTACATCATCATATAGTTGCTGCTGTTGTTTCACTCTCTCTTGTTGCTGTTGCTGTTGTTGTTGTTGCTGTCTAAACCTCTCTTGTTGCTGTTGCTGTTGTTGTTGCTCTTGTGGTCCTAGTAGTAGTTGCTGCTGCTGTTGCCACCTCTTCTTTAACATCTGCTCATATTGGGCAGCAAGACCTGTGGCTCTCAAACCCTTAAGAGTGCTTATTTTGTCTACTACTATTTTTTCCAATTCAGCAAAAGATTTATTTCCCTTATCAAACCGCCTAAAAGCACCTTTTATTATTTGTTCAACCATTTTAGCCTGCCTTTTTTGATCAGCCGTCATTGCTTGAACAAAATGTGGCAATACCAAAACAAACACAAACAAAATCATCGATTGTTTCATCATTTTCATGGCCTTCTCCTTTTTTTAATTACCCAGAGCAAGTGATAGCTTTAATTTTTCTTGGGTCACCATACGTATATTTCTATTATACCCCTCGACAAATTCTCTTACTTCTTGATCAATTATCTCAATAATCTCAGAAAATGCAGCTTCATCTATAAGGCCTGCGGTACGAGCTTTTTGCACCGTATCTTTAATACTATTAAACAGCTTTGTTATAGTGGATGCATTTTTAAATAATTCATTTTCCATTGACACCTGCTCACCTTTTACTTTATCCCATTCTATTTTTTCTTCTTTAGTCATATCCTCTTCTTCCTCTTTGAAAAATTTTTTCGCCATATTAAATTCTTTATCTGATATAAAAAAAACACCTGCTGGCGCTGTCTCACTGTCAAAATATTTTCTCGCCACCTTAAATTCTTCATCAGATATGGGATGAACCGCCTCTGCATAATACGCAGTTTTCATGATTGTATTGTTAAACTCAAATACCTTTTTAACTTTCTCAACCACTTGCTTACCTTCTAATTGCTCCCCAGCACTAATAGGTCCATCTAAACTATTTTTTAGTTCAAAAAGATCACGTCCAAACTCTCCTAGCAGAGTCCATGCATACATCTGCTTAGCAAATACCAAAGAGGACACTCCCTCAATTAATTCGTCTTTTAAATAACTTTTTTGTTCAGCAGTCAATTTAGCATAAAACGTTGTTATGTTTTCAAGCGCATTTGCTAATCCCAATCCCTCTTTGATCATAGATAAAAGTTTTCTAATTAGCTTTTGTTTCTCAGAAACTTCAGATTGTTTCGCTATATCTCTACCTAGCTCCACAAAGGCATCTAACTTTTTTTTTGCTTTAGCCAAATTATTCTTAATTATTTCATCAAACTCTTTCTCCAATCGTCCCATATCTTGTTCTGATTTTCCCGTCTTACTTGCTAACATATCATCATATTTTTGAGCAATACCTGCAGCGTTTAGTGTTCTAAGAGTTGTCGTTTTACCTGCGACTATTCTTTTTAATTCATCAAAAGTTATAGTTCCACTATCAAACTTCCTAAAAATAACTTTTAAAAATCGCTCAACCCCCACAACTTGCCTTCTTTGATCAGCTGTTATTGCTTGAACAAAATGTGGCAATACCAAAACAAATCCATACAAAATCATCGATTGTTTCATCATTTTCATGGCCTTCTCCTTTATTTTACCCCTAAAAAATTAACAATTTTTTGGGGACCCTACTAATTTTAGATATTATCTGATTATGATTATTTATTAGCACTCCAACAGCAATCGCACATCATACATTAAACCATGACGCCCTCTGTTTATATTGTACAATAGAATTTATTTTAAAATCAAGACTTTTAGTAAAAATTGCTCGGGAATCACCCAATGAACATGAAAAGTGCAATTATAGGCGACAAACGATGGGGAGTGCCTTATTAATCAAAAAAAAGGGCATCCGTTATGGATGCCCTTTTCCAGCTATGGTCTGCTTGCTCAGTATTTTATCATTCCAATTTTTTTCCTGGTATATTTTTGTTATACTGGGTGGCAAAGCCCTGACGCAGTCTTTGTACTTTGAATTTATGTGATTCCTTTTTAAGTTGAGCGTCCATCCCACGCATTGACAAATGCACCCTTCGTGCCTGCTCAAACAATGTATCTGTATCAACCATCTTAGATTCTTTCTTTGATAAAAAGACAGTGTCAGGATCCATCTTTTTTTTATCAATTCCTTCATAAAAAGCCTTGTCCACCACAAGTGTATTAACTTCCTCAACCCACCGCACTAAAGGCTCTCCAACAGTCTTCTTCTCAGCCATATCAAGATATTTTTTGTGTAAGAAGTTTAGCAAATTAGTTATATAATCTACCTTTAATTCTGCAATGTCTTTCTTTGACTTAGAAAATTCTTTTGTTAGTTCTTTATTTTCCTCTTCAGTTAATCCTACAGTAAGGCCACCAAAGCCTTTTTCTATCTTTTTGAAAGCCGCTCTAAACCCAATAACTTTCTCTGGATTTTTTTCAATACCCTGAATACTTCCACGTAAGCCTTCCAGCTGTTCGTTTATTAGTTCGGCAAATTCAGTGGATAACCCCTTGGTAAGTGGCTCTAGGGTAAGCCTTTCTCCTGCTATAATATTTTTATTATACCCGTCAACAAACTTTGTTCTTTCTTCTTCTATTTTACCAATAACTTTAGAAAGCTGATCGTAGCTTATAAGGCCAGCGTTATAAGCTTTTCGTATTACAGGTGCTATATTCGCCATTCCTTTTGCTACAGCTTCTGCTTGCTGTAATACATTAGCTGTGTCTTGATTTGTTTGTTCTATTTTCCCTTCTGCACTATAAACACCGTTCATAATTTTGTTAACAGAATCAACAAAAGAATTAACCCACTCTGTAATTTCAGGATCCGCTTGTACCAAATCAACTTTTTCCCGCAACGCTTTTTCTAGAGAATCAAACTGTCCTGCTAAGCTTTCCAGTAAAGACGCCACATAATTACTTTTGAAAACTACTATCTCAGCCTCTTTCAAGCTAAACTTGTTTTTTAGATGAGTTCTTTGTTCTTGAATAAATTTAGTTTTATCAATCGCATCATAAGATTCTTTGATGGCTTTAGCGGTTTGTTTAAATCCCATACCCGCTTTAACCGCATTGACAAAATCCTGAGTAGTTTTTTGTTTGTTAAGCGCACCCCTCTTGTTTGCTATATCAATTTTCGCCTTGTCTACCAAATCATTAAATTCCTTAACCATCTTATCAAACTCTTATTGCTCTTTAGCTAGCCTATCTTTCTCTAGTTGATCTAGTCTCTCTTTTTCTAGTTGATCTAGTCTCTCTTTTTCCTGCTGCTGCTGCAGCATTCCTGGTAATTGCTTTTGTTGCTGCCTCTTCACCTCTAACATCTGCTCATATTTTTTAGCAAGAACTAGGGCATTGAAGCCCCTAAGAGTTTTCGTTTTGCCTGCTATTATTTTTTCCAATTCAGCAAAACTTTTTTTTCCCTGATCAAACTGCTTAAAAACAGCTGTTATTACTCGTTCAATCCTCTTAGCCTGCCTTTTTTGATCAGCTGTCATGGCTTGAACAAATTGTGGCAATACCAAAAAAAATACAGACAAAATCGCCAATCGCTTCATCATTTTCATGGCCTTCTCCTGTCTTTTACTCCTAAAAAATTAACAATTTTTTGGGGATCCTATTAATTTCAGATAATATCTAATCATAATTCTCTATTTATCTATACCCCAAACAACTTTGCCCACATCGTTTCTCCTTTAATCTGGAAAGTTGACTGTTCCATTTCAAGTTGATCTATGAGATACCTAAGACGCCGATAAAGGTAAGTTCCTTCCGCCAGATGATTACGCGCTAGTGTATCAAGAACAATATATTGTTTCTGTCCTTCTGACTTAATGATAACTAATGCAAAGTAATGCCCATAAGCACCGGTCAACTCTTCTATATTCCCAATAATTAAAACGTAAAAAAAATAATCTTTCTGTAAACCATCGACGATTATCTTTTTAACATTATTTACATATTGTTTTTGTTCTGTATCAAGAGCATATGTAAGAAAAAATGGATCTGTATCAAAAACAAGAGCATTACTTACAGCACCAACAGAATTAATATCGTAACCAACTTGTTTAATCTGAGCCCTAACATTTTTTATTGAAACCCAATTTGCACAACCAAATTTAGTTAGAAATGCATTCGTATGTTGCATCTTTGTCAAAGATTCTAAAGAAGCAAGATTTTTGGTCCTTGCATAATCATAAACCAACACGCCATTGTACAATGAAATGCCACCACATTTTGAAGCAATTTGACCCGAGTTTCTTAATTGTAATATTGTTATTTGCTCACCAATTTCCTTTTGGTTTTCTACAACAAAATGTGTTATAGGAACTAAGTTTGCCTTTTTTACAAACGTCTTCGGCCCTAACGCCAGCAAAGGTTTTGATTCCTTTTCTTCTATTACAATCTGGTTATTTACATTATTATAAAGATCCATAAATCTTTTGCCATATGTTACATAAGCATCTTTATAAAGTTTTTTATATAGATTGTTGAAAGCCTCTATCTTAGCCCTAATTTGTTTCAATTCATCTAGTTTTTTATTCTCAATCAATGTTTCCTCTGCCACATTCAGTTCATTTTTTAACTCCTCATACCAACGTTTATCCTTTCTTTTTCCTAATTCTAGCAGTATCTGGAAGTAAAATTCACTAAAGGTTTTTTGATCTTGTGTAAGCGTTGCATACCTTGTAATACGCCTTAAAATTTTTTCCAGATCAAATATTTTTCTTTTTTCAATAAGCTGACGCGTTTCTTCGTTTATTTCACATTTAAGATTATCTATTTCTTGTTTTTTCTTACTTCTCTCTTTCTCTTGCTGTTGCTGTGGTCCTGGTTGTTTCTGCCCCTTCACCTGTAACATCTGCTCATATTTTTCAGCAAGAGCTGGGGCATTGAAGCCCCTAAGCTTTTTCGTTTTGTCTACTATTATTTTTTTCAATTCAGCAAAACTTTTTTTTCCCTGATCAAACTGCTTAAAAGCAGCTGTTATTTGTCGTTCAATCACCCTAGCATTCCTTTTTTGATCAGCTGTCATAACCTCCATTGCTTGAATAGAGCCTAACGATACAAAAACAAGTGTACATAAAATAAAAATACGCCTCATTGCCATATTATTAATACAATTCATAAAAATTCCCTTAATTTTGCCATATTTTATATACTTATATATTCACTACTTATTCTACAATAGAATTTATTTTTATATCAAGAGTTACGGGAAAAACACAACTTGTACAAAGAACTACATTCACTAAAAAAATAAAGAAATGATGTAATAAATTATAAAAACGATAAGCGAATGCTTTGGCTGACAAGCAAGATAAGCGAATTTGGAGGTTGAAAAATTATAGTACTAGTCAAGCCCCTGGAAAAATATTCAAAAATTTTCTTCTTCTGCGATACTGCAATGCTTCTGCAATAGACCCTAGTATCAACCACAACCAGCTAAATGGCAATCTTCGGCCTTGTGATGGTTTACCTGGCACATCACTGTTAGCACCACCAAGTCCACCCGCTTTTTGCCCTTCTGGACTGTTATCGCTCACATCTGATTGGTATACCCGCTCAGATCGAGATTTATTTGGCTCGTAAGCGTCGTTTTCGTCTGCATTCATGGATGATGATGTTGTTGGTACCGCCTCTTGTTTATTATCTTCGCTATGGTCATTTTTCGGCTTCATTGTATCATTCTGTTTATTTACCGGACCCTTCTTATGCCTTCTACCAGCGTTATCACTATAATGTGGAAAAGCAGATTGAGACGTTCCCCCATCTACTTCATTCTTGTTATTTTCACTGCTATCTGTCACTTGTACTTGCTCATTTTGTGGAACAGATAACATTAACAATGGAACTGGTGGATTGTAAGGTTGGCGTTTATCACGTGTAACCTCTTTTTTTGGCTGCACCATCAAACTATTTTTCTTTTCTTGCCGTATCATCAGACTCTTTTGATCATCTGGCCGCACTGTCAAACCTTTTTCAACTTTTTCTGCTACCATAGGCACATTATCTTTTTTAAGCTCAACCTGCTGTGCTTGACCTCTAATAAGTTCTTTCTCTTTTACCTCTGTAAGCTTGGTTTGTTTAACTGCAACTTTTTTAACAAATTGTCCTCTAATCTTTTTGACCGGTTTCTTTGTAACCTTAATGTTCATAATAGATTTAGGTTTATAACCCTTCTTTTTATTGTTGATTGGTACTTCATGCCCGGATTTATATTTCTCCGGCCTTACACCACTAAATAATTTTTTTCTTACTCCTGGATGACCTACCCGTTTTTTCGGTTGTATAATATTGTTTAGTTGTTGGTGCTGAATACCTGTATTTGGCCCTTTAACAGTTTTTGGTTGTTTTGTTTGTCTCGTTTGTATATCTCCTTTGTTTGCAACTATATTATTTGTATATACACGTATTGTGTTTTTCGCTTTACCATCCGGTTGTTGTCCAGTTTTTTTTACCCCTTTATTTAATAAAGCTAATTTTTCAGTAACATTGTTACCAATATGTTGTTGTGGCCCCTTCTTCACCATCTGTTTCGTCAATTGCTTATTGCTATCAGTTAATTCCCGTGGTTGCACATCAAGCTGTAATGTCTGCGCAAAAGCTTTTGGTTTTACGCCATCAACTACTTCAAAAATATTTAATGAACTCTTATTTTTTTGCATGTTACGAAACATTTCACCAAAAGATCCATTCTTTACGTCAAAAACTTTAATTGTTTTTTGCCCTGTGCCGCCTGCTGCTACTAATGAATTTGATGTTGTACCATCACCAAGCTGCTTGTTGTGTCTATTATCTGGCTCAAAAAGCAAAAAACCCTTCTCGTTAGCAGCAACAATATATTTTATCTGACCTTTCTTATCATATATAACTTTTAATCCGGTTTGATTTTTCAAAAAAACTGCCTTCAATTTTGGCACTTCGCCACATAACTCATCTGCAAAGCCGGAACCCACTACAGCCACATTACCACCCAACAAATTAAGACTATTTTTAATATCTTTTGTTGCTGAACCTTTTTTAAGATTGCATACCAGCTCCTCAAACCTTTTTATACTTTGTTTATTATGAAATATTATTGCTTCAATAACCCTTGGATCAATATCATCACCACCAGCCTTCATAATATCAGTCAGATCACGATTTATTTTTGCACGCTTTTCTGAACGTTCACGAGGAATTTTGGTTGTTTGGTTAACTCTGTTTTGCATAATTTTTCTAGTTTTTTTATCCATAGCACGAGGAAACCTGTTAGTCTGACCACGTTTTTCAGCTAACCTAATAGTTTTTTCTGTTATCTCCGGATTTGTAAGTGATGGTTGTCCAGTTCCCTTTATAAATTCACGTTTAGTTTGAACTGGCCATTCTGGATCTATGATTGGATTTTGTATCTTATTTTTTTCTTTAGGAAGAAATCGCAAACTTTTTTTGATGTAAGGATTCTCTATATCTGTTTTTTCAACAATCCTTTCTTCACGTAATTTTTTTGATGTTGCTAGAGGTACACCTTTATAATCTTCGAATCCTGTACCATTAGTCTCCTCATCCCCAAAATCCAAAATATCAAGCTCTTCATCTTTATGATCAGGATTTGTAACATTAGACTCCACATCAGCAGGCCTTATCATATTTGTTGTGGTTCTACTTGTATTACTTCTATTGTGATTAGCTGTACTATATGAACGTATACCCCCAAACTCTGTACGAATCTCTTGACTTGCACGCCGTGTATCAGCTGGACTTGGACCTTGTGTTGGTGATAGAGTATTTTGATTGACTGT
>SDBT01019461.1_pt1 | contig 10636 bp, 15 predicted proteins | sample 2277101 | NCBI WGS metagenome assembly SDBT01 (sample SAMN10404973, study PRJNA504765) | marine sediment metagenome | isolation source: marine sediment core GS10_PC15, 103 cmbsf | place: Arctic Ocean: Southern Knipovich Ridge | collected 2010
ACCCATCCGACAGCCCAGTGATTGCATTCGGTCACGCGCCACTCACCTTCGAGAGATTTGTCGCCTTCGAGATGTTTGATGATCGATCGCGCGTTGGATTGATTCAAAATGGGACTATCCCGATGAACAATCGTTGGTCCTAGTGACCAGGTTTCAAACATCTCCTCGTTGTCACCGAAGTATCCGAAACTATCGGGCGGCTCAAGGGTACTGTCGATCCATTTTTGAACTTCGTCGCCACTCAATGCATCAAAGGCATCGGCGTGATCGAGAGGTTCTGATTCTTGCGTCTGCATGATGCTCAACTCTGCCTTTCTCGATCGTCGTAGACTGCGACTCTAAACCATCCCTCGCCGTCGATCCAGACCTCGACGGGAGACCGCAGATCGGAGCATGTGTTGACGTGCTTGATGTGGCTCATGACCTCCCGGTAGCTCACCTCATCCGCACGCTCGGCCCCAAACACCTCCCTCACCATCTCCATCCACCGCTGTGGACTCATCGAGACGAGGGCCTGCACGACGCTCGTGGGGCGGTCGCTCTTGGGCGGATAGTCGTAGAGGTCGTCATATCCTTCGTTGCAGAAAAACTCTTCTGCGAAGCTGAGTTCGAAAGCCATTAGTTTCCCCAATACCCTCCAGGCTCGAGTCGTTCGGCAATCATCATTAGATCGTCGTAATATTCACGCCATTTGATAGCGACGTACTGTTTGTCGCTCATCCCGTCAAAGGGCTGACGACAATCTGGTTTACCCTCTTTATCCTCAATTGGAATCAATGTACGACAGCCAAACGGACGATCTTCAAAAGAGAGTTTGCAGCCGCTTTCGGTCAAGTTTGTGCAGCCGCCAAGATCGAACGAAAGTCGGTTATCGACCAGTCTGTCGGTTTTCTTTTTGAACGCCGGCTGAGGATAATAACGACGCTCATTAGCGTCGACGCTATCGTACAGACCGAACACCGCGTCGCCGCTTTGGAGAAGATTAAAAAGTGCCTCTACGTCTAGCTTTCCATCGTCATTTAGAAAGTCTTCGGGGGCGTATGCGCCCGGCGTTTGTTGGCAGCATGCCCCGCGACATTCGCTACACAGCGAAGTTGCATGTGTGCCAAATATGGGAAGACGTTTAGTCACGTTGCTCTCACTTAACGCAAAAATCCGGGGAGCACAAGGCTCCCCGGTAGATCATGCGATATCTGCAACTCAGCCAACCATCTTCTTGACGAGGCCGACGCAGACGAACGCGAAACAGATGAAAAATACTGCGTTCACATCACTTTCCTTTCGTTAAACAAAAAAATCGGGGAACCCGAAGGTTCCCCGACCGACTGCCCGACCGCAGAGCGCGCCTGGCATCAACCAAGGATTAACGCAAAAAAAATCCCCCGTCAAGCTCTAGGCTCAACGGGGGATGGTGCTCCTGCTCTCCCGAAACTACGACAAGGCTTTGCCGATAGCGCCGGCAATGATAGCGATCAGTACGAAGGTTGCGACTGCTTGAAACATGGCGTTCCTTTTTCAAAGCAGGATAGTCGAGCGACTACCCTGGTTAGGGGTGGTGAGTTCCTTTGGAATCCTCTCGATTCGAACCGTCTTGGTCCTATTTTTCCTCTTTACCTCTCGTTCGATTTGCGCGCGCAAAGAACGGTGCGTTCGCTCCTGAATGCACTGAGTCAAGATTTCGTCGCGTAGTTCGATAGCCTCGCGCAACGATTCCATCTTCAGAAATTTTTCATCCCCCTCGAAATGGTGCCCAATCAACTTGGCAGCTCCAGGCACCCTTTGTGCAATCAGTGCAAATCCTATTCCGCCGCGCGTTGAAACGGTCGACACGCGGATGATTCCGTCGTGATAAAGACGCGTTCCGTCATCAACGGCCTGTTGACAGGTTGCGAGGTGGTTGAGTTTTGAGTGAATCGCTTTCATGCTGCTCCCCTTGCCACGTGTAGCTGCGTTTTTCTTTCGACGCCTAGTGCGTAGCTTTGAACGTGCGAAAGGTCGACGGCGATCGCATTGGTTCCGTTGCAGCGTTTGACGATGCGCACGATCGCTCGAGCGATGCTCACGGCGTCTTCGTCGGAAACATACGCGTAAAAGTGTGACCCATCGCGAAAGCTAACTGGCATGGGAAGTCTCAAATTCAGAATGCCTCCGAGTAAAGAACGCATACCGCGCATCCACAATAACTCGCCAGACTTTTGAGACGTGATTTCGCCATCCTCCCAAATCTGTAGGACATCCCCGCTTTTTCTCGCCAACACGGGATTGTGACATCCGCGTATGAACGTGATGAGGTCTTCGTAGTTTTCGATTTCCTGCATTTACTTCCTTTTCTTTCGAGAGTGATTGATAAGCATCGGGGAGGCGTACGCGCCCGGCGTTCGCACTTTTGCTTTGCAACCTCCTTTCCCCTTTACTCAAGACACAAAAAAACCGAGGAACCGAAAGGTTCCCCGGTAGTCGGAGGGTTTTTAGCGCTCTAGCTGGCGCACTCTAAGGCTCGGCCGCGTTGGCGGAGCCACCCAAACAGTCTGCACACGCACTGGAGCTTGAAAGCCCAATCTGGATCTGAAAGCTCGCGCGGGCGGTCGCCAAAGTAATTTTTAGCTTGCCAAAGAGGCTCGGCAACTGGCTTGTATTGCTCTGGTAATTGTTCGCGAACGGGAGCCACCAACTTTTGAGTGTGACTTTCCGTGAGCATCGCATTTGTTTTTTGCGAATGCCCAGGTTTAAAGGAAACGATGCCTACGCCGTCTAGTTCGGTTAGGTCGGGTTGGCGATACCAACCGTTTTGCCCCTCACCATAGACGACGCGCAGATAGACGAGCCAAATAGACCCGTCGCCAGATCGCTTGACGTCGATCGTTTTACCGATAAACCCAAGCGAATGACCGTACATCGCGGGAAAAATCCGCTGTCCGGTTTTGAAACGCGCTTGGCCTTGCACCTCACCGCCCACCACGACGTCTACTTGACGATCGTGGCGCACGTATGGCGCCCCCTGATATTCGACCACCGTCCGCGTTTCAGTGTTACCTGAAAGCGCGACGGAAAAGTCTGTACCAGGACGTCGCGCACGCTTGCGCTTTGTCCTGAATTGCACGGGAATACCTCCGGGAAAATAGCGTCGAAATTGACGCAGTGCCCTGGCGGGATTTGAACTCCGCTTACACCCTTTCGAGGTCAGGGCCGATCGTTGGCTAACGATTAGCCGCTGATCTGTGCCAGGAGCGCCGCCATGTCGGCCGGTGCCAACCGCTTTGCCTTGGCTTTGTTGCTTCCGCTTTGCGCGGCGAGCGAGGCTGCAACCGTATCGGCTGCCGTTGCTCGCTTTTTGCGGCGCTGGCAGTATTCCACGGTCTTACCCTTGTGCTGAGTGTCCGGGTGGCCAGGTTGCCACTCGACCATGCTCAGCGGGACCGTGACGAAACGCTCACTGTAGCGAGCCGTCTTGGTTTGCACGTTACCCTCGCCGTCGAGGATGGCATCGCCATCGCCGTCGACAAAGATCTTTTGGTAGGTGCACTCGCGCGGGTTTTCGACCGCGAGGTCGACGAAATATTCGCCGGCCACGAGTTCACGCAACGATCCCTTGCGAATGAAGCACGTGCCAAAGTCGTGCGGCTCGGGATCGTTATCCTCAGCCTCGGAGATCTCGAGCGCCACGTCGGCACCGAAATCCGCGACGTTCTTGGCGAACAGCGGCTGAGGGGTTTCGTTCAAAACACCAACGCAAGCGGGAAGCGTGAGCTTACCGGCGGCATTGACGTTCGGTTTGTTGATGGTGTTTCCACTCATATTTGTTTTTTCTCCTGTTGAAACGTAGGGGATACGCCCTACCCTCACGCCCCGACGCAGAGATAATTCACTCTGAATCGGCGCGGTTTTGGGCTAGCTGGATCTCTGCCAGCGGCTGCACTCTCAAAGAGCGCTGTTTTCCAACGCGAACCGAATATTGTGAATCGGCTGCGTCTCGGGGGCGAACGCGCACGGCATCATTGGGTTTTGAGACCCGCTGACGCTCGGTCGATACAGTAATCTCAGGCTCATACTGCTCGAACATCGCGTTGGCTTTCTCTCCACGCTCCCACGCGAGTAGAGTATTATCCATTCGCGCGTGAACGTCAGGGACGATGCGGTCGCTAAGGCGCTCGATCTCGCCAAGCTCGATCGCCGCCATGATAGACCGGTGCGCCGCCTTTTCGTCAGGATAGGTGATCGGCTCACCGTCCTGCCTTAGCAAATCGAGGGTAGTATTCGTTCCATCGAACGTTTCTTCCCCGACGTATTGGCGGCCATTATCGCCCCGAAAGCAGACTACCATTTTCGACCATTCGGCCGTTGGCGGTGAATCTAGATCACTCGACCCTACAAGGACCGATTTGCACTGTTGACCAGCGACTAGATCTGAATCCGTGCGACACCATTTGAGAGCGCCTGAATCGAACGCCTCTAAGATGTGCTTTGTCTGCTTTGTACCTCTCGCTACGCGGAGCGATTCCTTTCGCTCCTGAATCGTTACCGCATCCTTGGCTCTCGCCATGAGCTTCGACGCTTTATCGCGATCGATGCTCAGGATTGCCGGAACGATTCCATTTCGGACCCGTCGCCCGTGCAAATCGTATGCACGTACGATGGTTTCGGGCCCGATGCTTGCTCGCCCGCCAGCTACCAAAAATAGCCCTGCGAATTCCAACGAATCACAAATGATCCGTTGACCGATACCCGTGAGGGTATCATCGCGCAGCTTAGCAGCCTTTTGACGATTCCAACGCTGTGCGGAACTGTTCCGGTTTTTATTCGTTCGTGGCATGGCACACCTTCGGTTAGATGGTGCACCGATTCACGAGTGAATCAGCGTCGAGGCGCGAGGGTAGGGTGTTTCCCGTCGTTTCCCGTGTTATCGAGTGTAATCGAACAGTCGCAAATGGCTCCAGTTTCCCGGCCAACTCTATTCGCTTCCGAATAGATCGTAGTCCATTTCACACCACCCGCGAGGGTGTCTGTCTACATGCCTCGGGCGAGACTATGCATCCGGTCTAAGGGGTTCCGGCACCTTGGCTTTCGCCAGTGATCGCTCTAGTGCAATCGGCTATGCGTGGACGCGCGCCCGCGTGTGCTGCTTTCGAGGCCAGCACGGCCCTCGCATTGCTGGCGTGCTGTAGAGGTCACGGCCTTGCGGCTATCCCTAGGGCGCCAGCCCTGCGACCGCTAGCGGCTGCTAGCGGCTGTCACCGGGCCCCCGCGGGGCCTTGCGACCTATCCACAATGCCGCGGAGTGCCCCCCGGCCAAGCCCCTAGGCTAGTGACAAGGAAGGCCCATTCCTGGCCTCTTGACCGTGGGACCGGTTACATGTTATGATTGTTTTACGATTTCTAGGGGAGCGAAGAAGTCGTAGAAATACGTAAAACAATTGGCGCATATCTCGCAAAGGCCCATCCAGCCGCAACATTCTACCATGCTCGACGAACCATTCTGCGCCCTCCAGGCCCTCGAGGGCGTTCGTGACCGGCCCGATTCACATGTGAATCGAAAGCTTGCGATTGGGGGGAAATCTCCATGAGCAATCGTGTACAGGCCCTCAAAGACCAGTATCTGGGACAGGTGACCTCTGGCTATGAGGGGAAGATGACGATTACCAAGCTGGCTGATAAAACCGGGGTTTCCCAGCCCACGATCAGCCGCTGGCTACGAGCTGAGGGCTATCTTCGAAGGAGACGAGGGAAGTTCCCCAGAGCCATGAAATACCGGGCCAAGGACCTTTCCCAACGAGGCTTCGATGAGGGTGCTATATCAACCATCCTCAAGGTTCCCCAGGGACGCGTTGTCGAGTGGCTCAAGCTGGTCAAGAATCCATCGGTCCTGGGAGGTGAGAAGGATCCATTGAAAATACGAGGGGCAAAGCCTTCCAGAAAGAGGCGTAAGCCAAGGTCTACGAAGAAAAGGAAAGCGCTGGTCGCAAGCTGGAAAAAACGGGTTCCTCAGGCGCATCAATGTCGTCACAAATGGACTGAACCAGAGATCGATTACATCTACACATTAATCAAGGCCAAAAAATCGATCAAAAAGATCTATGAGCACACCCGCGCCTCGGCCAAACGGCAACGGATCATCTGGAAGCAAAAAGGACACAAAGGTCGACCGCCTAATTTCCCACCGAAAAAGCCTCCGAGAGATGGCACTCCGAGACCTCCGCCGACATCTATTCCACCTGCAGAACTCGCGCAATACAGGGAAGATAAAAAACGACTTGAGGCATTTAGGAAGGCGCAGTCAAAATTGAACCAGCGGCTCGACACGGCACAGCTAGCGCTCGAGACTCAGGCTGCCAGATTGGCGGAGGTTGAGGATCTCCGTAGGCAGCGTTCGAAGCAGCTTGTGGCTGCCGAAGAGCGGGCGCGTTCACTCAAAGCGTGGACCGAAAAGACGAGGCCGAAGAAGCTTCCTGCTGGCAAAGCGCGAGTCTTGCCTGGAAGTTACGAGGTGGAGGTCATGGGTCTCAAGCCGGGTAGCGTGATTAAGGAAACCCCGGCAATCAAGAAGCGTCGAAAGAAGATGCGCGAGCTTGCGGAGTGGGCTGACAACGGTCAGTACTACGTCGTTTCCAATGATTGGCCGGTTCTCGATGACGCTGCGCAGGATGACCTAGCTTTCTACGCGCACTATCTGACGCGTAGCGGATTTCCCACCAAGGCCGAAGCTTCTGGCGGTGAGCCGAAAGCAGATAAACAGAAGCTTTGGCCTAAGAACGTCGAGCGCATGTGGGACAAGGCTAACGATGAGGCCTACGATCAGCTCGAGCAATACCGCCGTACACGCGATGGGCTCAAAGCGAAGAGCTGGTACTCAAAAACGATCGCTCAATTCATGGCGAATGCCTACGATGCGTATCGCAACAAAGACCTGTCCAGAGAGCGAAAACAAATCGCCGCCAAGCGCATGCGTGAGGCTTGGCAAAAGGCCGGATTATTCGAACGCGACGTCATGGTCTTCGCTATGGGTGTGGCTGATGTCACCGGAAAACCGACGGCAAAGGCCGCAACTAATGGCCTTCATGCCAAGCGGCTATTGGTCAAGGACGCTGAAAAAGCTTCCAAACGCCTCACTGCCAAACGAAAGAAACAAGCCGAACAGCAAGACGTTGCGGATATCTTGGCCGCAGGTCGACAAAAGCTGGAATTACCCGAAGGTGAAGAATGAGGGTATACTATCAATCGTGGATAAACGACTCCACATAGCGCGAAAGCTTCCCCTACACATGTTGCCAGCCGTTCCGACGACGCCGGCGCAGATATCTTTGTGCCACCAAATCGAGAAACTGCAGCAGCATCGAAGATTGGCATACTCCGTGGGCAACGAGCGGTTGGCTAGAAAAGTCGAATTTCACATCCATCACTTGATCAAGTTCTTACGCGATGGGTAGTCCAGTTCCACTTTTCTTGGCCGGTGCTGCGGTCTTTGCGTTTTCGAGTCGAAAGCCGAAACGCAAAAGGTCTACCAAGCCATGCCCACCGCTCGATCTTTCAGGCGGGCGACTCGCCGGCTTTGACTACATCGAGTTTACGACCGGCGGAGCCGATCCTACTAGCAAGCTGCCAATGATTCTCTTCTTTCACGGCCTGGCAAGTGAACCCAAGGGGCTTGCAAAATACCTCAAAGACCTACCCGGCCGCGCGCGTGTCATCATGCCTCGTGGAAACGCCACCTGGGGACGCGGACCCGCCTGGTGGCCCATGCGCTCCAAAACTGAGGACCAAGACGCGCTCGCGGATGCTATGACCAGCGTCGGTCATCAGATGCGGGATTTCATTCGAGAGGTCTCGCGATGTCGACCGACCCTTGGAAAACCGGTCGTGGTAGGACATTCCCAAGGTGGCATGATGAGCTACACCGTTGCAGCCGTAAATCCCTCCGGAATCAAAGCTGCCGTGCCAGCATCAGGGTGGCTACCACGTCAAATGTGGCCGCGAAGAATCGCTCCGACGATTGCGTTGCACGGCACGCAAGATCTCACGGTGCCCTACGGAAGAACCGCGGACTTCATCGCTCGAGCGCAATCTGCCGGCTTACCCATCGAGTTCATCGCGGTCACGGGTCAGGGTCACGGGCTTTCTGGTGAGCTTCGATCGAAGTGGAAAAGTGCGATCGACCAGGTCATGCGCACGGGAATCGCATAGCTCACTCCTCGGGGGCATCCGGGTAAAATACCTTTCCGTCCTTGATTGTCACCGCCCCGCCGTACTTCAGCACCAGGTCGAGCCGGATGACTGAATCGCTATGCATGGCGACGGGATCACCTGACAACAGGTAATTCACGATGCGGGCATGTTGGTAGAGCTTGCGTTCGCACTTTTCGTCGCACACGAGGGTCAGCGCGTCTCCGCCGGGAAGGACGTACCCAATCAGCCGCCCAAACTCTGGATTTACGTCGAGCTTGGCCTGACACCCTCCACACAAAACCCGATAACGCTTGCCTCGCTTGCGGCTCACCTCACTCGATCCTAACGACCTTGCCGTAAATTGCGTTGGGGCCCACCCACCCGTTGATTCTTCCCCTGTTGTTGCCGATCTGCATGCGAGCGCCCTGCCTCGCTTTGATCAGGTGCAGGTACGTGCGCCCCTTCACCCTGACCAGCACGATTTCATCGACCTCGAGCACTTCGGGATCACACGGCTCGAGGGTGACGAGTTGGCCGCTCTCGATGCGACCTGCCATCGAGCCACCTCTTGGGCGAATCTGAGCCGACTCACCGCGACGCAGCTTTTCTTTGGCGTGATGCGCCCAGTCTGTCATTGCTCGAGTTCTCGGTTATAATTTCGGTTATTTCGGTTATAATTTCGGTTATTTCGGTTATGATTTACGCGCGCTTCGGCCGCTATTTTCATCTGAGGTTCTGGAGACTCTATTCGAGTATGACGACCCTTTTTATTGACGGCCAGCTCGCCCACGCACGGCGGCGATTTCCAAATCGAATACGCGCGACAGCTTTCATGTCCCAATGCAGCCAATCAGCGTACGCCTTGAATAGTCGTTGTGGAACCACCAAATCCAAGGCCCAAGTATACAGGTCTCCTCGGAACTCGTTGTCGGCGAAGCGTCCAGGGGTCCCAATCACCACTCTAGCCAACCCATAGGCCAGGGCAAATCGAGTTCGCTGTCTGGACATGTTCCCACGAAGCCACACGCGTGCGTAAGGCGATGGTTGTTCGATCCTAAGATTGACTGCTACCACCCATGCAGTCGTTTGGTGCTCAATCGCCGGCACCCCAAGAACCTTCGCGATGTGAAACGCATCGATCGGAGCGTCGTTGACGTTGGCAGCGTTGAGCACATCTGACGCTGTGCAGCGTTGCTCTCGGATGTTCTGCCAAACCGGTATCGGAACCGTAGAAGTCGAATCTAAGCCGTCACTCATCGTCGTCGACGCTTCTTCGCACGTCGAAACCGGTTGTGCAACGTCGTGTCGACCATGAGAGCGCCGACTCCCAAGACTACGAGCCCGGCTTTCTCTTCTTTTTTGAGCGGGCGATTGAGGGTGCTCAGGTATAGGAAAAACGGCGCGGCCAAGACTGCCGACGCAAGCTCGGTTCGTTCGTGGAGCTTGCGCTGTGACGGAGAGATGCGGACTGCACCCTCTTCATCTTCCGTCGGATCGAAGTACTTCGCCATCTAGCATCCGGTCCACTCGGGTGGTTTTTCTGGCGGATCTCCACCGTCTAGTAGCCGATGGCATTCCTCGTTCGACAGCATCCAGTCGTATTGGCATTCGAGCAAGAAACGAGCGCGCTCGGGATCGGACGTTTTGTTTGGCTGCGAGATCATTGCCCCCACAATCATGGCAACCACAAACATTACTAACAGAATTAGCTTCTCGTTCATCACCATCTCCTCACTTCAACAGCTTGATCTCAACACTGCCACCGCCACCCATGGTGGCACCTTGAACCTGGCACGGAACATCGGGATCGTACTGCGTCCCCGTTTTGCAGCCCGTCTTCCCCGTGGCAATTCCACACGGTGGATTTTGTCGCTCTACACAAATATCACAGCCGTACGGAAAAAGCCCGTAGACCTTCTCGTTGCCAGTCTGACCGAGTGGTGGCCCTAAATCGACCGCCTTACCGCCCGACGGAGTGTAGACGATCTGCACGTCGTTCGAGTAACCGTCGACCAAGCTCACGTCCATCGTGTCGTACCACTTGGGATTGTTGATGTTGATCTCCCCCTTCGTCACCCCACATCCAACCGCTGCCCCAAACGCAAACGTCGCGTTGATGTACGCGTCGGTCGCATTCGGCATCGTCTTGGTCGACTGACCGGCAAGCGAAAAATTGCAGTTTAGACCGCTGCCATTGCAAAACGTCCAATCACTCGCGGTGATTTTCGAGTCTGCGCCAAAAGCCACGTAGACCTGTACAGCGTCAGATGTTCCATTTGAAACGGAAAGAGCAGTCCCGCTCGTGCCGTCGCAGGCGGTCAGAAGTAGCAAAATACCCATGCGTTACATCCGAGTGTCCTTTCGACCAAGATGGAAATCTTGGCACAGTCTTCTCCGTTTGGATCGCCACCCTCGACATATTTGATGAACTCAGCCTCTGTGGACCCTTTTCGCTTTGCCGAACAAATTCGAGTGAGTA
>SDBT01019462.1_pt1 | contig 10636 bp, 8 predicted proteins | sample 2277101 | NCBI WGS metagenome assembly SDBT01 (sample SAMN10404973, study PRJNA504765) | marine sediment metagenome | isolation source: marine sediment core GS10_PC15, 103 cmbsf | place: Arctic Ocean: Southern Knipovich Ridge | collected 2010
GAAGCTATTCTAGTACCAACTCCCTGGGCTATATTATCAGTTACTTCACCTTCTTGTACTCTAGCTGCAAATGTCTGTATAACCATAGCTCGAGTTAAAGCAGCTATATTAACGTCTAATGTAATAGCAGCAGCATTTGTAACCAAAGCTAGAGCATCTGTAGTAGCAAGAATGTCTGCACCAGCTGCTATATTTGCTGAATTTCCTACTATAACTAGAGCATCTGTATTTGCAATAATCTCTACATTTAGTGAGATATCGGCAGGATTTTCAGCAAGAATCAATGCTCGTAAAGTAGTATCTACTTGCGTATCAAGATCAACGGTAGCCGCATTCTCAGATAACACAAGAGCATCGGTACCTGCATCTATATCTGTATCTACTAATACATCAGCTGCTATTTCAGCCAAGATCATAGCATCGACATTACCACTGACATTTGCATTAAGAGATATATCAGCCGCATTTTCTGCGACCAACATTGCATCCGTTCCAGCAAGTATATTAACGTCTAATGTTACATCTGCCGCTATCTCAGAAAGTATAAGAGCATCTGCAACAGTTATTACAGTAACTCCAAGAGCTACGTCTGCTGCAATCTCAGATAAAGTCAATGCCTTAGTTATTGCACCAACCTCTGTATCGAATACTATAGTAGCCTGTTGTCCTGCTATAACAAGAAGATCAAGAATAGATGTTATATTAACGTCAAAGTCGATAGTAGCAGAATTTTCAACTAATACTAACGCATCAGTACCAGCAAGAATTTCAGTATCAACTCCAGTATCAATAGTAGCAGCATTTGTAGTTATTACTAACGCATCTACACCCGCAGATATATCAGTATTAAGACTTACATCTACTGCATTAGTAGATATAGCAAGAGCATCTGTTCCCGCAGAAACCTCAGTATCAGAATCTACAGTAGCGGCTATTTCAGAAAGAAGTAAAGCATCCGTTCCCGCATCTACCTGAACATCAAAGTCAACCGTTGCTGTCTGTTCTGCTAATACAAGAGCGTCCGTAGTAGCGAGAATAGTAGCATCTAATGAAACATCTGCAGCTATTTCTGACAGAGATAATACATCTGTCCCTGCATCAATTTCAGTTGCAGCGTCTACATCTGCTTGGATACCAGCTAAAACAAGAGCATCAACACTTGCATCTATTTGTACATCAAAATCTACAGTTGCCGCCTGCTCTGCTATCAATAAAGCATCTGTACCAGCATCTACCTGTACGTCGAAGTCTACAGTAGCTTGCTGCTCTGAAAGAACCAAAGCGTCAACTACTGCATCCACTTGTATATCGTGATCTACAGTTGCTTGCTGTTCGGCTAGAATTAACGCATCTGTTCCTGCTAAAACATTCGTATCAGCAGCAGTAACAGTAACATCAATCCAACCGATCAAGCCATCTGATATTCTCTCAACACCGAGTTTTAGTGATCCTGTTTGTCCTCCAACGTCATCAGTAAACGTAACAGATGTACCGTCAGCCAAAGCTGCGGTTACTGTCATTTCATCTGCACCAGACTTAGTTTCAGTTGCGTTTAACCAAACAACAGGCCATTGCCAAACTTGAGCTGCTACCGTTGCTAAGACTAGAGCGTCGGTACCCGCGCTAATATTAACATCTTCACCGCCAGGCTTGAAAGCAGCAGTAATTGCATACCAAGCACCACTACCCCAAGTACCCCAAGCTGGAGGGTTCTCAGCATCGGCACCAACATTGACAAATGTCGCCGCCGCAACTGTTTGATCGTTAGTTTCATTTCTGCTGTCGGTTAATTGATTAGAATAACCAGAAATAGTACCTGGAGATGTGTCCCTAACTTCACTACCAGCAGCTGCAATAACCCACGCATTAGCAGTCTGAGTTGTGATCGACGCAGGATCAGGGTTAGTACTTGTTGTTGGCCCTACTGTAGTTGCAGTTTGATCCTCAGCAGTTGTAGCATCGACGCCGCTAAGAACATAGCAACCATACTGAACACCATCAGCAGAATTTCCACCACCATCGCAAACAACGCTAGTATCGGGAGTAGCTCCCATGCGCTGATACCACATGCCGAATATTGGCGCACTACCTGTATGAATTCCTATCTGAACATAGTTACCACTGGTATTTCCTGATGGAGCAGATAGTGTGGTAGCGCCCGCAGCATGACCACCAAAGACAACAACAATATCATCTTCAAGAGGTGGGGTGATTGTATCAAAGGTAAGCGTAACATTATTACCGTTATTGCTATTACCAGTAAAATGATTAAGGCTTCCTCTTAATGCAATAGTCATGACTTAAACAAACCCTGTCCCGGTTGCCACTAAACCAGTATCTCCATCATCCCAAGCTTCATCTGTATCTACATCTGTTACAGCAGGAGGAGGAGCAGACGCTGGTGGAAACTGTAATATTCCGGATGATCGTCGGTGTATCGAAGGATGCGGCACTACTACTGGCGTTCCACCCGTGTTAGACAGTGCAATCGGAACCATCAGTTCCTGAGTTCCTCGAACAAAGGGAATCCATGCCGAACGATCTAAGGGCGGTTCAAATCCCTCATTAAATGCAGATATCTCGCTAGAAGTTGGAAGCCTGTCAAGATATGCAAAATCAGCAATCCTGCAATTAGCAAAATTCACAATCGTGTCGCCGTCATTGCGGCCCGCCCCAAAAACCAATGTCGAAGTTGTATCTATACTACCAAGAGTTGGATCGGTCTCTGTACCCCTTTGTGTAGCATCCTCATACAGAGTAGCTGTTGAGCCAGTCCTAGTACAAACAATATTCATCCAAGACCCTGTAGGAATGGTCGCGATCCAATCTGCTTGTGCTTTCGTGCCATTATCATCACAGGCAAAGCCCATCGCGTCTTCATTGGAAAACAGCTGATATCTTACGCCACCAAAAGGGGCACCGCTGGCATTGCCCTTATTAAACACTTCGACCGAAGAAGCACCTAGCGAATCAAAGTAAAGTCTGAGGAAGATTGAAAAATCTCCCGAACCAGACTTTATCGCTGCATTGTCAGCATATTCGTAATACTCAGAACTGGCAGCAACAAACTGACGAGCCATTACGTTTCCTTTAGGGTGACTGAAATCAATTCAGCGTCATTGGAATTCATGGTATCGCCCGCGTCCGCTGAGTCTCTCGTAATCAATATGTGGAACTTATCGCCTGCTGTCACCGATGCCATATCTGCGCCATCGGTAAAGGTTATTACAGATGTGTTCGTATCCCTAGCCGTTCCGTCAGTGCCCGTCGTCACGGTATTGACAGCTGCGTATACCGTTGTGAGCAGCGGTGAAGAGTCGCCGAACAGTTTAAATGCAGCGTCCCATTTAACGTCTCCAGTTGTAGCCTCTGCTGTCCATTCTATGGTCAGCGTTACACCGGTAGTCCCCACATAAGTTTTAGGCATTCTCCCCGTTAAGTAGATATATTCTTGAGTGGCACCGGGATCAAAATCATAGCACTCAACGACATCGTCCGGCTCGTCTGTCGAGGCAACAAGGATCGTGTCTGGGGTTGCAAAGGCATCATCGGGAACCTTGAAACTAGCGGCGTCCCAATAATATAGCCCGTCACCAGTAGCCATCAGGTATCTGCCTTCAGCCTAAGTGCGTTCTTTAACTGTGCTGGAGTTCTTGCCGGTCGATCAGTGATGGCAGCGATGTTAGATTTTACCTGGGAGAAATTAGCGCCATTGTCAATCGCATCAAGGATCTCATTCAGTTTAAGTGCTACAGCATTGAACTCGTCCAACACGATCAATGCGAAAGCGCGACTATATGTTTCTGGTTTGTCAAATTCATCGGCAAGAGCATCGCGAGCGACAGACAACGCAGCCGCATCAATCACGTCTCTCGTAGCTGAGTCAGCTAGAGAAACCGTATCACCAGATATTTCCCAATACCTAACGGGTTGTCCTATAACAGCAGATAGATCAGGTTCTTCTATATAATTAGTTTGCACCTGCGGCAAGTCCGCAGAAGCAACAGAACGAAGAACAGTCTTATCTGTCCGGTGTATCCAGATTGGCATTATAAATCTCTACTAAGTAATAGTAAAGAGACCACCGCCAGCCCAAGTAATAGTAAGCGCACCAGCTGTCATATCTACCGGACCGCCTAGTTCTACAAATAATAGAGCATCTTTGCCTGCATCGGTAAAGTTGTAAACAACTCCCCACCAAGCATCTACATCGTTAGAAGCATTCTTAGCCCACGTTGGATTAGTAGCTGAATCGAAGGTCATTACACCTCCGGCTTCTGTTACTAGTGTAGATAAAGCACCAAGATTCTCTCCATCAGCCGTGTAACTACCTGCCGCAGTAACTTCTGTAAAATCACCAAAGACTGGAGTTGCAAATGCAGCTATTGGGGTAGCTGTGTTATCCATAACTGCACAGTAGAAATCATCTGTGGCAGCCCAATTTCCATCGAGCATTTTCTCTTTTGCTTCTTCAAATACAATAACATCGCCAGTTGCCATCTTATCTCATCCTATCAAGTTAAATATTACGGTCCCGTTGCAACTTCAGCTTTAGTTGCTGTAGTAGCATCATCACTAACAACTGCTTTCTGGTCAACAGTACTTGCATCATCATTAAACAGACTGTACTGAGTTGCAGTTTCTGTTGATTTATTTCTCCAAGCCTTATACATGAAGCCAATTTTTTCTACTAATGAGGCATCCATTGGAGGTAATTTCTGACCAGGCTCAACATATGTATCTACGTTCAAGGCATCAACAACCTCAGCATTAACATTTGCAGCACTTAGATCATTAAGACCTGTAATTAATGCTGGAACAGTTGTATCCGTATCAACTAGAATTGCATCAACAATTCCATCTACTGTAGCTAAAGCTGCAGCAGTTGCAAGAGATGCATCGCTTACCGCAGTATCCGCTTCTGCATTAACTTCTGCTTTCATCCCAGTAGACATACCACCAAGATCAGTAAGACCTGCACCAAGAGCTCCTATCACATCAGTATCAACTAATATTGCTGCACTATCTACTTTAACAGCAGCTATATCAGCAGCTAGATCAGCAGCAGGGGCACCAATCTTAGGTTCCATAAGTCCAGTATCAACTAAGATAGCATCAACATCATTTTTAAGCTGCTCGCCAAATGTACCAGCATTTGTATGACCAGTAGTATTTTCATCCCAGATCGTATCAGCTATAACAGCTGCTGTTGGTGCATTTGTAATCTCAGTAATCGCATCCGGTGTTACTTCGTAAACCGATGTTGCATCCGGATTAACTTCCCAAGTTCCAATAATAGTAGCAACCTTAGTAGTACCGTCATAGCCATTTTCAGCTATAGCCTTCGACTGACCTGCACCTGTACCTGTGCTAATAAAGACAAGATGACCTTCAAGGATATTATCCGTTGATGGCGCAGTAGCTGCAAGTGTTATTGTAGTAGAGGAACCTGCTTGTGCCGTTCCTGTATCAGATGTAGTTGCCGAACCAGTCCAAGCAGCATCACCCCTATTTCTAAGAGCCTCAAGTGAGTCTGTTGCAGAACTAAAAGTAGCACCTTGCACATCATCTAACTTAGTGTCAAGAGTAGTACCAGTATCAACTAAGATAGCTGCAATATCAGCAATAAAGCTTGGTAAGTCTACTAGGATAGGAGCTACGTGTGCGTTCTTTGCAGATGCCACTACTAAGTCTAAGAATACTTGATCAACACCTGTAGCAAAAGCTGCATCAGGATAGTCACATCTATAAACGCCCGGCATAGTAGTATCATCAACTAAGATAAATCCACCGTCAGCATGAGTCGCAGATGCACTTGCTAAAGTAATTAAAGTAAGATCTACTCGTGCTGCCCCTTGTCTTGCATAAGAAGCTGATCCACCAGTCTCTATATCAGAAAATAAAAGACCTGTAATCGGATCACCAGGACTAGCATGAGAGGCATCTCCAGTAATATAAAAATAAACAGAGCGATTAGTCGCTCCTGCAGTTACAATCATTCCCTAAATCCTCCAGACAATCTATTCATACCTTGATAAGCTTGCATTTGTAAAGCACTTGGGCCAGAAGGGGCTAACGCTATTGTAATAGCACAACCACCATCATCATCGGCGTTGGTACTAAATACACAAGTATTACTTGCCGCCGCTGCGGCTTGAGATTCGTCACTTAAAGCTACGGAGCAGCCATTATTACCGCCAGTGGCTGGGGCCTCCGCAAAACCTCTCTTAGTTCCGTTGAAGCCTGCATCAGTATCAACATCAGCATCCGACGATGCGTCTCCGTCAAAAACAAAAGCATATATAACACGGGTATTAGCAACCGTAGTCACAACACTCGGCGCGGTCATATCCACGCCAGACTCTTGCGAATCCGAACCAGTAACATCTAACGCTGTTAATGCTGAACTATAAGCAGCACAAACCGCTGCAAACGAATGAATGGCATCACCACTGATAGTAATGTTAACCGATGATTCAACTCCATCACCTACTTTTTTGAAACAGGTAAACCGGACAGCACTCGACGTTCCGGCCTCAAGGTCTACTTCCTTAGTCCATCCAGATGGTGTGTTAATTGCCGTCATTGGATCAACGCCTGTAGTCACACTAACCATTATGATCAGCAAATCGCCGTTACTGTGACTCGGAATTGTAACTACTGACGGAGTAGCTTCTGAGGATACAGAAGATGTTGATGCCGCAACAAATGCAGGAGCAGTCATTACAATGAACTTCCGTCATGGGTCATTTGAGAAAATGTAGAGTCAGAATCGCCTACCTTATGGTTTCCAAAATGCAATACCAAGTTACTCGCCCTGCCCCATACATCATTCTTATGAGCATACACTCCAAAATTAGAACTTGTTCCATCTGGCATCTGTAAGCCAACACCACGATCATAAAGACGTTCTGGCATTGTTGTTACCCAAGCAGGATCAGAAGCAAAATCTTCTATTGGTAATATATCTAATACTTGTACCCAGCTCCCACTACCAGCACGCATATAAACCTCTAGAAATCCATTGTTCGTTTCGAAGGCGCTAGTATCTGTCTTCCAATGAATAATAAAATCAGTCCATCCACCTAAGTTTAGATTTCCCAATGCAGCCCTGGAAGTAGCCTCGTTGGGAAAATCGCCTAACGCATCAAAATACAGCGTGGCATTCGGCTTGTCAGTACTGTTGTATTGCACATTCTGCCAAAACGGCCCAATGTTTAAGCCGTCATTAAAACGATGGGTTATGTACCATCCACTGTTATTGACCAATATACCTAACCAGCCAGAAGTGCTGTTTCCATTGGGCTTGCTGCCCCAAACCACCAAATCGAACGAACCAGAGCCACCTAAAAGGTTAAAATCCGCAGGCATAAACACACTCAAGGACAGCCAGCGTTCAGTTTCAGCTGGCAAAATATCCGAGAACGATGTTTGCAATTGAATCTGAGATCGCCTTTGATCACAGTTTCCACCCCCAGTAGGCGAACAATCATCAGGTTCAGTGCCATTAACAGAGTTCTTTATCGTAGCCTTTACAGAATAATTCCCACCTCTAAGGGGTGAGGTTTCAAGAGACAGTAAATCTCCGTTACCCACATGCAATGAGTTTATTGTGTCGTCAAAGGTTTGTATCGGCCTTCCATATGACGGAACAGAAAAAAACCTTATGTCAGGATCACCCTCACTGAAAATATATAAAGGCCAAAATGTTTTTTCTATAAACACACCATCCCAAACAAGCGGCACGCTTACTCCGACGTAATTACTAGGGGCAGATGTATGAATCAAAGCGAAGGCTGGGTCTGCCATACGAGCTAACCAAGCAGGGTCAAACCAGTGTGTTGCCTCTGGGCCATTAAACTGATTTCTAGTTACAAATAAATGACTGGCATGTAATTCATTATTTGCAAAGTCTCGAATCTGATCAGGAGAGCCATCAGCCGGAATAGAAGTCCCGCCCATATTAGATGCCTCGGCACTCCACATACTAGGAATAATACCACGATAGTCTATACCAGCGGGACTGTTCCCCCGTAACGTCTCATATGTGTACGGGGTGCCTCCACTATAGTAGGCTGGACCAAGTGTATCTGGCCCGCCAATACCTGTCCCACCATTTGTCGCCGCTGCACCGTGCGCTATAACATCGTCATAAAAAGATTGTGCTGCCGCTGCTGAAGATATTTTATCGCCAATAAAGTTACCACTTAACACTACATTACTTTTTGGAAAAGCAGCAGCAGCTGCATCTAACATTCTTTTAGTTTCTGTTTCATATTTATCAAGTGTATAACTTGCAGGTGGGGCTCCGCTTGTTAGAGCAAGGGTACCCTCTCGATAAAGATAAATTCCCTCAAAAAATGGATCATCGTCAACCTGACCAGCGATAGCCTCAATTAACGAAATAAAATCGTCCATCCACACCGATTCCCATTTGTGCCAGCCAACACCATTACTGCCGTCATATGTACCTGAACCATCTATATAGTCAGGAAAATAAGGAGAAGTGCTGCCACCTTGATTAAAATGAAAATCTATCATTCTCATCATATAGCGTTTGGGAACTGCTAGATTTCTACAATAATCAATCTCGGCCTGAAGTTCGGCTAAACCAGCGGTATAGTCACCCTGTGTATTACCCTCAAGAACAGACCATCTCCACGACGACATGATGCCAGTAATGTCAGTATTGCTTGCAATCGTGTCATACAAACTAAAGCGATTAGATTGGGACTGCTCAAATGTTCCCTTGGGTATCTGCATATAGAAACCGGGATGCCATTTCTTTGCGACTGATATATCGCAACCTCCGAATAACTCTCCATATCTAACTGGACAAGTGCGTAAAACATCATTAGCTAAGTTTTCAATGTGGGCAATAATATCAGTACTCGTACCACCAGCAACTTGCTGTGTCATAACCCAAGAAACGTGTGTCATTTGGGAAAGCTCAATACGATTGGTTTGGATATTAGATAATGGCAAAGAATCATTCCTACCCCCAAGATCGGGCGCACTTGCCACACAGAGGTGCGGTATTAAACCACGATAATCCCTGACAGCATCTTCTTCCCCACGAAATACTCTCTGCCCATAATCGTCCTTTATATCTGGTGAACGACGACCAAGACCTAGCTGATATGCTTCTTCCATTAACTCACTTGCTCGCATATCAGAATTTATCCCCGCATAAACATTGGTGTTTATAAATGCGGCTATCTCTGCTGCATACATACGCTTTAACTGCGTAGCATACGCTGATTGACTATAATCCGCTGGTTGATTCTCGATGCCGCCGAATGAAGGCGAATTTTCCCCTTGAAAACCAACAGCCTCTAGTGCCGGATGCGTGTCAAATTCAGCAGCAAGAGCTTGAACAAAGATAATTATCTCATCCATTACGCTTTCACGCCAAAGGCCAACCAATGAACCAGTGCTTGTTGGTTCTATTTCACCTTGTAGTTCGGATGGGGCAACGTACTGATCAATACCACCACTAAAACGCTTGGGGTTTATGTTCAGAATCATAAAGGCCCCAAGAGATTCTAATAAATCAAGATGTATTTGTATCTGAGTAAAGTCGTAATTACCAAGTGATGGCTCAACCGCACCCCAACCATAAACAACATGAGCATTAGTTAATTCTACGCTAGATGGAATGTGGGAGTTTATTTGTTGAGTGATATCTGAATAATAACCAGCTTGGTCAGCATCGGCATGATTGCCTTGTGTTTTAATACCCCAACCAGGGTTCCATCTTTTCCCAAAACCTCCAACTTGTATATTAAAAAGAGAACTAGTAACAACAGGATTTACTTGATCGTCTACTTGAAGTTGGTGTTGAGATGTAGACGCTATACCTATTCCATCATAGGTTAGAATATGAGTATTACCATCATAAGACAATCCATTAGGCAAAGCATTAGTTAGACTGGTAATGACGGTCGAAAATCCATCATCTGTCCAGTCTTGGGTTGTATCGTATGTACCCGCAGTTCCTTCAGCAAAAGAAGGAGATGGGGTTGAAACTATAACAGGTGGTAGATTAGCAGGCGCTTCTGACGTACCTGCTATAGTCACACCGGCATTAGTTAACACAACTTTAACTTCATATTCATGAACATACGTGATACTAGATTCTGGATTAGAAAAACACTGATTGGTAGCTTCTTGTATAGCTTCCCGTTCGGTAGTATGCTGGGACACATACTCACCATCTTTGTAGACTTTAAAATATCTACCAGTCGCGGTAAGTTCAACAAGATCATCCAACTAGATCACCCAGGCATCTATCAATTCTGATCCACCGCCACCAGCTACTTTCATTCTATGGTACTGTGCACGATGTTCGACATTTATAGCTTTTGCTGATGTAATAGAGTCAGCACCAACTACATCGAAATATGTAGTATTATCCAGTGATATTTGATATGTTGCCGTAGCACCATTAAAGGTACCACCAACAAAAAGAGTTCTCAGGTGACTCTCACTAGTATGACCAAATCTAGAAATTTCTACACCAGTACTATTACCATTAGCCTGAGCTGTTGCTATCTGTCTCTCGTCAGCCATCTGTTTTTCCTATATTAATTTGAACGTTTTTGCCCGTAACTGTAAGTTTAGCAAAGATTTCTTG
>SDBT01019463.1_pt1 | contig 10636 bp, 19 predicted proteins | sample 2277101 | NCBI WGS metagenome assembly SDBT01 (sample SAMN10404973, study PRJNA504765) | marine sediment metagenome | isolation source: marine sediment core GS10_PC15, 103 cmbsf | place: Arctic Ocean: Southern Knipovich Ridge | collected 2010
TAGACTTACTAGATCTGGTGGCAATAATTCGTTTCTTACAATACACACAGAATATTTGCTTCAAGACTTCGTCCTCATTTTTTTTTTAAACAATTTTATTTAGATTATCCGGAGATATCTATTCATTTAATCTTTTTTCCCTTTATCTCTATATCTCCAACCATAACCCGGGTATCTCATAGCTTTGAAATCTTTTAAAAATTTATCAAACACTGTTGAGTTACGGAAACGGATTACTCTAACTACATCCCCTGTTTTTTCATCAAATAACTCGATTACTACTTTATGTTTTCGTTCCAAACCTACCCATTTTCCCTACACACCTACTTACAATTTCATAACCGCCTTAACCATCGGGAGATGTTTCTTCATTTTTTATCCTTTTTCGCTTTTATTTCATAGATATTTTTCCACGCCTTTTTGATACGTTGTCCAAAAGTTGTCATTCCATCAGCCCCTCACTTACAATTCCATAAACATCAATCACTTTAAAAAACCGATCCCATGGGTTTTTGAGGGAGGATAAAAAGGTGTAAAAACAATCATTTAGAATGTTTCTCTTTTCTCTTTTTTTTACGTTCCTTTCTTTCCTTCTTTGTTAAAGGCCCAGGTTTCTTCCCTGGAGATACATCTTTTCTGCTCTTGTCTTTACCCATATCACCTTCCTCCATTATTCATATTCATATAGATGGATAGGGAAATGTAGTTAAAATATTTACTATCCGAAGTAGTTCATGTATATTTTGGGAGGATAAAAAAGAAGTTGAAAATCAAGAGGTGCTTATTTCCACCTATTAACCTTTCCGCCTCTTTGAACCAATATCTCACCACAACTAGGACATATGATAGTGCCGTCTCCTCGTCCACTAACAGTATCTTTATCTCCTTTACCAGAAAAAGGTAAACGCCAACCACATTTCTTACATTTGATATGAATCATACATTATTTCCCATCTACACTCAATTTCATAACAGTTAATTTTATAAAAATCTATAACCCACAAAGAACAATAATATATTAAGGAATTAAAAAAAGAAAGATATTAAAAATAAGGTTGATAAAATCATGGTAATTTCGAAAATTTTATCTAATATCTTTGGGGTTTACGTTTCTGAAAACATTCCTTACAATAGACAGGTCTGCTACCATCTGGTTTAAAAGGAACTTCTGTTTCCTTATTGCATTCTGCACAAGTTACTTTATGCATTTCTCTATTTTCATCATACATTTTTACAATTTTCCTTTTAGTTCAATTAGAACTTTAAATCAGGTAGATTAAAGATTAGTATTTAATGATTCCTCATAATATTTTATTATAACATATGTCACAAAACCCAGTGGTACTGGACTGATTTCATCTCAAACAAAACGATGTTCTATTGGTTTGATGGGATGGTAAAAAAAAATCAATCATCTCCCTGTTTGTTTTTTTGTGCAAGTGTCACAGAAGTTACCATTAGAAATAGGTACAAAGAGGTTACAAAAAAACTAGAATTAGACATGGCCGTTGTCTCGTAAACTTACCGTTCTACCATCTATTTGCTCTTCTTCTTTTCGCTTTTCTTTTTAGTTTTTAAAATTATTTCAATTGAAGATACATTCGATGTTCTACCTTCTTCTTCGTTGGTAATGACCTCAGTACCAATTTTTACGTCTATTAATTCTGCATCAGTGACAAACCTGTTTCTCACAATTTCCGCAGTATCTACCGCCGTACTTATTGATCTGCCTCTCGCCTTTATGACCACTTCAGCTGAACCGCTATTGAACTGTGTCACAACTGCAAGCACATAACTCATTGGCGGTTTCTTTCCAACATATATTACGTTTTCATCTGTTCTTTTTTCTTCTGCCATACTTTTTTCGCCTCAACCTATTAATCTCATAACCACCCAAACTTTAAAAAACCAATCCTTTTGTTTTTTTAGGGGACGCAAGAAAGACATAGAAATTTGTACGTACCAAAAACATTTTTATGCCGCTTATCTTCTTGTGTCGAATAAATCAGTAAGATTTAGATAAAGAGCGGAGATAAAGCTTGAAGAATAAAAATTCGTTGAAGGTCACCATGGTTATTCCTTCTTATTGGTCTAGGGGGCGTAAAGTTGGTTGGAAGGAAGGTGATGCTGTCTATGATCATCCTACTCAGTTAGACGGTGAGAATACTTTAAGGAGAACTTTACAGAGTATTGATATTTTGGAGGATAAGAATTTTCAACTGGTTGTGATTGCTGTTGCCACTGCAGAGGATATTGCAAAACAGGTTGAAGATAAGGTTTTGAATATTATCAAATCAATTTCTTTAGATGTTGATGTGTTTCTCTTTGGATCTACTCATCTTGAGCAGATTCATAGTATATTGCTTAGTAATGGAAAAAAGAATTATGCTTCACTTCTTAGTCTCAAGGGATACGCGAATATTCGAAATCTGTGTATATTTATTCCGCATGTCTTGGGTTCTGATGTAGTAGTGCTTATTGATGATGATGAGGTGTTTGAAGATCCGTGTTTTATGTCAAAGGCCAAGGAGTTTATAGGTAGAAACGTTGATGGTAGAATGGTTTATTCGGTAACGGGTTATGTTGTTAATTCTGATGGTGATTATCGAGTCAAGAAACCGTTTCATCCTTGGATGAGGTATTGGGATAAAAATGAGAAGATGAATGAAGCGTTCGATAAGATGATTGGAAGGGAGCCAAGGTTGAAGGAAACTCCTTTTGCACTTGGTGGTAATATGGTTATCCATCGGAACCTGTTTTCTGTTGTGCCTTTTGATACTAATGTTCCACGTGGAGAGGATACTGATTTTTTGATGAATGCACGGATGTTTGGGTTTAGTTTTTTCCTAGATAATCAGTTATCCATACGGCATCTACCGCCTCCAAAGAGCCATCCCATTTGGATGCAGCTGCGGGAGGACATCTACCGTTTTGTGTATGAACGTACGAAGATTGAATACCAAAAAGATAGAATGGGGATGACTCGCATTTATCCTGAGGATCTTGACCCCTATCCGGGTTGTTTCCTGAAGGGGGATCTTGGGGAGAAGGTTGAGAAGTCCTGCAAATTATTGTCTAACGAGTATCTTGACAAAGGTGATAAGCTAGATAGTAAAGAGGCGTTACATAATATCACCCTTGCTAAGTCTGATGCAGTGCCGAAATACGATCCATTTGAGAGATTATGCCAGATGCAAAAACATTGGAAGGATTTAATGGAATATTCAAGTAAAAGTAAGGTTAGTGCACGAATTCGGGGAGTTATTGAGGGAGAAGGTTTAGTTTCTATGATAAAAAATAAATAGTTATTGTCCAGGTAAAAAACCAACAATCATTTCTTTTATTTTTGGTTTTTGTGAAGCAAAAAAGACAAAAAAACTCAGGTTAAAAAAACTATTTCGTTCTGCGCCACCTCTAGTTAAAGAAGATGATTCAAGTGTTAATTTATCATTAATGAAAAAACTGGCGACTACTAAAGAACAAGAGGATGTCTTAGAGAGGATAGAAGATAAGACCATATCAAGTGTTAGAGATGCATTGATAGAATATTTCTTTGTGTCTAGATTTCAATTATCCTCATATCCATCAGACAAGACGAGATTTGAACACCAGTTTAGTCATAAAAATAATGGTTTTTTCCTGTTGATGACTTCTTTAGGCAAATATTCTCTTTTTCACCTAACTTAACTTTGTTCCTGTTAACGTTTTCGTATCTATTACACCCTCGATTACTCTAATCTTGTTTACAACAATGTTCCCGAGTTTTTCAAAGTCCTCTGCTTCAATTTTCGCTATTATATCATATTCTCCAAAAAGAGCGTGTAATTCAACAATTTCTGGTATGTTAGATAGCCTGTCGAATACTTCATGCTCATGTGCAGGTGCCGCACTAATAAGTATAAAACCTATAGCCATATGCCACTTACCCCTATTTATCATGTATTTATTCAATTTAAACTTTATCTATTTTCCCCCATTACTAATGATTTTTAGATTTTACTACTAAATTTGTGCTAATAAATCAATGAAAGGTTAAATCCTCATAGAAACATATTTATCTAGGTTCCTGCATTCCCTCCGAATATAGGCGATGGGGCCCGCCTTGACGCCCGCCATGACGTCCTTGCCATGACGCCCGCCAGAACTGCTCAATTTTGAGCTGACGGCTTCTACTAAGAAATACCGAGGTAGGAGTATGAGTCTATACAGACATCAATTGGAAATGGCATAATTTTTGAGGCATTATTTATGAAAAAAGATAGTGTTGATAAGTTAATTGGCAAATTCTGCAAAATCGTTACATGTGAACCAGGCGAAAAAAGAACACATGCCGTTACTGGAATTGTTAAAGAAATTGACCATGATGATGGGTTCATAATGATTGAATCACATCAAGGTATAGGTTGCCTGAGGTTAAATACAATAATATCTATAAAGCCACGCAGAAAATTGGATGGGGATACCTAGTATGAGTTTTGTTGGAAGATTAAAGAAGAATATTGAAAAGTTGGAGAAAAACATTGAAAAAGAACGGGAGAAAATCGAAAAACTCAAGGTTAAATGTGAGAGTCATAAGATTACCAAGGCAGATTATAACGGTAAAAAGAGACACCTTGAGGAGAAGATTAGGTCGATGGATTCCAGAATGAGAGTGTTACAAGGTGGACTAGCAAAAGAGAAAAGACATATTGAAGAAAAAGCTGAGGAGAAACATATGAAGCAGGAAGAAAAAGAGAAAAACAAAGAAAATTAAAAGGTGTGATAAAATGAATGTACTTGAAGAAGCAAAAGAAATAATGAAAAAAGCTGGATGTGAAAAAGCATTTGCAGTCTATGGGTTGGAATTAAATGATATAGCAGAAGTTAAAAACTGTGATGAAAATGGAGAATCCCTGGAGCTAGAGAAGGATATAAACGAGCTTGTGCCGACTATTGAGCAGAAATTGGTTTTTGACCCAGAAAAACCAATAGAATGTCCTATTAATTCGTCGATGAATAAATATTTAGAGTTTTCTTTAAAAAATAGAAATATAACTCCTTGCAACGTTAGTGATGAGGAATGTGAAAAAATAGAAGAGAAGATTAATCCCCTTCTAGAAAAATATTGCTGGTCAATCAAAAAAAGATAAAAGGAGCAGGGGATGGAGGAAAAAACAATGACATATCCATGGATTACCTCTATCATATTAGCTTCTATTGGCACAATTGTTTTTTATATTTGTATCAGACTCCTCAACACACATCCGCTGAAAGGTTTTTACTTAAAGAACGCTTGGTTGAGCAATAAGAAATATTATGAGTGGATGATGGGTCATCCTTGGTTTTTTGTGGTATTCTTTTGTTTTCCGATGCTTGTTACTTATCTTAGAATTACCTTCTTTTGATTCAAATAAAGATACCTTTCATAAGGTTTAATAATACAAAAATATTAACTACTAAGGTGAAAATCAAGAAAAAATATTCCACGGTTTTATTTGCTGTATTGATGTCATTTTTTATGTCATTTACTATATCATTGGTTTTGACATTAATTAATGTAGGTCTAATTCCAACGTTTCTTGTCGTATGGTTAAGAGGCTTTCTCATGGGATTTATCGTAGCGTTACCTACATCACTTGTGGTTGTTCCCCTCATGAAAAGAATTGTAGATAAAATAACTACAGATTAATCATGAACATCCTCACATCCATCTGGCAAATAACGCTTTTTCTTCAAATAGATTATTTTTATCTAAAAATATAAATAATAAATGCAGGGGACGAGATTTGAACTCGCGGACCTCTACAGGACAAGGCCCTCAACCTTGCGCCGTTGACCAGGCTTGGCTACCCCTGCATGATGAGAAAAGCACCTTTTTTCTCCTGTAATTTTTTGCTGTAAATACTACATAACCTATTTATCTTTTCGGGTGAGTTGTTTATATTTCATTTAGGTCCATCCCACAGATATCACCGAGTTCTTTATGCAAATCAATTAATCTTTGTGCAACTTGCTCAAGACCTTTTTCTTTTGCCTGTTTTATTTCCTCTTCAATTCTTTGCCTTTTATTGTCTTGTATGAGATTATCTGCATGCGCAACAATTTTTTCTTCAAGAGTCTCTGGAATATAATCTTTTTCTGGAAGCCCAAGTTTTACTGCCTCTTCTTTAGGAATTCCTGCACCAAGGTGTCGCTCGATTATATAAAGAATATTTAATGGAAGACCAATCCTTCGTGCAATTTTCGCTCCCTCAACTGCATGAAGAATTCCATGTGTTTTTGATCTACCGATATCATGAAGAAGGGCACCTGCCTCAACAAGTTTTAGATCTGCATCTGCTTTTTTTGCAATTTTTACTGCGACATCTCTTACCGCCATACAGTGTTTAATTACTTCATCTGAACAACCGTTTTCCTGTAATAACTCAATACATCTTTCAGGTGTCGGGATTGGATCCATACTTTACCTCATTTTGATATTACTTTTTTTCCTTTATTGGAAGGAATGATTTCTATTTTTCCATCAAACTTTTTTCTTGACCACATACCTTTTGTATACCTATCAAGAAATAACGCGAGTGCGGCAACTTCAGAATGAGGTTGATTACCAATTGAAACATTAAAATCAGCGGCTTCATAAAAATAATAAGGAACCTTTTCAGCACCGACAATTATGAGGATATCATCGATTCTATCAATTTTTTTTAATGATTTTTCAAGTTCATCTCCATACATGCTAAGATGAACAATTACGCTGTTCCATTCCTGAATTATTTTTTTCGGTTTCACACCTGTTTCTATCTGGAAATCTCCACCAAATCTCTTGCAGATCGAACGAATGTTTTTTTCAATTTTATCATCTTTTGTCGAAATAAATATCTTCTCAGCACCAAATGCTCTTGCAACAAGTGCGACATGAGTTGTTATCCGTTTGTCACGATCAATTCTATGTCCAATTCTTAAAACAACAATCACTGGTATACTACCATCCTGCAATAAATTAAAATGAATAAAAACCTCTCTTTCAAATAGCTTTTCTTTATTTCTTTTTATAATACGTTAATCCTGTCTTTTTATTAACTTTAGGCATATATCCTTGAGGTACAGCAGATGATTCAACTTTCTTTTTATCCACTATTTTTATCCCCTTGCTTGATAATAACCTGTCAACCTTTCTCTCTATATCATTTGATCCTGCAGATGTTTGTTTATAAACAGTCTTTTTTTTATCAATCGTATCGACATTTTTTTCAATAGTGTTCATGCTCTCCCAGCTCTTTCGTCTCCATGTTTCTTTTCCTTTCTTTGAAGGATGTTCGCTTGAATACAGTGTTTCATGATACTCTGTGATTGGTGGATCTTCTGTGACTTCACTGGTTTCAAAAAATACTTCTTCTTTCTGTTTTGTAGGTTCTTCGTCTTCAATGATGGGCATATCTATTTCTTTTTCATTTCCTTGTTTTTTTTCTTTCGATTTACCAAACAATTTCCATCGTGCCAAATTAGGTTTCCCCCGATCTTTGTTCTAAGTATGTTAACAGTACGATACTTGATAAATTTTTTCTTTAATCATGCTTTGTGTAATTATTTTTTAAAAAAAGTATTCCTATACTTTCAACTCAACTTTACTGCCATCTGCAATTAATCCTTCTGGTACTTCTTTTCCTGCATCTATTTGTTTGTATACTGCACAATTTACTTTATTATCAGATAAACAATACATATCTGCAAGTGACATTGCTTTTTCAATTGTAATTTCATTAGCAGCAGATGTACCGACACGGTGACATTCTTCAGTATATTTACAGCGTTCCTTTTCAGATTGATGCATTAATCTATAGAAAACACATTTCTTGTACCCTTCTTCTGCTTGGCAAATATCATAATTTGAAATGTGGATAACATCCTTAAAAACTTCAACACACATTCTTGTAAAATCCTCATACATTGGGCATGTCATATATCAATCTCCAAACCTTTAAACAAATAGAGCAATATAAGATTCACTATTATTACACAAAGCACTTTAATCAGATACCGTTCTGTGGGAATGATTTATAACATGTTTTTTGATGTATTGATAAACGATTATTTAAAAAGAAAAGGAATGAGTTAAGATGGAGAAATTTGAATTTTGGCAATCAAAAAAAGACGATCAGTGGTATTTTCACCTCATAGCACCAAATGGTGAAATTGTCGCGCAAAGTCAAGGCTATGCAACTAAAGATAACTGTATCAATGGCATAAAAGCACTTAAGCTCTATGCACCAAACGCGGTAATATTTCAGGAAGAAAAATAGAGAGGCAATCAACTTTGTAGGAACAATCAAACTTGTTAGTTTCATTCGTACAAAACCGATTAATACTGCTAATATTGAAAACTCCGATGCATCAAAAGGACAGATAATCCAGATCGCTTATGGGCTTATGGTCTAGTGGTTATGACGTCGCCTTCACACGGCGGAGGTCGCCGGTTCGATCCCGGCTAAGCCCATACTGACTTCCCAGATAGTATGTAATTAATATTTATATAATACTAATTTTAGTTACATGTAAGTAACATTTATATACTAGTTTTTTTAGTTACATACTATGCGAGGAACAAAAAAAGAGAGAATACTCCGAATATTACTCAAACATCCTGAGGGATCTTTATCAATTTATCGAATAGCAAAAGAAGCAGATTGCACACACGTATGGGTATTAAAATTCCTTAGAACACTCGAACACAAAAATATTGTTATAAAAACTAAAGTGAAAGATATTCAAGGATTATTCTATTACTGGAAAGAAATCAACACCTATCCCACCTATAGAGAATATAACATTCAAGATCCAATAAATCTCCTTAAAAAGACAAAACTAAAATATGCACTTACTACCTATTACGCTGAAAATTTAACACATCATTATCTTTTTCCATCAAGAGTTGATATTTACATAAAACAACAAGATTTTAATGAATGGCATGCTCTACTCACAAACCAAGGTCTTGTTGGAAAAGGCAATATGCGATTACTAGTTGATGATGAACACGTCTTCTATGCAAACATCAAAAAGAAAGGATTGCGAATTGTATCGATACCACAGCTCATACTAGATCTTTTAAGAGAAGAAGGTGTTGCGATAGAAGCAGCACACATGTTGATGAAAAGAGAATACCATGGCATTATATAGTGAATTTGAGACAAAAACATCATACAAGTATCTAAAACAAATAGTGAGCATTCTAAATGAACCAATTTGTATAATTGGCGGGTGGGCAGTGTATCTAACCGTAAACAATAATTTTAAAGAAAATGAGGGAAGAAACTATCTTGGATCAAGAGACATATATCTCGGATTTCACATCAAAAAAAATCTTGACAAAGAACAACTTAAAAACACTACAATAGCACAATCATTATCATTAATTAAAAAAGAAGGATTCAAACCACTAGGATTCAGATATTACAAAGAAATAAACTATGAAACGGGAAAAGAATTAACACCTGAAGAGACAAAAAGAACACCTACACATAACATCTTCACTATGTATATTGATCCTATAGTAGATGAGATACATCCTTCATTTCGAGATGTCTTTGGATTTCCACCAGTAGATGAACCATTACTCACACCAGTTTTTAAAGAGAAACGATACCGTAAAGAACTGAAAGAATTCAAAAAACTTCTTTGGATACCAACACCTGAAATACTTCTCGCCACCAAAGTAAAAAGCGTTCTTAATAGAGCAAAAGATGAAAAACTCATCAAAGATATTTGCGATATCTATGCACTTAGTTGGTATTCTGGTAAAAACTTCCAGGATATTAAAAATGAATTTCATAAACATGTAAACCATGAAATTTTAACAAAATTACATGGAATGCTAAAATCAGAAAAAGAAGTGTTTCAAAAAGCACAAATCGCAATGGATATCGATGCAGAGATCATTAAAAAACTAATTGAGGACCTTACAAAATAAATTATATTTTTCCTAAAAATAAAAAAAGAAAAGGTTTAGTAAGAAAAGAACAGATTTACAAGTTGACCAAAAAATGGGGGGGTCAACCCGACTTTTTCTCCCGTTGGATAGAGTACTACCAGCCTAGCCCATCCTTCATTTTAGAAAAAATGTCTTTAATTGAAAAAGATTATTTACGGTATCTTTTCTAAAACTTACAGATGTCTCCTTTTTCTTTCAACCATTTTTTTTTCGTTTTATAGTCTGGCATTGCTTCTGCAACCAACTCCCAAAATCGTTTTGAGTGATTATGTTCAAGAAGGTGAGCGAGTTCATGGATGCATACATATTCTAATACTTCATCTGGAGCGAACAAGAGTCTTGTTGAAATATTAATATTATCGGCGCTGGAGCAGCTCCCCCAGTTTGATTTGTTATATTTAAAGAAGATTTTATTTATTTTCTGGTTAAAGTGTTTTTTATTGAGTTCATGTATTTTCACTTGGAGTTTTGGTAGTCTCTTGCTCCCGATACATCTGCTGATTAGTGTTGAGATATGATTGTTTTGTTCTTCTTTTGAAAGATTATCTGATATAGCGAGTTGAATTGTATGTCTTATTAATTTTGCAGAGCTGGTTTTTTTGTCTTTGAATTCAATCTTAAGTGTATACTCTTCATCACCTATTTTTAGTAAATCTTCATCATTGTATT
>SDBT01019464.1_pt1 | contig 10636 bp, 11 predicted proteins | sample 2277101 | NCBI WGS metagenome assembly SDBT01 (sample SAMN10404973, study PRJNA504765) | marine sediment metagenome | isolation source: marine sediment core GS10_PC15, 103 cmbsf | place: Arctic Ocean: Southern Knipovich Ridge | collected 2010
GTAGCGTCGGGTCTCCGTGCCCGACGTGGGCGCCGGGCGACTCTGATGCCGGCCTACGTCGGGCACGGAGACCCGGCGCTACGTTTCTACGTCGGGCGCGGAAACCCGGCGCTACGTTTCTACGTCGGGCACGGAGACCCGACGCTACGGTTCTACGGCGGGCACGGAGACCCGGCGCTACGGTTCTACGTCGGTCACGGAGACCCGACGCTACGTTTTTCGACTCGGAGCCGGCCCGGCAGAAGCGTCATGCACCCGCCAGCCGAAGGCGCGGCGCTGCACTTGACGCGCGGCGGTGCTCTGCGCTACGATGCACGTTCGCTCGGGAGCGGTCCGGCACTGGGTGGCGGTCTCCGCCGGGATCAACCGGCGGCGGTGTTGGCGCGGCCGGTCGGACAGCAGGACCGACGAGCAGGCGACGTCGGCCCGGGCACCCAAAGGCACAGTGGCTTTGAAGCGAGAGCCGACGAATTGGCCCGGATTGATGCGTTATTCAGGCATGGGCCTCGAGCTGGCTGCGGCCATCGTGGGCCTGACCTTGGCGGGACTGTGGGTTGACTACAAGTTCGGCACGGGGCGCAAGGGACTGATCGTCGGCGCAACATTGGGAATCATCGGCGGCTCGTATAACTTCATCCGCCAGGCGCTCCAGTTGATCAAATTGGATCACGCGCGGCGTTCCGGTACCAGCGACGCAAGGCGAGACACGAGCACGGGCGGCGAGGATGACACAGATCCGAAGTGTTAGCCAGCGACTGATGCCGACCTACTTGTGGCTCGCGCTCGTCGCCACGGCAACCGCGTTGGGACTTTGCCTGCTCGGGTACTGGCCCACGGTCAAGCTGGCCGGTACGACCGGCGTGGCGGCGATGCTGGTGGGAGTGGGGGTGGCGTTGCTGGGATCCTGGGCCGGCGCACTGCCTACCGTGCTCTACCTGCGAAAGCCGCCGCGCGAACACGCGACCGGAATCCTCGCCGGGCTGGCGGTACGATTCGCGGTGACCATGGCCTTGACCATGGTGATGTGGCTCGTAGAACTGGTGCCGCAGAAGCCGTTGATCTGGTGGATCGGTATCGCGCAGTTCGTAATCCTCGGCGTGGACGTGCTGGGGTTGACCGCCTTGCTGAAGCGGGCGACCAAGGAGGGCTCATGATCGGGGTGCTGGCGACAAGTAATCCGCTGAATCACGTGGTGCAGCACTCGATCTTCGATCTGGGCGGCTTCACGCTGCTGAGCAACCATATCATCATGCAGCTCGTCGCCGCGACCCTGCTGGTTATCTTCATCCCGATCTTTGTCCGACAGCGAGCCGGGACGGACCCGATTGGCCGACTCGTTCCGCGCGGCTGTGGCAACGCGATCGAGGGGCTGTGCGAGGCTCTGCGAGTCAAAGTGGCCCGGCCGGCCCTGGGCCCGTACACCGACCGCTTCATTCCCTACATCTGGACCGCGTTCTTCTTCGTATTGACCTGCAACGTGCTGGGAATGATTCCGCTATCCGCCTGGACACCTTTCGTCGGCGGCGGGCACGTGCTCGGCGGCACCTCGACCGGGAACATCTGGGTGACCGGCACGCTGGCGGTCTCCACCCTGTTCATGATCATCTACAACGGCTTCACCACCCACGGGATGGGCTACGTGAAGCACTTCTTCATGGGACCCCGCGGGATCAATGCCTTCATCGCTTTTCTGGAGGTGCTCGGCCTGGCCGCCAAGACGTTCGCGCTGGCGGTGCGTTTGTTCGCCAACATGGTCGCGGGGCACGTACTCCTGGCGGTCATCATCGGGTTTGTCAGCAGCGTTGCGACCGCCTACGGAACCGCAGCCGCGGTCGGAGTGTCGATTCCGGTGATCATCGGAGCGGTGGCGCTGAACTTCCTCGAATTGTTTGTGGCCTTCCTGCAAGCGTTTATCTTTACGTTCCTGAGCGCGATGTTCATCGGCCAGGCAGTCAATATCCACACCGATCACGAAGAACCCGAGACCCAGGGAGCGGCTGAGGGTCACGGCCGGCACTGACCAGAACTAGTCCGCGCCCGGCGCGGAACCGCTGGAATAAAAACTTGGAAGCGTTCGATCGCCATGCCCGCTATGTGGGGTAACGGGCCGCAAGGCTGAGATACGCGATGGTGAGAATCGACAGAAACGCCGTGCGACCCCACCGCAGGGCGAATCAGCCGAGGAATCGAATCATGCAGAGAGCACGCGGAATCGTCGCACTGGCATTCATCCTATCCGGGTTCGGATTGATGGGCGCCGACCTCGCCCTGGCTCAGCCGGCTGAGCACACTGGCGATCAGGTCACGCCGCTGGTCGGCGACAAGGGATTGGCCGGGATTGGGCGCGGGGTTGGCGCCGGCCTGGTCGTGATGGGCGGTGCCGCCGGTATCGCTCGGATCGGCGGCAGCGCGGTCGAGTCGATGGCCCGGCAGCCCGAAGCGGCCGGCACGATCAACACGGCTACGCTGATCACGGCCGCGATGATCGAGGGTGCCACGCTGTTTGGCGTCCTGGTCTGCCTGTTGACCACCTAACCCCTCGCGCGGGCGAATCCCCCGTGGCGGTCAGACCGCGGCCGGGGAGGTATGCACACACAAGGAGAGCCTCCTTGAGAATCGGGAGCATTCTGCGAGCGGCAGCGCTGGCGATGGTTATACCGGTGTTCACGCCGGTGCTGGCCTCCGAGTCCGGCGAGGCCGAGCCCAGCATCTTCGCGGGCAATCTGGGAAACGCGCTGATCACGCTGGTGATCTTCAGCACGGTGCTGCTCATCTTGGGCAAGGCCGCCTGGCCGCACCTGTTGCGTGTACTGGCGGAGCGCGAGCAGACCATCCGCGAGTCGCTCGAAGACGCCAAACGCGAACGTGAGGCGGCCGAGGTGTTGCTGCGGAAGTACCAGGAGCAGCTCGAGCAAGCCCGCGTGGAAGCCACCGAGCTGGTCGACGCCGGCCGGCGCAACGCCGAAGAGGTCGGCCGCCGCGTGCAGGAAGAAGCGCGCCAGGAAGCGGCCCAGATGGTCGAACGCGCCAAGCGGGAAATCCAACTGGCCGCCGACGCCGCCAAGGCCGACGTCTACGGGCTGACCGCGGAACTGGCGGTGGACGTCGCCCGCCGCATCATCAGCAAGGAGCTCTCGGCGGCGGATCACAAGGATCTGGTGTCCGAGTCGCTCGAACGGATGCGCGCGCGCGACGCGAAGTTGAACTGAGCAACGCCGGCCCCCGAGAACAACCATGGCACAATTCGACCAGGAATTGAGGATCGCCGACGTATACGCGCACGCCCTGTTCGAGCTCGCCACCGAGGCCGATTGCGTCGCCGACGTCCGGGCCGAGCTGAACGAGCTGCGGAAGCTGTGCCGCAAGGAGCCGGAGTTCGTCAAGTTCATGACCTCGCGGGCGCTCGAAGCCGAAGGCCGCGCCGCCGGCCTCGAGCGGATGTTCCGCGACCGGCTCAGCGACATGGTGCTCAACACGCTGCTGGTCATGAGCCAGCACGGGCGCTGTGGCCTGCTCCTGGCGCTGCGCGAGCGTTACGTGGCCCGGCAGGAGGACGCCGCGAATGAGGTCGAGGTAACGGTCGCCAGCGCGGTCGAGCTGTCGCGGAAGCAGCGGGCCGAAGCGGTCGAGATCGCCGCGACTGCGTCCGGCCGGCGACCGGTGGTCGAGTACGTCGTCGACCCGGACATTCTGGGCGGCTTGATCCTGCAGGTGGGCGATCTGCGGATGGACAATTCGCTGCGCCGGCACCTGCGCGTGGTCCGCGGGCAGTTGCTGGAGCGCGTACAGCGCGGATTTGAATCCGCCGCGCCGGAAGAATAGCGCAGCGAGAGTACCGATTTTATAGCGAATCGCCGGTGATTCACGCCCAAGACGGACGTGGTCCGGTGCCAAGCGGAGAAACGAACGCATGAAATTCAAGGCAGACGAGATCGCGACGATCATCAAAGAGGAGATCAGCAAGTACACCAGCGTGATCGACGTCGCCGAGGTCGGCAAAGTGCTCGAGGTCGGCGACGGCGTGGCGCGCATTTACGGTCTCCCCCACGCGATGGCGATGGAGATGCTGCAGTTCGCCAGCGGAGCCGTCGGCGTGGTCTTCAACCTCGAGGAAAACTCGATCGGCACGGTCGTGCTCGGCGACTACCTGGCGATCAAGGAGGGTGAAGAGGTCCGCACCACCGGGCAACTCCTGAGTGTCCCGGTCGGCGACGCCCTGGTCGGACGCGTGGTCGACCCGCTCGGCCGCCCCCTGGACGGCAAGGGTCCCATACAGTCCCCCCACCGCCGCCCGCTCGAAATCATCGCCCCCGGAATCGCCGAACGTCAACCGGTCACCGAGCCGCTGCAAACCGGAATCAAGCCGATCGACGCGATGATCCCGATCGGGCGCGGGCAGCGCGAGCTGATCATCGGCGACCGCAAGACCGGCAAGACCGCCATCGCGATCGACACCATCATCAACCAGCGCGGCGCCGACGTGATCTGCGTCTACGTGGCGATCGGGCAGAAGGAGTCGACCGTCGCCGGGCTGGTCGAGACGCTGCGCGAGCACCACGCGATGGACTATTCGATCGTGGTCACCGCCGGTGCGTCCGACCCCGCTCCGCTGCAGTACATCGCACCCTACGCCGGCTGCGCCATGGCCGAGTACTTCATGTACGAAGAGGGCCGCGCGACGCTGTGCGTCTATGACGACCTTTCCAAGCAAGCCCAGGCCTATCGGCAGCTTTCGCTGCTGCTGCGGCGCCCGCCGGGGCGCGAGGCCTATCCCGGCGACGTGTTCTACCTGCACCGCCGGCGGCTGGAGCGCTCGTGCAAGCTCGCCGAACTGAAGATCATCGCGCCCAAGGACGCGCCCCCGGATACGAAAGACGGCGTCAACGGCAAGATCTACAAGGGCGGGCAGGATCTGAACGAACTCCAGGCCGACTTTGAAGCTCTCTCCGATAAGGACCAGCACGAGATCCGCAAAGTACCGGGCAGCGGCGGCAGCTTGACCGCCCTGCCGGTGATCGAGACGCTCGAAGGAGAAGTGGCGGCCTACATCCCGACCAACGTGATCTCGATTACCGACGGGCAGATCTACCTCGAACCCGACCTGTTCTTCGCCGGCGTGCGGCCCGCCGTCAACGTCGGCATCTCGGTCAGCCGCGTGGGCGGAAACGCCCAGCTTCAGGCGATGAAGAAGATCGCCGGTTCGTTGCGGCTCGATCTGGCATCCTTTCGCGAGCTCGAGGCCTTCGCCCAGCTCGGCACCGATCTCGACACCGCCACACAGCGGCAGCTCGACCGGGGCCGCCGAATGGTCGAGCTGTTGAAGCAGCCGCAGTACGTGCCGATGGACGTGATCGATCAGATTCTGTCGATCCACGCGGGCGTAAGCGGCTTCCTCGACGATATCCCGCTCGACCGGGTACACGCGTTCGAGGAGGCCCTGCTCAAGCACTATCGTGACGAGCAGGCCGACGTTCGCCAGGAGCTGGCGACCACCCGGAAGATGACCGACGAGTTCAACGCGAAGCTCAAGAAGATCGTCGGCGATTTCAAGACGACGTTTCTGGCTGAGGAATAGCGGAAGAGTGCAGAGTTCAAAGTGCAAAGTTCAAAGTGTGAGAGCATCCCGACACCAGCACAGCACGCTGAACTTTGAACTTTGAACTTTGCACTTTGCACTTTGAACTTTGAACTTTGAACTTTGAACTTGAATTTGGTGTGCTTCGATGGCTAAGGCTCGTGCAATCGTCAAGCGGCGCAAGGCGGTCCAGAACATCCGCAAGATTACGCAGACGATGCAACTGATCGCCACCGCGCGCTTTCAGAAGTGTCTGCAGCGTGCCACGGCGAGCAAACCCTATACCGAGAAAATCACCGAGATGATCCAGACCCTCTCCGGTCTGGAGTCGGTCGAGCACCCGCTGCTCAAGCCCAACCAAGGAGTCGACCGGAGCATCCTGCTGGCGATCACCTCCAACCGCGGGCTGTGCGGCCCCTACAACGCCGCCCTGCTGCGGCTGGCGAACCAGCAGCGGAAGCGGCTGATCGCCGAGTCGATCACGCCCAGCTTCGAGATGGTCGGCAAGAAGGGCATCAACTACATGCGTTTCCTGGGGGCCGACTTGTCGGAGACGATCACCGACGTCGAGGATCGCATTGCCTACACCCGCGTGGCCGAAATGGCCGAGCGTTACATGCGGGCCTACGAAGCCGGCGAAATCGCCCGCGTGGAGGTCGTGTACACGCAGTTCTACTCGGTGGGCGTGCAGCGCCCCCTGGTGGTCCAGTTGCTGCCGATCGAGCCGCCGCAGACCGAGGACGACGAGCAGCTCCAGCGAAAAGCCACGCCCGATTTCGAGTTCTCGCCGCCGGCGGCCGAACTGCTCGGCAGTTTGATTCCGGAGACGGTGAAGATCCGGCTCTATCAGTACTTCAACGACGCGATCCTGAGCGAGCAGGTCGCCCGCATGGTGGCGATGACGGCCGCGACCGACGCCGCCGGCGACATGATCAAGTACCTGACGCGCCGATACAACCGCGCCCGGCAGTCGCAGATTACGCTGGAGTTGGCCGACATCGTCGGCGGATCGGAAGCGCTGAAGTAATAGCTAATCGCTAATTGCGGAGCATGAAATGGCAGAGAATGGTAATCAGTACGGAAAAGTCACTCAGGTCATCGGCGCGACGCTCGACGTGGAGTTCGAGGAGGGCCAGTTGCCGAACATCTACAACGCGCTCAAGGTCATCGTCAAGACCGAGCTGTCCGGCAAAGCCGAAGAGCGTACGCTGTGGTGCGAGGTGGCCCAGCATCTCGGCGGCGGCCGCGTCCGCGCCGTAGCCCTCGGCAGCACGGACGGCCTGACGCGCGGCACCCGGGTTCTCGATACCGGACAGTCGATCACCGTCCCGGTCGGCGAATGTACGCTGGGACGCGTGTTCAACCTGCTGGGCGAGCCGATCGACGGCCGCGGCCCGATCGAGGTCACCGAACGCCGCCCGATCCACCGCGAGCCGCCCGAGTTTGCTGACCTGACGCCGAAGACCGAGCAGTTTGAGACCGGGATCAAGGTGATCGACCTGCTGGTGCCGTTCGTGCGGGGCGGGAAGACCGGGCTGTTCGGCGGGGCGGGATTGGGCAAGACCGTGGTCATTCAGGAGCTGATTGCCCGGATCGCCACGCAGCACGGCGGGTACTCGGTCTTCGCCGGCGTGGGCGAGCGTACCCGCGAGGGCAACGACCTGTGGCTGGAGATGCAGCACGCCAAGATCGGCGACACGGGCAAATCCGTGATCGACCAGACCGCGATGGTCTTCGGCCAAATGAACGAACCGCCCGGGGCCCGGCTGCGCGTGGCTCTGAGTGCGCTGACGATGGCGGAGTACTTCCGCGATCAGACCGGTGCCGACACGCTGCTGTTCGTCGACAACATCTTCCGTTTCTCACAGTCCGGCAGCGAAGTTTCGGCCCTGCTCGGACGGATGCCCTCCGCGGTCGGATATCAGCCGACGCTCGGCACCGAGATGGGCGAGTTGCAGGAGCGCATCACCTCCACCAAGCAGGGTGCGATCACGTCGGTGCAGGCCGTGTACGTGCCGGCTGACGACCTGACCGACCCGGCCCCGGCCACGACCTTTACCCACCTCGACGCCTTCATCGTGCTCGAACGAGCGATCACCGAGAAGGGCATCTACCCCGCGGTCGACCCGCTGGCGTCCAGTTCGCGTATTCTCGACCCGGGCGTGGTGGGCGAGGAGCACTACGCCATCGCCCGCCGCGTGCAGGAGATCCTGCAGCGTTACCGCGAGTTGCAGGACATCATCGCGATCCTGGGTGTCGAGGAGCTGAGCGAAGAGGACAAGCTGATCGTCGGCCGGGCCCGCAAGATCGAGCGCTTCCTTTCGCAGCCCTTCTTTGTCGCCGAGCAGTTCACCGGCTTCCCGGGCAACTACACCAAGAAGGAAGACTCCCTCCGCAGCTTCAAGGAACTCTGCGAGGGCAAGTGGGACCACCTGCCCGAGCAGGCCTTCATGTACATCGGCGCGGTGGAAGAGGCCGCCGCCAAGGCCGAGAGAATGAAGGCCGAGGTGTAGCCCTCGACCACCAGACCGGCTCCCGAGGCCGTAGAACATCGGTCGGGTGCATGACACATTTGCCGGGCTGGGGCGGCAGATGTAGCGTCGGGCACGGAGACCCGACGCTACGTTTATCGACCCGGAATGCGATTTGTCGATACAATACTGTGAGTGGGCAGCCCCGTGCCGATCGGCTGCCGACTTGCCGCACCTGACCGGAGAAATGGTGATGCCGTTCGAAGACCCGACCACAGCGTTGAAGGAACTCACGGCTCGTATCCACGCCATTCGGGACTCTCTTTGACCTCGCTGACAAGATCTCGCACATAGACGAACTCGCCGGGCGGATGGCGAAGCCCGGCTTCTGGGACAACCAGGAGACCGCCCAAAAGGTGGTCCTGGAGTTGAAGGCCCTGCGCGCCCAAGCCGACCCGGTGCAGCAATTGGTGCAGCAGGCGGACGACGCGCAGATCTTGCTCGAGCTGGCCGGCGAGCAGGATGACGAGCAGGCCTGGTCCGAGGTGCAAAGCGAGCTTGGCGCGATCGCGAAGAAAACCGAGCACGTCGAGCTGCTGACGCTGCTCTCCGGCGAGAACGACCACCGGCCCTGCTTCCTCAGCATCCAGGCCGGCGCCGGGGGTGTCGACGCCTGCGACTTTGCCGAGATGCTCCTGCGTATGTACGTGATGTTCCTGGAGCGCGGCGGCTATAAGATCCACGAGGTCAATCGCCGATCCGCCGAGGAAGCCGGCATCCAGTCGGTCACGCTGCGGGCCGAGGGGCCGCACGCCTACGGCTATCTCTCCTGCGAAGCCGGCGTACATCGGCTGGTGCGAATCAGCCCCTTCAACTTCCAGGGCAAGCGGCAGACCTCCTTCGCCGGTGTGGACGTGATCCCCGAGATCGAGGAAACCTCCGTCGAACTGGTCGACGCCGATCTGAACATCGAGTTCTACTGCCGGGCGTCCGGCGCCGGGGGGCAGAACGTCAACAAGGTCGCCACGGCCGTGCGCATCCGCCACAAGCCGACCGGGCTGATGGTCGAATGCGTCAACGAGCGCAGCCAGGCCCAGAACAAGCGCGTGGCCCTCAAGGTCATGCTCTCGCGCCTCGAGCAGATCGAGCAGTCCAAGCGCGACGCCGAGCTGGCCAAGCGCTACAGCGAGAAGGGCGGAATCGAGTGGGGCAACCAGATCCGCTCCTACGTGATCCACGGCTCGACCATCCACGTCAAGGACCATCGCACCGGGCATGCCGTGGGCGACGTGCAACGCGTGCTCAATGGCGAGATTCAGGGGTACATCGACGCCCGGCTCAGGCAGCGGTTACAGACCGCGAAGTAGTGGCGAAGGGCGCTGCGGCGCCGCATTCGGCGTGAAACTTGCCCCAACGCGCTCGAATCGCTATTTTGATAAGGGAGTTTTCCGCACCGGGAATCCCGGCCGGGAACCGGCGCGAACGAGAGATTGGCCCTCAAACGGGATAGGGTAGGCACATGTCAGGACACTCGCACTGGGCTCGTATTAAACGCGCCAAGTCCGTTACCGACGCACGCCGCGGCCGGGCCTGGAGTAAGCTGTCCCGGGCCGTGATCATCGCGGCCCGCCAGGCCGGCGGCGACCCCGAAACCAACCTCACGCTCCGCTACGCGATCGACGCCGCCAAGGCCGAGAACATGCCCAAGGACACCATCGAGCGCGCCGTCAAGAAGGGCACCGGCGATCTCGGTGGGGTCGAATACGTCGAGCTGGTCTTCGAGGGTTACGGCCCGGGCGGCGCCGCCATCCTCTGCGCCGTCCTGACCGACAACCGCAACCGCACCGCACCGGAGATCAAGAAGATCTTCGAAAAGCACGGCGGGAGCCTGGGGGCCGCCAACTCGGTCGCCTGGATGTTCTCCAAGCGCGGGCTGTTCGTCGTCCCGGCCGCGCAGGCCGACGAAGACCGCCTGACCGAGATCGGGATCGAAGCGGGCGTCGATGACATCACGCCCGACGGCGACGTTTTCGAACTGAAATGCGCCCCGGCCGATTTCAACAACGTCCGCCAGGCCCTGGTCGACGCCGACCTCAAGCCCGAGAGCGCCGAGCTCTTGATGGAGCCCTCGTCCACCGTCACGGTCGAGGGTCACAACGCCCATAAGCTGATGAAGCTGCTCGAGGAGCTGGAAGAGCACGACGACGTGCAAAACGTCTACGGCAACTACGAGATCTCCGAGACCGAATTGGAGAACCTCCCCCAGTAGCACCGGCATTCCCAACCGCGCACTCCGACCGCCCCTCCCCACCGCCTGGGTGTGGCACGCCTGTGCCAGCCGTGAACCTGCGCCTGAATGGTCAGGCACCCTGCCGCGCCGGATTCCCGCCCGTCATCTTGCGTTCTCGCCACGCCTGGGCGAGAATCCCAATCGGGACGCAACGGGGCAGGGCGCCCCTTTGCGTAGTTAATCGAAACACACGCCGGAACATTGTCAAGGAGAACGGTCATGCTACGTTTGTGCAGACTTGCACTTGTGTCGGTAACACTCCTGCTGGTGCCCGCGATGCACGCGCAGGTCAGCTTCCTC
>SDBT01019465.1_pt1 | contig 10636 bp, 13 predicted proteins | sample 2277101 | NCBI WGS metagenome assembly SDBT01 (sample SAMN10404973, study PRJNA504765) | marine sediment metagenome | isolation source: marine sediment core GS10_PC15, 103 cmbsf | place: Arctic Ocean: Southern Knipovich Ridge | collected 2010
AATTAGTAGTAACCAACACTTGTAATACTGGATTTGCGTTGGTAAATATAAGCCCGGCAATGCTCAAGAAAGAAGCTCAGCAAGCCCTCAAGGAGAAAGTAGATGGTAAAGGATAAGATGGGATTCGGCACAGACAAGCTATTCAGGCGCAAATTCGGCAACGAACCTCGTCATGCAGTAATCGCAAGCCGCGAGTTTCACTTCAAAAGTAAGTTGGAATACAGGTATGCTCAATATCTGGAAATATTACGAGAGCAGGGGTATTATGCAAGCTGGGATTACGAGCCAGAGGTATTTATATTCGAGGACGAAGTGAGGGGTGCTAAGATATATACACCTGACTTCCGCATAACCTTGAACAGCGGTAACTTCGAGTATCACGAAACAAAGGGTATGCTGTCGGGCAGTGATGTAACTAAGTTCAAGAGGATGGCCAAATATTACCCTAAAGTTGACATTACCCTTGTCTTTATGAAAAGCGATAAAAAGCGGGCAAATAGAATCAGAACGGCAATGAAGTATGTGCGTGACGTCAAATATATTGGCTCGACGCTAAAGAACCTTGGTAGTCTGATAGATATGAGTTGAAGGAGATAAGCAAATGGCAGCATTTGAGAAATGGGCATTAAAAGGTAGAAAGAAACCAACAAATCCAAATTTTGCTATATTTCCTTCATGGCACGATCAGCATGTAGCCGAACGGGCTTGGAAAGCAGCTTTGGGGTGGCTCTACGACGAATTAGACAACAGCCAAGAACATGAAGAAATTAAGGATATAATTGAAGAGGAGCTAAAATGACAGCAAAAGAACTGATTGAACAGGCAATAGAGTGCTTACCACATCAGCCTTTTTTAGAAGAACTAATACATCAAAGACCTTACCTTATGAACGATGCCAGACAATATCTCACCCAAGCTCTCTCAGCCCTTGCCGCCGAGCAGGAGGAGAAAGAGAAGCTGGAAACTAATTACAGCAAACTTGCAGATTGGTTTAATAAGCACTATATAGCTACTTGTAACGATGCTTATTGTGGCAATGACGATTGTGGTACATGCACTGACGTAACCCACGCCCTTGTAAAGATATTAAACGAGCAAGCCCTCGCGGGCAAAGGAGAGCAAGAATGACAGCTAACTTCATCATCGGAGCATTGTTAGCCGTATATATTTTGTGGTTACTATTTTATATTTTTAAGGGATATAAAAATGATAACAGAAACAACAATAGGTGATGGAATGTGTTGTCTTGCGATACGCCTCATGGTTGTGGGTTATGAAACATTAAAATACTAATTTAATTAAAGGAGTAGTACAATGGATAAAAAGACCATTACTTTTGGGGCAATGACGGTTGCTGTATTATCGCTGTTATGTTTTGGTATTGCTTGCCCAGAGCCGGTGGAGTGCGAAGTGCCGTTTGACTACGATCCAAACCAAGTCAATTATCGCATCGTCGGCAGTTATATTATGAGGATGGGTCAAACTGTAGTGCATGATTTTAATTCATGCGACGAAGATACCGATAATATTGCGGGCTTAACCCATGAAATATTAACTGGTCCAATAGGCATGGTTTGCACGTTGGAAGGAAGGGTGGCATATTCACCGGTGAGTATTGGGTTAAAATATGCGGATTTTAGAGTAAAGGATTCACCGCCTGACGGCCTTTACGGCACAGATGAAGGCACTATGATATTTTGGGTATTACCTGTAAACAAACCGCCTGTGTTGGGCGGGTGTAGTAAACATTAACTAACTTTTAGGAGTAGTGCAATGAAGAAATGGATTATAGGTATCGTATTGTTGTGCCTGTTCGCGGGTTGCATAGAGATATTCGACCCAAATACAGGCGGAACGTATAAGCAACTTGATCCAAACGTGGTAGTTGACATCCAGACGGGGCTATCGGTTACGAGCGGGGCGGCCCAGGCGGTCTCTCCGATATGGCCACCAGCTACTCTTGTTGTAGCATTGGCGGGGCTGGCCGCAGTTGTTGTTGAGAAGTTGGGCAAAAAGAAGCTAAGGACTAAGGCCGAGGGTGTTGCTACGGCAGGTGGAGCAATTGTGCGCTCAATTGAATCATACAAAATCGCTCAACCGAAGGAATGGAAAGAATTGAAATTGTACCTTTTGGACCGTTTAGGCCCAGGTAGCGAAAATATTATCAGGGCATGGCGCGGCTTGCCGCCAAAAGAATGGCGTGGCTTGCCGCCAAAAGAATAGTGTACGGATAGCCCTGCCCATGCCACGGATGGCTTGGGTGGGGCGGAAAGGATAGATATGGAAACGAGAAACGTAATACTAACAATTAGGGAGCCTGACCAAACGCCGGTCTTGGGAATAAACATCCAATACGAAGGGGTATTCAAGGCGATAAAGGTAACGAACCTTCGGGACGGCTTGCCTTTTCCGTGCGATGTTCGCTACGGCAAGGGCGCAGCGGATAAGATACAAAATGGCTTTACAATAATCGAATTACTGACCGTAATGAGCATTATCATACTCTTAATGGGGCTTTTTATTCCGGCGATGAACAAGGTCAGGCAGTACGCCCAGAAGGTATCGCAATATAGCCAGTTCCATACTATTGATGTAGCGCTGACCATGTTCAATACCGAATGGCGCTACTATCCAAACCCCGCTACCGGATTTGGTGCCGTTACTCTTTCTGAATCAATGGTGGGCCGTGATTTATTAGGCTATGACCCGGACGGAACATATAACCAAGAGGATTTAAGTGGTAGGCGGTTATATATCGAGGGACAGAACGCCAACCCTAACCCGATCAACTCATACCCCGGCGACACAGAGAGCATGGAACCAAACATATACGTTTTGTCGGATATATATTCTCATGTAGAGCATCCAGTTACGGGCCGCTCATTTGGGATGCCGATTTTGTACTATAAAGCAAGTGTGTCGAACCACTACCATAGTTTGGCTGATGCCGATGCCGGTAATAGCGTTTACGACTACGCCGACAACCATTCATTAGTTGAGTCTCTTTCTGTTCCAGATAGCGACGCAACTCAGGAACACACCCTTTTTATCGACCCGCAAGCAACATTTTACGAAAGTACAACATGGTCAACGATATTTTATTTGGGCGAAGATATGGTCGTTCCGTATCGGGCAACTTCATACATTTTACTATCGGCTGGTTTTGACGGCGAATACGGCACAGATGACGACGTTTACAACTTTAATGTGAAATAGGCTACTTACTACTTATTGCGAGCAGTTATGCCCTAATTTTAGCTCCTGTGAGCTTCTCGGCGATTCTGTGGGCTTATCTGTTGGGCAATTCTTCTTTGAGACCCCTTAGTTGCTCAAGGTATTGCTGTTTTTTGTCGTCGTACTCTTCTGGTGTTATATTCTTGTTTTTCCTGCGTATAGCAATATCTCGCAATTTCGCCTCTAATTCCCTGCGCTTTCTATCAACACTTCGTACTTTGTATATCTTTTGTTGTTTAACATCTATTGGTTGTGTTCTCGCACCAAAAATAGTGTGGGCGATGGTTTCTTTTAGTGGCGGTACTTTGCCGTATTTGCTGGGGGTTTTGGTAATCGCAGCCTCTAATTTGTCCCAATAAAGCCCTTTAGGCGCAAGTGAGGGAGTAGCTGTCATCCAAAAATATTCCAGTTTTTTTAGAAACTTCTCTTGGTCTGTATCGGTTTCTTTCCAGATTTCCCTGTCCGTGAAACTACTCTTATTGCGCTGTATATCCCCTACCACCTGAATAATGGGGTTTGTGACAAAAACATCTAATGCACCCCTGCTTTGCAGTTCCGACAGCGGACCCCACGGAATAACATAAGTCCAGTCAAAGAACCGCAGATCGTTATTTTTATCGCGGTACGGCATTAACAGGTAGCTATCGTTTTGCATAAATTCAGGAAACGATTTTTCTATTTGCTTGTAATCCTTTTCTGTTATTTCCAACTGGGCCATAGAGTGTTTTTGAAATGCCCACGCAGCCATAGAATATTTTGCTAAAGCGTAAGGATTCTTAGCCGCCGCTTCTACGACACGCGGTATCGCTTTACGAGGAAACGTATAAAATGGCATAATTCGTCGCAAATATTTAGATTCAAACGAAGTCAAGTCACCATAATCAAAAAGCCATGTGTTAGCTTCTCGGACGGCACTTCCCCTTGACGCTCCCTTAGACCTCATATCTAAATATTTTATAAACTTAGCGCTAAATTCTTCCTTGCCGTACATTTTGGCCGGGGTAGAACTACCTTTTTTGACAGCGCTATTTACTTTATTGATAATCCCATGCAGGCCGGTATCCTGTAATCTTGATTGTGCCAGAAAATCGTCCATAAGTTCTGCCTGTGCCAAAGTCGTTCTGCCAAAATACTTTTTTGCATATTGGTACTCAGCACTATTGCTTCTAACTTCCATGTAAGCCCTCTTGGCTAATCGTGCCTGGGCAAGATGATCTACTCCGCTTAGGTCGAGCAAGATGCTATTAGAAAACATATTGCGAAAATGGGTAGCGGGATTCCATATAACTTTCCCAACTTTCCAAGTGCCAATCATACTGTCGTAAAGGCGCTCGTATTGATTCCGCACACGCAGCATTTCAGTTATATCGGAATGTATTCGCTTAGGCACATATTTCCCTGCAAGATCGCCATAGGCCTTACCAATTGGTAGTGGTTTTTGCGCATAGCCAAGTTGCCATTTCGTACTTGCCCATTTGCGGTTAGCCAACTTAAATAACTTGGCCGTTTCAAGATCGGCAGACGATTGTATGGCACGTTTCATATATGGGTACGCAGGCTGCTCGATTTCTCCCATAGCCCTGCGCACTTCTAACGGTATCCGGCCCCGGCGTTTTGCATATTGTCTTCGTATTCGCTTAGACTGATAACCCATTAGCCGATGTACTAAATTTTCATGTTCTTTGCTCTTGTAGAACCTTGGCAAATACTTTTCTCCCCCCAGATGATGCGACTCAAGTAATCTTGTATTTATTTCTTTTATTTGTTTCTGCAAGTCACCAACTTTCTTTGCCTGTCCGGGAAAGGCTTGCCGCTTTTGCATCTTGGTTAAACTTTGAGATAATTTGTTGCGTTGAACAACTTTGGTTTGAATTTGTCCTTTGGTCAACTTGGTCAGGAATGTTTCTTTCCCTAACAAACCTGCATCTATCAAAGCCTTTTGCGTAGCAGCCTGATCGGCTATGATTGGGTTGGCTATCCTTTTTAATTCTTTTATCTCTGTTACGCCACCCCTAACTACTTTTCCCAATCGTTTCGCTACTGCATCGGGAGATATTTTTTTTCCGGTCCTTGCACTCAACTCTTTGGCTATTTGCTTCAATTGCCTTTTGGTAGCTGGTTTAGCTATTTCAGCTATAACTTCTTTCCTTGCGCCCAAATTCGCTCGCGCTCGGCTCTTTGCAGCTTGCCAAGCCGGTATTCTTGCTTTTTGTATTCGTGCCGGAATACCAGTAGCCTTTGCCAAGCCGCCAACGCCACGTAAAACCTTGCCGGCTATATACGGAGTTGCTAAAAAGTCAGCCGCCGCCCCCTGTGTCATCTTGAGCCATTCAGGCGGCTCTTCGCCGGTGACGGCTCTATAATACGCTGGATATAAGCCTTGGCCATATACTTCACTTATAGACGACGATTCTGGCGGCGGTGATTTAGAAGACCATATCTCGCCAACAGTTTTTATTGCTTCTTTTGAAATTGGGCTTTGAAAATACGCATCGCCGCCAGCTTTTGCTCTGTCGTATTGTTCCAGCCTTCTTTCAGCGACATCTTTCAATACAGTACCGACCGTATGACTAACAGCCTGAAAGGGCCACCCAAGTATGCCTAATCCCTTAAACAATTTCTGTGGTGTTTCTATCAAAAATTCCCGTTCAGGCATACCCGTCTTTCCGGGAACACCAGGTGGCTCAGACGGGTCAAATGCGGGCTTACCCCATATACTATCGAAATCGTCATTCGGCATATTACTAATTCCCCGAAAGCATAGCTTTCATTCTATTGTAATATATTCGTGCCTCTTCTTTATCAATGCCAGCATTAAACATTTCCTGCATTTGAAGTTTTAGTTCGTCCAGGTTCGTAGGTGTTTTTGTGTTATTTATGACGTCTTCTATGCCAATGCCATCGGCAAGACTGCCTTGCCATAATTTCAAATATTCGTCTTTCATGCCTTCAAGCACTTTCAACTCTTCGTCTGTTCTGGTAGCATAGGGATCGTTTATCATCGCATCGAGTTTAGCGACTTGCGTAGAAGGGTGAGGAGTTGTTCCCGGCGGCTCTATTTGCTTTTGGATATAATCCTTTAACCATGCTTTATATTTCTCAGGAGATAATGTTTCTAATGCTTTTGCAGCAGCAAATGGCGTCACGCCCGCCTTGGTTCCTGTTGCGGTGTTTTTGGCTATTTGACTTTCTATATATCTTTCCTCTAAATCAGAGTGCCTCTTTGGCTCACGCCTTTCGCTCGCTATTTTCTCGGCGGACTGTATTCTTTCACCTGCCATTTGTTCCGCGGACGTCCTGCCAAGTCGGTTTTGCTCTGCTTGCTGACGCCCTCTTTCTATGACATCAGGAGATATTTGCGGCGTCACTTGAGGCGCAGTAGCGACAGGTTGGCCATATTGGCCATATCGCGTCTGTCCTTGACTAAGCGTAAACGGTTCTTGCGGCGGCAATACGGGTGGTCGATAGCCAGCATTGTACGCAGTTTCCCTCTGCGCCATATCTCTTAGATAATTGAGTTCGTCGATAGCTTCGGGACTCCTCGTACCCCTTGAAAGCGCTTCCCTGCGAGAGGCGAGTTGGTCGGGGGTGTACCATTGCTCGTCTATTTTTGTCGAACCTTGATTATATAGACCCTTTGTCTGATCTCTCGCCCATTGCTGGCGCTGTTCTCGCCATATCTTGACGGCTGACTCACCGCCGACGACGATTAGCTGCTTAAAATCTTCACTGTCGGGGTCAATAGACATAGCCTGCTCAGGAGTCATCTTCGCCAGTTCCTCTTCCATCGACGGTACAGGCGCTTTCTGTTCCTCGACTGGCTTCTGCGCTTCAATATCGGCGGTTAATTGTTCGAGTTCCTGTAGCATTTTGTAATTAGCCATTTCTTCCCTGAACATCTTATTTTTATGCTGGACCTGGCTAAGTTCATATTTCCGACTGTCCATATCAGCCTGCTGGCGGGCCTTTTCTCTGGCCTGTGGCGAAATTAAGGACGCCTTGGCCTTAGACGCTACCTCTGCACGAATCGCCGTCCTCTTTCTTTTAGCGGGATCAGGCGGACCCATAAGTTCAGGTAATTGCGGACCAACGGAGAATCGATTTCTTGTTGGCATCTTAAAATCTCCTTGTATATGACGCCCTTCGTAAAGGCGTTTGCGAATAAGTAGTATTCATTCTGTTCAGGGCTTGCATGGCAGGTGTACGACCATAGCCCGGCGACGAGAAACCCCTGCCCGGTATCTGTGCAAATTCCTGGCCGTAAGTACCTGGCACATTAGGGGCGAGAGTTCTTCTGGTCCGATAGTCCGTAACCGATCCGAAAACAGGTTCAGGGAAACCCTCCGTCCCTTCTCTAAGCGGCACTCGCAAGTAATCTTCGGACAATAGCCGTGACGGATTAAGAGCAGCCATAGGCGTACCCCTATACCCAGAATTTGCGAACATTGCCCTCTGCTCGTCGGAAGCCGGGATCATCCTGTTGAATATCCTCGGACCTTCGGGCTTCGGTAGTACCCAAGTCGATGTTAGCGGTGACGGCGCGTCAGTACCAGTAGGCGTCCCGGTAGTATTTATATCGGGAGTCCCGAACATACCCCGACTCGACGGTCGAACATTAGGCGCAGTCCGGGTTGGCGGCGCAAATATCCTGCGAATATTAGGCGATAACGGGCCGAGATTGCCCGGCGCAGTCGGTTGTTCCATCGACCGGGTAGCTATAATTTCTCCGCTCGGTCCGGTAGTATATGATATTGGTGCGCGGTTAAAGTCCCGTATCACGTCAGCAGTTGCTTCCGCCGGAGTATAACCTATGGGCTGCGTAGCCGTTTCTCTTCTATACTCAGGCAATCTTGAGAAGCCGAACATCCCACCCGAAGGCTGAAACCTTCCAGTCGGAACATTCCTCGTTACGCGCGTAGTCGGTCTTATAGCCATTTTATTCACCTACCTTTACATAAGTACATCGAACCACATCCCTTTTCTTGGATGGGTTTGTGCAGAAAGTTTGTAAATCTAATATTTTGTAGTCGAAGGAATCGCATAAGTCCCTGAAAAACTGTTCTGTATAATAATGCTTACAATGGTCGAGCCACATCCCTGCTAATGGAACGCTGTGAATATACACACATCCGGGCTTTCCCATTTCGTCTATATTCTTCCAGGCCTGGTCCTGATTATCTACATGCTCCATGAAACCGAAGTCGGTTATTATATCGAAAGCATTTATGAACCTTTTTATCGGTATCGGTTCGTTCATATCCAATGGAACGGCCCCATCGGCTCCGTTTATATCTATCGCGTGATGGTTACAGCCCTGTGGCATGAAATACGCCTTAGAGAATATAGAGCGTATGTTATGCTTAATAAAAGCATTGGGCCGAATCCGCTGGTTGCCCAATTCGAGCATCCACTTGCCTTCAAGGCCGTCAATACCGGCCCTTTTTTTAAGCATTTCCCAAAAGTAGTCGAGCGTATAAGCGTTTATTCCCATTTTACCATTTCCCCAATTTACAATTCGTCGTTGCCCATTGTATCTTCTTTTTCATATTACAGCCACATTTTCTGCATCTTCCATTTGTATAGTGTTCACAATCTTGACAAATTGCGATTATCCTTCTAATCTCTTTCTTTTCTCTGGTCTTTAGGCCGGAAGCTACATGCTTAGCAACAGCCTTTGTAAAGGTTTTCGCCATACTTGCCATTCCCGGCATCTTTGGGCATCTTGTTTTACAAAAAACCTTTGGCACATGAGCCTTCAATTCCTTACAAAACCCTTTTTCGTTACATTTCATTATTAACATGATCCCAAAGATAATGTTGCCGATCCATATATGCCTTTAACTATCGGTGTGTAATAAGTGTAGGCGCCTTCTACGAACGCACCGCATCTAACACCATTAACGAATGAAGATAAATATAACTCATTGTTGTCTGGATAACCGGGTTTGTAGCTAAATAATATATAAGTTAAAGAAGCATGGACAAAATAAAACTCTGTTCTTATTTCAAACATTGATTCTTCATTCCAATAACCCCATCGGCAATTAGTTGGTGGCCTTTGATCTCCGGGATAAAAGACATCATTTGGCCAATTATCGTGATCATTGTCGTACCACCATTGCAAATGAGTCAAAACAAAACTTGCATTTACTTCTTCGGACGTTTTCGTCGCAGAAGAACTCAGTCTAATATCATTAAACATAATACATATATAAATAGGTGTTTCATCGTCTTCCCACGTCAAACCACAAGGTCCAATCTCGTCACAGACCGCCTCGGTACAATGGCCGCAGGCAGACTGAAATGTTTCGCAATCACATTCGCTCGATACATCAGCTATTGTGTCTCCGGGTAGGGTTAAGTATGGCTTTAGTTTTCCGTCAACCTTTTTATTGTAGCCAGTCCAGATGCCGCCAGAACAGTCCTGTACGCTTATGCCATCTCTTTCGGTTACTAAATCAGACTCGCCGGTGAATTGCGTAACCAATTTGCCTGAGCCCGGACCAGAAGTCGCTTTGTGCATGTGGCCGAGGATATATTCGTTATCGGGATTGCTTGCGTCAGCGCAGGGCCATACCCAGCGGGGTCTTAGTTTGCCCTTAACTGGGTCGAACCAATATTCACCTTCATATTCAAATGACATTATTACTCCACAATATATAGCCAATCGCCGGGCGCGAGAACCAGTGACTTTGGGTCTTCAGTATTAAAATAGACACCATAACCTGCTGTCGGAGAGACAGAATACCCCCCACCAACGAGCGAAGGGGGGTTAGGATCAAATTCTATCTCGCCAACTATTATATCAAGATTGTTGTCGTCTATATCCAGCCCGTATCTATGGTTTATGCTTATGGCCCCACCCGCGCATATCAAGCCGGAATTGGGGTCGGCGAATTTTAAGATAAGAGCGCCATCTTCGAAGTCGAAACCGCAACCTATATTTATGCCAATACCGTCGCTATCTAACTCAAGACCAGCATCGGTATTGACCTTAGCCTTGAGTTCCTTATCCGGTGACGACGCACCTACAAGTTCCAAGCCGGGGTCGGTAGCCAAGTCAACCGTAACGCCATAATCGGCGACGAGTTCGATACCGTCACCGGCGGCTACTCGCAACTGCCTATAAAACAACAAATCTCCGGGTGGAGCGAAGTCAAGACCATAAGACTTATCGTCGGGAATATCAACCCCGACATTACCGCCGTGAACCCAAATGCCAGGCCCACCGTAGATAAAGTTTACAAAAAAATCTCTACTATTATCTATTATGTTATATATTATATTGGTTATCTCTTCGATTTCTTCGATGAACGTATCGCCGCCAGTGCCGTAAGTATCTATCGACGCTGTGTTTTCAAGGTCAGATAGCCTGCTAAGTATCTTGGGTAAGTGCCTAAGC
>SDBT01019466.1_pt1 | contig 10636 bp, 12 predicted proteins | sample 2277101 | NCBI WGS metagenome assembly SDBT01 (sample SAMN10404973, study PRJNA504765) | marine sediment metagenome | isolation source: marine sediment core GS10_PC15, 103 cmbsf | place: Arctic Ocean: Southern Knipovich Ridge | collected 2010
TTTACTTAATATTCTTATATAATTATGTTTATCAAGGTTTCTATAGATATAAAATATAGAGAATCTACAAAAAATCATAAAAAATTTTTAGGATCACAAATTTACTAATTTATATAATATAATTTCACCTATTATGTCGGTTTTATAAATTAAATATTATGAAATGTTAATTAGAAATATAAGATTGAAGAAGATCCAGTATGTCTAAAGAAAAAGAAGAGAATAATAAACTGAATAATAACAATGATAAAATAAAATCTTCTGAAGAATTAAATGATCTTAAAGTGAGCTCTGAAGTTAAAGAAAAAAGCATTGAGATTAAACAATTAGAAGAAAAAGAACACTATGAATTAGATTACTTTTCAAAAGATGAAATTCTCGAAAAATCAAAAAAATTAGAAAAACAAGTGGCAGAATTTAAAGAGAAAATAGACAAATTGCTAAAGGAAAATTCTGATTCTAAGAATAAGTACATGCACCTTCAAGCAGAATTTGAAAACGCTCAAAAACGGTGGAATAAAAACCGACAAAATTTAAGAATTGAATATACAGCTTCTGTTTTAAAGAATTTTTTGCCTCTTTATGATTCTTTTAAAAAAGCTATTGAGAACGCGAAAGAAACTGAGAAAAATTTATTGACAAATTTTTATAATCAGTTTATAAACATCTATAAATCGTATGGAGCCGAACCAATTCCAATAAAAATTAATGATCCATTTGATTATACAAAACATGAAGCCTTAAGTTCATTAGAAAAAGATGATATTCCAGAGAATACTATTTTAGAATTAATTCAAGATGGTTTCAAATACGGTAAAGAAATTATTCGGTACGCTAAAGTCATTGTTTCTCGACACCCTAAACCTCCTGAACCTGAACCTGAAGAAAAAGAAGTTGAAGAAGCTACAAGTGAAACAGAAGAACCTCAAGAAATAGAAGTTGAAGAAGCTACAAGTGAAACAGAAGAACCTCAAGAAGATAAAACAGGAGAAAAAAAGATAAGTAAGAAAAAGCGTAAAGATAAAAAATCTAAAAAAATAAAAGAATAAAATCCCTTGGAATTAATAATTGCTTGGGACTATTTAGTCTTTTTTCCTAATAGCACTGAATCTAAGCTTATAGATATAAATCTAAAAAATTAATAAGTTTGAATTGTTATATAACTTAAGAATTATAAAATACATAAAAAAATTGAAAATTTTGAAGATACTATGAGTGATGAGCCACAGTTCCCTGCAATCCCTGCGATAGGAGAATTACTTGATCGGAAAAAAAGATTTGTTGAAAAAATCCACAGTGTAATTAAATGTGGAAAATGTAAAGAAAGCTTTTCACGACGTTTCAGCCCTGGAGATTTTGTTTTTAAAAAAATTACTGATAAAGAATGTATAAAATGTAAAAGAAAAGAAACCTTAACAATTGTAGAAATTTATTCTGAATGGATAGACCCCAAAAAAGAACAATAACAAAAAATAACAAAGTTAGGTAGAATGAGGAAGAAATATAGTGGCAGAAGAAACTGGAAAAGATTTACCCCATCTACAAAAAGGAAAATATATTAGCTTAAAAACGTACCGTAGGAACGGAGATGGTGTTTCAAGTCCCGTTTGGTTTGTAGAGGAAAATCTTAAATTTTATGCATGTACTGGAGAAAACACATTTAAAGCTAGACGTATTAAAAATAATTCACAAGTTCAAATTGCATCATCTAATTCGAGTGGAAAAACTAACAGTGAATATCTTGATGCGGAAGCGCAGTTCTTAACAACGGATAAAATAGAACCTATTCGTAGGCTATTTCGAAATAAATATCGGATGTTTAGATTATGGAGTTTCTTTCAAAATTTAAGAAAAAAGGAAGGGGAAAAGCAACTTTACTTGGAGATTTCTCCAAATTAATCCATTAGTTTTTGTATAATTTTTTATTTTTCAAGCCCTAACATTTTAATAATTAAGTTTGCCATTGAATAATAAAAATTTTTTAAAAAAAAAAAAATGTGATAAATGATTTTATGCAAGCGATTGTATATAAAAAATACGGGCCACCGGATGTTCTTCAGCTCAAGGAGGTAGAAAAACCTACTCCTAAGGACAATGAAATACTTGTGAAAATTCATGCAACAACAGTACACATAGGGGATGTGAAAATGCGAAAGGGAAGCCCATTTGCTGCAAAACTTTACAATGGTCTCAGAGGACCAAAAAGAATAACTAGACTAGGGTTTGAGTTAGCCGGGGAAGTTGAAGCAGTAGGAAAAGATGTAAAACTATTTAAGAAAGGTGACCAAGTTTTTGCATCTACCGGTTTTGGTTTTGGTGCTTATGCCGAGTACATATGTCTGCCTGAAGAAACTAGAGAAAAAAGAGTGGCAAAAGACGGGATAGTGGCAATAAAACCGGCCAACATGACCTATGAAGAAGCCGCCGTCGTCCCTAATGGGGCGATCACAGCATTGAGTCAGCTTAGAAAGGCAAATATCCAGAGCGGACAAAGAGTTTTGATTTATGGCGCTTCTGGAAGTGTAGGTACTTATGCGGTACAGCTTGCCAAGTACTTTGGGGCAGAGGTTACCGGGGTATGCAGTACATCTAATTTAGAAATGGTGAAATCTCTAGGAGCCGGTAAGGTAATTGATTACACAAAGGAGGATTTTACCCAAAGTGGTGAGCCTTATGACGTTATTTTTGATGCAGTAGACAAGATTCCGACTTCAAAAGGTAAAAAGTTTCTAACGAAGACAGGAATCTATCTTAACGTTAAATCTTCGATAAAAATGTCGACGGATGTTCTAATTTTCCTCAGAGAGATTATTGAGGCGGGAAAACTAAAATCGGTCATTGATAGAAGCTATCCGTTGGAACAAGTTGCCGAGGGTCACAGGTATGTCGAAAAAGGGCATAAAAAGGGAAATGTCGTAATAACTGTTGTATAAAATAACAAAACCTAACATAGTGAAAAAAATGGAAAATAAAGGTAAAATAAAATTCTAAAAAATAGGGTTATAACCAAGAAATTTTATATAATTTTTTATTTTTCAAGCCCTAACATTTTAATAATTAAGTTTGCCATAGAATATGGATCTAAAGCTTTTTGTCGCACTTTTTCGATATAATTTTCAATTTGGGTATCAGAATTTATTAAATTTTCAACCTTTCTTGTCAATTTATATTTTAAAATCTGGACTGTCTCACTTTTTATTCTGTTCTTCATGTAATTTGAAATAACGCCTGATTCTTCTAAAAATATTTTATGTTTATTTATGAGTTCGAGGAGTTTGTCGAAATTTTCTCCAGTTTTTGAATTCACTTTTGCAATTTCTGGAGTCCATTGAGTTATTTTTGCGAATTTATCACTCAAATTTTTTGATTCATATTTGTAATTCTTTCGAAATTCAAGCATTTGCATGATTTCAGATATTTTTTTATCTGCTCCTGATAAATCCATCTTATTTACTACGAAAATATCAGTAATTTCCATAATACCAGCTTTAATAACTTGAATGTCATCACCTAACCCTGGTACAAGTAAAACAACAACTGTTTGGGCAGATTTAAAAATGTCTACCTCGGATTGACCAACGCCAACGGTTTCTACAATTATAATATCGCAACCATATGCATCAAGAATTTTAATTATATCTTCAGTTGCTCTCGCAAGACCACCTAATTGTCCTCTGTTGGCCATGCTTCTGATAAACACGTTATTAAGAGAAAAATGTTGTTTCATACGAATTCGATCTCCTAAGAGAGCACCACCAGTTAGTGGAGAAGAAGGATCAACACAGATGATTCCAATTTTTTTCCCTAGATCAACATAAATTTTAATTAATCTTGAGATAAAAGTAGATTTACCTGTCCCGGGTGCTCCTGTAATACCTAATATATAAGCATTGCCAGTTTTTTCATAAATAATATTAATAATATCTTCTGCAGCATCAATATCATTTTCTACGAAGGTGATTAATCTTGCGGCGGCTCTGGTATTCCCCTCTATTAACTTTTTAGTTAAGTCAGAATAATCCATTGTTTCATTATCTTTTTAAATTGTTTTTCACAAATTCTACAATTGTCTTTAATTCAGTACCAGGACCGTAAAAACCTTTTAAACCGTGACTTTCTAAAAATATTTTATCTTCATCAGGGATAATCCCTCCCACTGCAACAAGAACATCATCAATGTCTTGTTCTTTTAATTTTTGCATAATTACTGGACATAACGCATTATGAGCTCCTGACAACATGCTTAGCATAACAGCATCAGGATCTTCTTGGATGATGGTGTTTACAATATCATCTGGTGTTTGATGTATCCCTGTATAAATCACTTCCATTCCCGCATCCCTTAGAGCTCTAGCGAGAACTTTAGCCCCTCTATCATGACCATCTAAACCTGGTTTACAAACAAGAACTTTTATTTTTCTTACTTCCGACATTTATATCACTTCTTAAAATATTGAATCTTCATGATAAGTTCCGAACACTTCTTTTAAAACGTTTATAATTTCTCCTATTAATGCATATTCTCTTACAGCTTCCATAATTAATGGCATTAGGTTATCTGTTCCTCTTGCTGCCTTTTTTAATGTTTCTAGAGTTTCTTTCACTTTATCATTATTCCGTTCTTCTTTTAATTTATTTATTTTTCTAATTTGCTCTTTTGCAACTTCTTCATCAATCGTTAAGAGAGGGATAGAGCATGGTTCTTTTTGTTGATATTGGTTAACAGCCACTATCGCAATTTCACGATTCTCAATTTCTTTTTGATACTTATAGGAAGCATTAGCAATTTCTTTTTGAAAAAAGTTAGCTTTTATTGCTGGTATAACCCCCCCTAATTCTTCAATTTTTTGAAAGTATTGTTCTGCTTCTTCTTCCATCTTATTTGTAAGCCATTCAACATAATATGAACCGGCTAATGGATCGACGGTATCTGTTACGCCTGATTCATAGGCAATGATTTGCTGTGTTCGTAAAGCAATTTTTGCTGCTTTTTCAGTAGGAAGACATAATGCCTCATCGAATGAATTACAATGTAAAGATTGTGTTCCACCTAAAATAGAAGCTAAGGCTTGAATCGTTACTCTTACAATGTTGTTCTCAGGTTCTTGAGCAGTTAAAGAAACCCCTGCTGTTTGAGTATGGAATCGAAGCCGCATTGATTCTGGTTTTTTTGCCCCATATTTATTTTTCATTCTTTTAGACCAGATTCGTCTTGCTGCTCGATATTTACAAATTTCTTCAAAAAAGTTGTTGTGAGAATTAAAGAAAAAAGATAATCGAGGAGCAAAATCATCAACTTCTAAACCCCTCTCTATCGCAGCTTCTATATAAGCAAATCCATTCGCTAAGGTGAAGGCTAATTCTTGGACTGCTGTAGAACCTGCTTCTCTGATATGATATCCACTAATACTAATTGTATACCATTGAGGGACATTTTTAGTACAATACTCTATTGTATCAATTATTAATCTCATAGATGGATCTGGAGGAAAAATCCATGATTTTTGAGCAATATATTCTTTTAATATGTCATTCTGAATTGTTCCTCTTAATTTTTCAGGAGGATGTCCTTGTTTTTCTGCAGCAACTATGTACATTGCTAATAAAATGGACGCTGGAGCATTTATTGTCATAGAAGTACTTATTTTCGAAAGATCAATTCCTTTAAATAAAATTTCCATATCTTGTAAAGAATCGATTGTTACTCCTTCTTTACCAATCTCTCCTAAAGCTCTCTCATCGGTCGCTTCAATTCCATATATCGTATGTAAACTAAACGCAACACTTAACCCTGTTTGTCCATGAGCTAATAAAAATTTATAGCGTTCGTTTGTCTGTTCTGCTGTTCCCAAACCAGCAAATTGCCTCATAGTCCATAATTGTCCCCTGAACATATTAGGATAAGCCCCTCGTGTATAAGGATAAATTCCTGGAAATCCTAAATCAAGGGCATAATTAAAATTTTTAATATCATTAGGAGTATATAATCGTCTAATTTCTATTTGAGATAAATTTTTAAAACTATTTTTCCTTTCTTGCTTCTTTTCAGAAAGTTTTTGCCATTCCTTCTTTTCATGTTCAATTTTATCAAACTCAGTCATAAATTAATCCTCTCGATCGATCTAAATTTTTTTTTCCAACCTTTAATTTAGTTATTCTCAAGTTAGATAAGAGTTTCAAATTATTTTAACTTTTTTCTTAACGAGCAAGGTAAATTATACTAGTATAGGATTTTTCACTTTATTAAAATAATAATCTTTCAATATCAATATGTTATTCTAAATCATTTTATCATATTTGTTTTAAATATAGTAGTAAAAATCAATAAAAAAATAAGATAATTAATTAACTACCTTAATTTCTTCACAATTTTGAAATGTTCCAAAGATATATTCTTAAAACTGAATCGAAGATCTCAGAGTTGGAACAAAATATCGCGACTTTCCCCGATGACGAAGAATTGAAGTCATTCAAGCTGGGGCTAAAAATTCACCTTAGTTGGGTGCGAAAGGATTTTGAAAAGTTCAAGGATGTCTACTTGAAATATTTCAAATTAATTCACTTAACAATAAAAACTTCGTGACTTAATTTGAAATATTGTGTATTCACAAAAATTTTTAAAAAAGAATAACTTATAAACTCAAGAATATATCATAGAAATAGCTGACAAAATAGATATAAACTTGTTAAATATTTAAAAAAAATAAGGGATAATAATGGAAAAAGAGAAAAGAAATATAATAATCATATTAATTCTATTCATTATATCGCTCCAAACAGGATTAATGACCGCAGCCGGATTGGTTACTGGTCAAGAGCGTACTTTGGAGATCGTTCCTTTATCAGGGATGCCATATTCTCTACATATATTTGTCTTTTGGATTATTTGGCCCTTGCTCTTATCAATAGTTTTCGTAATTGTCTTTCCTTTAATTATTAATCCACTCTTTATGATGATTAAAAGAAGGGTGTGGTCCCGATATAAAGATTGTTATGTTGATATGAGAGAACCCACTTTAGATCTTAGGACTTTTTTTAAGAGAGGGATATATATATATCTATTGATTATAGGGGTAATAATAACCATAGCTGCTGCTAGCATAGATACTTCCCTATTTTTGACAGAGTATAATATAACGAATACGAGGTATTCCGAAAATATATTATTTGAACCAGATATTCTTACTGGATTAGCTTATTTAATTCTACCTTTTGCTGTAGGATTATGGGCGGTGGGATGGTCAATAAAAGATGCGGGATTGATGCATTATAGATTTCCAAAGGAAAATGAAGAATCTCTTTTTGAAATCGAGCCAGTGCATCTGAAATATAATGGTCTTATTAAGGGTTATGCTGGGGTATCCTCTATTATATTCATAATTACAGCGATAAGCGTATATCTCCCCGTATATCCTTTGCACATCCCACTGATGGTTCCTTTATTAGTGTTAACCAATATGTTTAGCGCTGGACCATCGTATTTAGTATATTTCAAAATATCTCAATCTATCTTTCGTAAAAAATTAAGAAAGGGATTACAGAAACTAGAGATGTTATCTGAAAAGGACATAAAATTAGAGTAATTTTTTTTTTTTTTAATCGTATATATATCATTCCTCTTGGAACAAAAAGTTTCTATATGTATCATTATCCAATTTCCAGTGATTTATTCTTAATCGTTTTATTACCCTTGTTTTAAATATGGCAGTAAAGATCAATAAAAAAAATAAGATAATTAATTAACTACCTTAATATATAGTAAAAATTAAGAGGATAAAAAATGACGAAACTTATTTACCTAGGATGTTTTAGTAAAGAGCATTATAAATCAACGTGTGAAAATGCTATAAAACTTATTAAGTTTTTAGATAGCGAATATCAAATACTCAATGATGCACCTTGTTGTGGCTCATTAGCGTACCATGTTTCAAGTAATGAGGAACTAAGAAGTCATGTAAAATATGTAAATACTTGGTTTAACGATAATAATATCACGAATATAGTTGTAATTTGTGCTGGATGTTACAATTATTTTAATAAATATTATAATCAATTCTTAGAGGCTGGTTTTCAAGTAGATACGAAACATTTATTACAATTTTTAAACACACCAGAGAACTTAAAAAAATTAAATTTAAAATATTCAGGCAAAAAACTAGCAGTGAATTACCATGATGCTTGTCATTTAAGAAATGCAGTTAAACCGATTATTGAAGAACCAAGGAATATTTTAAACTCGATAGAGAATATAGAATTAAAAGAAATGGCTAATAATAAATTTAATTCTCTTTGTTGTGGATCTGGTGGTGGTGTTTATTCATCATTTAAAGAAAATAGTGATTATAATAGTAAATCGATATTTAATCAAATGAAAATGACCAAGGCCTTAATAACAGCTTGCCCCTTTTGCTACAGCGCACTCAATCGAATTAGAAAAGAGAATAATATAAAAAAACCTGTCATAAAATTTGAAGATTTTATTTTAAATCTATTAGAAGGAGTTGATCCAATTAAATGAGTGATAAAAGTAAAGAGCTATATGAATTTGTAAAAAATAAAATAGAAAAATTACAAGAGCAAGGTAGTTTGGAAAATAAATTTGGTGATTTTTGGAAAATGGTATCTGATTTAAAGTATAATCAATATGATTTGAGATTATTCTACAACGATACCAGTCGAGAATTCGTAGAAAAATATAAAGATCGACTTGTTAAAATGAGAGAGGATTTCATTGAAAATATGGATTTTTACGTAGAAAATTGTATCAATATTATGCGTAAAACGAATAAATTTAAAGTTCACTACGCAAAAACAAATGAGGAAGCTCAGCAATTATTTATGGAGGAATTAGGAGATAGTAAAGTTATATATAAATCAAAGTCAGTTGAAGCAAAAGATATTGGAATTATTGATGTATTAAAAGAGAATAATATTCAAATTAAAGAAACAGATTTAGGTGATATCCTTGTTCAATTATTTGATTATCAATTGCCTAGTTTTCAAATAGGACCCGGCGTACATTTTACAATAGATGAAATTGTCTCTAAAATAAAAGAAGTCCATGGTGTTAAGTTAGAGCCAAAAGCTAGCGCGATTGTTGAATATTATAGAAAGACTTTTCGTAAAGAATTATTGAATGAGGTAGAAATTTCCTTAACTTCAGCTAATGTAATTTCTGCTGAAGATGGTACAATTATATTGGGTGAAAATGAGGGGAATATAAGTTTACTAACAAGAGCGACAGAAAAGCATATAGTTGTTTGTGGGATTTCGAAAATCGTTCCAACGCTTTTAGATGCGGTACTTGTTGCAAAATTACAATCAAGAATAAATAACATAAGCTTTGCTTATATAAGTTTAATATCTAGCCCATCCAACACATCTGATATTCGTGGAACAAGTGTTCAAGGGATGTATGGTGCTAAAGAAGTAGTTGTGATTTTAGTTGATGATTGGCGAACAAAAGCGTTTAAAGAAAACCTAATTTTCAAGGATTTTCTTAAATGTATAGGATGTCGCAGTTGTATATATATTTGTCCCGCATCGAGAGCTTTTGGCAATATTTACGCTTCAAAATATGGATTAGGTGCTACAGCAATTATTAGAGATTATATCCATTATGGAATTGAAGCTGCTGTGAAGGATGGGTTGTTTCTTTGTACGGGTTGTGAGAATTGTTATCATTGGTGCCCTGTATCCTTAAATCTAGGAGAAATTATGAAATCTTTAAAAAAAGAAGCAAATAAAGCAGGATTATGTCCTCCACCGCTAAAAGATTATCAACAAAAAATATTGAAAAATAAGAATCCTTTCAAGTAAAAAAAACAATTTTTTAATTATCTCGAACGATTTAAAATAAACGCTCCTAATTTTCCATATTTTTTAACATCATTATATAGGTTTGGAGAAATTTTTCCTAAATATATTTTAAATGTTTCCCAATTTTCTATCTTTTCTATAGGAGCTTTCTTAATAATTATTTTCATAGCTTCGAAAGAAGCAAGGAATCTAAAAAATAATTATTATTAGATACCTTAGATAGGGTAATAGTTGAATACCTTCTTTTTCAAGCGGGGGCACCACGGGGGAGGGAGTTATTATTTATAAATAAAAAGTAAAACTTTTTTAATTATTATTTTTGCTTTACTATCTTGCTTTTAAAATCATCCCAAGACCATATTATTAGATCTTTTGTTTCAGGAATTTTCTTTAAAATATTTTTTAATTCAAGATCTTCACATAAAAAGACACCATCTAAAACTACTGCAGTTGCTGCTATCCAGCAATCCATAAAGTCAGAATGTCCAGAATGCCTTATAATTGAAGCAATCTTACTTGCTTTTGGATTTAATTCACAATTAAAAATAGTTATTGGCAAATTAAGTACGGTTGGAAGGATCTTTTGATATCTGTCTAAAATGCTAAAATCATTTGTTTTTTTATATTCATTTAATAATTTAAAAATTGTCTCTATCAAACAAATTGATGGTAAATAAACATCATATCCTTTTATCTTATTTTTCCAAACTTGTTTGATATCACGCTCGAAATTATTATACATGTTAATTTTTATACCAAATAAAGGTAAGATAAAAGTAGTATCAAGAATGAGCGATTTTGTGTTCATCATTAGTTA
>SDBT01019467.1_pt1 | contig 10635 bp, 11 predicted proteins | sample 2277101 | NCBI WGS metagenome assembly SDBT01 (sample SAMN10404973, study PRJNA504765) | marine sediment metagenome | isolation source: marine sediment core GS10_PC15, 103 cmbsf | place: Arctic Ocean: Southern Knipovich Ridge | collected 2010
GCCGGCCATTCTGATCCCTTTCCCCCATGCCGCTGCCGACCATCAGCGCTTTAATGCGCGGATGTTGGTGGATGAAGGTGCAGCCGAGATAATCCTGGAAGATGATTTGAATGGTGATCTTCTGGCTAAAGCTATTTTAAGATACTACCACAACCGAGAGTTATTGGAGAAGATGGGGAAGCGGAGCGGGAGCATCGCTCATCCTCAATCCGCTGAGGAGATCGTGAATGAATGCTACCGGCTCGTTTTTTCTTCTGCGGAGGATGCCGCTTAGTCCACTTCGGGCGGAAAAAGATTAGAAATGTATAAAAAAGGCCAGCATATTCACTTTGTCGGGATCGGTGGGGCGGGAATGAGCGGAATTGCCGAGGTTCTCCTCAACCTGGGCTACCGCATCAGTGGCTCTGATCTAGTGCGAACCGATATTACCGAAAGGCTAAAAAAACTCGGGAGCACCATCTACTATCACCACCAGAAAGAGAATATCAAGGGAGCAAAGGTGGTGGTAGTATCCTCGGCAGTAGGAAAGGATAACCCGGAGGTGATGGAGGCCCGGAAAAGGCTTGTCCCGGTAATCGCCCGGGCAGAGATGCTGGCCGAGTTGATGAGAATGAAATACGGGATCGCGGTTGCGGGAACCCATGGGAAAACCACTACTACCTCGATGATTGCCACGGTCTTGGCTGAGGGAGGTCTTGATCCTACCGTGGTTATTGGAGGAAGGTTAAACAGCCTGGGGAGCAGCGCCAAGCTGGGACAGGGTGAATTCCTGGTAGCCGAAGCCGATGAGAGCGACGGTTCGTTTCTGAAGCTCTCGCCCACCATTGCCGTGGTTACCGGCATCAATCCTGAGCATCTGGATTACTATCAGGATTTTGACCGGGAGAAGCAGGCTTTCGTGGAATTTATTAATAAGCTCCCTTTTTATGGACGGGCAATTCTCTGCCTGGATGAAGTCAATCTTCAAAGCCTTCTGCCCCAATTAAACAAAACCCATATTACCTATGGACTCGCCGGGCAGGCAGATCTTCAGGCCCGCCGTATTGAGCTTAAACCAATGAAGACCAGTTTCAGCGTCCATTGGGAAGGCAAAGAGCTGGGGCGGCTCAGCATCGGGATGCCCGGGCTTCATAATATCTATAACTGCCTGGCTACCACTGCTACGGCCCTGGAGCTGGATCTGGACTTTAAGGTCATCCAGAAGGCGATGAAGGGCTTTAGCGGAGTAAAAAGGCGTTTTGAGATAAAGGGAGAGGTCAGGGAGATTCTGGTGGTGGATGATTATGGCCATCATCCCCAGGAGATAAAGGCAACCTTAGCTGCCGCTAAGACTACCTGGAATAGAAGAGTAGTGGTTGTATTTCAGCCCCACCGCTACACTCGAACCCGGGATCTTTACTCTGAATTTTTACCTGCCTTCCATCAGGCGGATGTCTTAATCATTACCGAGACCTATCCGGCCGGGGAGGAGAAGATTCCTGGGGTCAGCGCTGAGGGCCTCTACCAGGGAATCTGCGGCCATGGACATAAGGCGGTCACCTTTATCCCCCAGCTAAAAGAGATTGGGAAACACCTTCTTAAAATAGTGCGGCCCGGGGATATGGTAATTACCCTGGGCGCCGGGGATATCGGGCAGGTAGCTGATGAGCTGATTAAAGCCCTAAAGAAAGATAGAGAAAAACGGGAGTAAGAATGGATACCGAGCTAAAAGAGAGGCTAAGTACCCTTTTACCAGGAGAGGTCTATTTTGAGGTCCCGATGAAGGATTATACCTCCTTCCAGGTAGGGGGGGTAGCTGATTGTTTAGTCTTTCCCCAGGGACTGGAAGAGCTAACCAGGTTGCTTAATCTTTTAGGGGCTCGGAAATTACCCTACTTGGTGATTGCGAGAGGAACCAACCTCCTTGTCAGAGATGGAGGAGTTCGGGGATTGGTGATTAGCCTTTCTCGAGGTTTCCGGGAGATTGAGGTAAAGGATGAGGAGATAATGGTCGGAGCAGGAACCCCACTTTCCCGATTGTTGAAGCTTGCCCAAACTCAGGGGCTTACTGGATTGGAGGACCTGGCCGGTATCCCCGGGACCGTGGGAGGTGCCCTAACAATGAATGCCGGGGCCGGATCTACCCAGCTCGGAGAGTTAGTAGATTCGCTGAGGTGGATCGGGACGAGTGGAGAGGTGGTACAGATAAAGAAGGAAGGCCTAAATTTTAGCTATCGAGACTTAGAGCTTCCCCGGGGCACTATTATTCTTGGAGCGACCCTGCGCCTCGATAAGGGGGATAGGGAGGGAATCCGTTCCCGAACAGTTAAGAATCTTCTCACCAAGAAGAAGACCCAGCCTCTGGATCAACTTAGTGCTGGGTGCATATTCAGAAACCCTCCGAATCAGTTCGCCGGAAAGCTGATTGAGGAAGCAGGGCTAAAAGGAGTAAGGGTTCGGGGAGCAAAGATTTCCGAGCTTCATGCCAACTTTATTGTCAATACCGGGGAAGCCAGAGCGAGAGACATCCTAATTTTAATGGACTTGATTAAAGAGAAGGTGTCTCAGAAAACCGGGATAAGCCTTGTCCCCGAGGTTAAGGTAATCGGGGAAGATTAACTCAACCCAATAGGAGGTAAAAATGGCACATCTGAAGGATATTAAACCAGACCAGAAGCCCAGGGCACCGATCAGGATTCTGGTGGACTACAAGGAATCTGATGTGTTTCTGTTTGATTATACCCAAAATATCAGTAAGACCGGGTTGTTCCTCGAAACCACTAAGACCTTGCCAACCGGTGCTATCGTGCTGCTTAGCTTTAGCCTGCCCCGGAACCCAAGGCTTATTACCGCTCTGGGAGAGGTAGTCTGGTGCCAGAGGACTTCCTCCCGAGGCTCCGCTCCGGTTCCGGGAATAGGAATCCATTTTCGCGAGATCAGTCGAGAGGATGAAAAGTTGATCGCTGAATACATCAAAAGATTTGAGCAGTCCAGCTTAGACGGAGGGGAGCTTTATCAGGGGATAGACCTTGAGAATTGCACCGATCACGGGGAAATTATTCTTGAATAGGACAAAAATGTTCAAGGACAAAAAAATCGGGGTGCTTATGGGAGGAATATCAGCGGAAAGGGAGGTCTCCTTAGCTTCGGGCCGGGCCATTCTCAAGGCTCTCCGGGCCAAGGGCTACCAGGCAATCAGCCTCGATGTTAAAGAAGATATTGGCCTTCGGTTGGTCAAGGAAGGAATAGAAGTTGCCTTTATCGCCCTTCATGGCAGATACGGAGAGGACGGGTCAATTCAGGGCCTACTGGAGATATTAAGGCTCCCTTATACCGGTTCAGGGATCTTGGCCAGCGCTCTCTCAATGAATAAGCTTGTCTCCTGTCAGCTCTTTGAGCTCCATCATCTCCCGGTTCCCAAATATCATCTCCTCCGGGAAGGGCAGGTTAACCAGTTTAAAAGCTCGGATCTCTCCTTCTCGTTGCCTGCCGTAGTAAAACCGTGTGGAGAGGGATCATCGGTAGGGGTAAGCATTGTCTCCAAGGCAAGGGAGTGGAAGGCAGCCCTGAAAGAGGCCTTCCGGTATGATCATGAAGTTCTTATCGAACAATATATTGCCGGCAAGGAGATCCATATCGGCATTCTTCAGGATAAGGTGCTGGGAGGGGTTGAGGTGGTGCCCAAGGATAAATTTTATAGCTATCAGGCCAAGTATACCAAGGGACTATCAGATTATATCCTCCCTCCCCGCCTTTCTCCAAAGGCCCTAAAGAAAGCTGAAAGGGTAGCTCGGGAGGCTCATAAGTGTCTTGGTTGTGAGGGAGCAACCAGGGTCGATCTTCGGGTAGATCCTCAAGGAAGACCCTATCTTCTGGAGGTGAACTCGCTGCCCGGAATGACTACTACCAGCCTGCTGCCCAAGATTGCCCGGGAGAGTGGTCTGGATTATAACGATCTGGTGGAGCAGATCTTGAATACGGCAAGTTTGAAGGTTAGGGTTCCGCACCGGCAAGCCCGCCGGAGGCGAAAAGGTTAGCCAAATTGGAAGGGTTATAAATGCGAGATTATAAGGCCAGAAAAGGGCTCCGGGTTAGGAAAAATCGTTCCCGGGAAAGGAAAGACTACCAGAGGATTATCTTTGGCTTCTTCCGCCTCCTTCTCTGGGCGTCGGTCATTATCGGTTCTTTCCTTTTGATTGCCGGAGGGTATCGCTATCTTATCACTGCCCCCTATTTTTCGGTCGAACAGATTATCGTCAAAGGGGTAAAGCAACTTTCGCCCGAGCAGGTAATCAAGGAATCACGCCTTAAGATTAATGACAATATCTTCACAGTCGATCTCGCCCTGGTAAAGAAAAGGTTACAAGCTCAGCCCTGGATCGAACAGGCCTCAGTTCAGCGGATTCTACCCCGGAGCCTAAAGATTAAAATCAAGGAGAGAGAAGCCGTGGCCCTTATCCACTTGGATAATCTTTACTATTTAGATAAGAACGGGGAGGTCTTTAAAAAAGTTTCCCGGGAGGAGATCTTGAATTATCCCGTTATTACCGGGATTACCCGAAGTGAGCTAACCTCCCCAGGCAGGCAAGAGGTTAAAGATTTACTCGGCAAGGCCCTGATGCTGCTCAAGTTAGCTTCCGGTGGAGGATGGCTTCAAAGGAGTAATATCTCCGAGATCAATATCAACCCCGATCTTGGCTTGAGCATATTCACCGTTGATACTGCTGCCCAGATCAAGCTGGGGTTTGACCATCTTTCTCGGAAATGGAGCCGCTTGCAGACGCTTTTGCCCTTCCTGCAGGGGAGGATCGAGAGCGTAAGATATATTGATCTGAATTATCAAAAAATGGCAGTCGTTAAAATAGAATAGAAAAATTAACGGTCCGCCGGGCAGAAAGGCAGGTGAAAATATGGCCATAGGAAGGAAGGAAAATCTTATCATCGGTGTGGATATTGGAACTACCAAGATCTGCGCAATTGTCGGGGCGGTTGACGAGGATGGTATTGATATTATCGGCATCGGCACCCATCCCTCGAGGGGACTCAGGAAAGGGGTGGTAGTGAATATCGAGAGCACGGTTGAATCGATCAAAAAGGTGATCGAAGAGGCGGAATTGATGGCCGGGTGCGAGATCTCCAGTGTCTATACGGGAATAGCCGGAGGACACATCAAAGGATTCAATAGCCAGGGAGTCATTGCCATTAAGGAGCGGGTGGTAAAGGAAAGCGATGTCCGGCGAGTTGTCGATGCCGCTCGGGCAGTGGCCATCCCCATGGATCGGGAAGTAATTCACATTCTTCCCCTGGAATACAAAGTTGATGAGCAGGATGGCGTCAAGGAGCCATTAGGGATGTCAGGGGTAAGATTGGAGGCCAAGGTTTATATCGTTACCGGAGCGGTAACCTCGGCCCAGAATATCATTACATGTGTCCACCGAACCGGCCTGCATGTCAGCGATATTGTTCTGCAGTCCCTGGCCTCAGCCGAGGCAGTCTTGAGCCAGGATGAGCAGGATCTGGGTGTGGCACTGGTGGATATCGGTGGAGGCACTACCGATATTGCTATCTTTATCGACGGGAGCATCAAACAGACCTCGGTCCTCTCCCTGGGCGGAAATCATCTTACCAGCGATATTGCCGTGGGGCTCAGAACCCCGGCGGCCGAGGCTGAGAAGATCAAGAAAAAATATGGGTGCGCAATGAGCTCGATGGTCTCGAGAGACGAGACGATTGAGGTTCCCAGCGTGGGAGGAAGGAAGCCGAGATTGGTTCCCCGACAGAAGCTCACCGAGATAATTGAGCCCCGGGTAGAGGAGATTCTCACCCTGGTTAGTGAAGAAATCAATGCCTCCGGCTGCCGGGAACTGATCGCCTCCGGCGTAGTCGTCACCGGGGGGACAGCAATCCTGGAGGGCCTTCCCGAGATGGCGGAGGAGATCTTCGATCTCCCGGTAAGAAGAGGCTCACCGACAGGAATCGGAGGGTTAGTGGATGTGGTTAACTCTCCAATCTATGCCACCGGCGTCGGCCTTGTGCTTTACGGGAGCAAGAGCCAGACGACAAACAAATTCCGGCTTCGGGACAACCATATCTTCGGCAAGGTAAGATACCGAATGCAGGAGTGGTTTGCTGAGTTCTTTTAGTTAGGCCAATAATTTAACCCAGGTTATGCGTAAACATTCGAACTATTGGTATATTAACAATTTATCCTTCGACAAGCCTTGGTCCTGGCTAAGACCAGGGCTCAGGACAAGCTTGTGCCTGTTTGGTGTAATCCGCTATGGCGGATTGTAGGGGTGGACCTCCGTGTCCACCCTTAATTGGGCTGACAGAGACTTCAACCCCTACATTAACGCATTATTTGGGTTTAATCGTTTAACTGTTGAACTAAGAAAAGGAGGGAGAAAAATGTTTGAATTTGAAGAAAATCAGGATCTGAGAGCTAACATCAAGGTCATCGGATTGGGGGGTGGAGGTGGCAATGCCATCAATACCATGATTGCCGACGGCCTGAAGGGAGTGGATTTCATCGCTGCCAATACTGATGCCCAGGCCCTAAAGCTCAACCTCGCTTCCAAGAAGCTCCAGATCGGAGCCATGCTGACCAAGGGCCTGGGGGCAGGAAGCAACCCTGAGATTGGCCATAAAGCCACCCTGGAGGATCAAGATACTCTCCGGGAGAGCCTTGAGGGAGCGGATATGATCTTCCTCACTGCCGGAATGGGTGGAGGTACCGGAACCGGCGGGGCACCGATCGTTGCTGAGGTGGCCAAGGAGTTGGGGGCACTCACAGTAGGAGTCGTTACCAGGCCCTTCTTCTTTGAGGGAAAAAGGAGGCTCAAGCAGGCCGATGAAGGGATAACCGCGCTCCGGAAGGTAGTGGATACCCTGATAATCGTCCCCAATCAGAAGTTGCTAAGTATTGCTGGGAAGAACACCCCGATCCTCGATACCTTTAAACTTGCTGATAACATCCTACTCCAGGCGGTCAAAGGGATCACCGACCTCATTACTATTCCCGGGCTGATCAATCTGGACTTTGCCGATGTCCGGACAATTATGGATGGGATGGGGATGGCGATAATGGGCACCGGAGTCGCCAGCGGAGAGAATCGCGCAGTGGATTCTGCCCAGAAGGCAATCTCCAGTCCCCTCTTAGAAGAGAACTCCATCCACGGAGCAAAGGGGATCCTGATCAACATCACCGGAGCTCCGAATATGACCCTTTTTGAGGCTAGTGAAGCAGCTGCCCTGATCCAGGAAGAGGTTCATGAGGATTCAAATACGATCTTCGGAGCAGTGATCGACGAGGCCATGGGCGAGGAGATCCGGGTTACCGTGATCGCCACTGGATTTGGCAATGGGGGAACAAGAATGACTCTGAATGGGCGAGCAAAGATAGCTGCAAACTTTAAGAATAATATTGTATCCATGACTCCGGTGCTCCGCAACGAGAACCGGGATCTGCCCACCTATCTTCGCAGGGAGAAAAAGGAGGAAGAGCCTGATCTGGCAAAAACAAGCTTTGATGAGTTCAACGATGATATTCTTGAGATCCCTGCCTTTCTCCGCCGGCAGACCAACTAATGACTCTTGCTGCCTAGTGCTCAGTAACATTAGTTTTTGCCCAATCCCCCCTCACTTCACCCCGATGTAAATCGGGGCAAGCCCCGATGGACATCGTCCCGATGTCCATCGGGATCTCCCGCCAGGGGAGAGGGGACTTTTTACTGTTTACTACTTCCTCTCCCCTGGGGGGAGAGGAATGAGGTGAGGGGGAGTCTTGAACGAGCAAGAATTAATGTCACAGAGCACTAGTCCCTCAGCGAAAAGGGAAAATATCCTGCGATTTCCCCAAATATCCTTCAATCCGCCTTAGGCGGACTGGATGGCCGGGGCTCCAAAGCCCCGGCCATCCCCATCCTACTTCCAACACATTCCTATTAAGGCCTTTATTTACTTCGAATCCTCCTCAAAGCCTATATGCAGCACGGCGCACATCTTGGTTATCTTAAATCTATTCCTTTTCCATTTCGTTAAGAAGTTTTTGGGCGAGTTCGTTTATTTCTTTCTGTTCGGCTCTCAATCCTTTATAAGAAGAAAATACCTCCTTTGCAGTTTTAAATTCCTCTCTATCCCGGATTGCCAGTTCCAGATCTAAATTCCGGGGATACCTCCTGGATATTTTCTCAATGGTTCTCAAAGTTTCTCCCACAACATTTTCTAAGTGAAGTTTTCCAACCCCGGTTCCCAGGAAAGGGATGGCCAGAGAGTTTAACTTCATTTCAAGTGATTTCTTCAGGATATTTTCTAATGCCACAATCACTGTCCCGATACTGGTTCCCTTCATAAACAGATCGTCTATAACTACCGCATGAAGTACATATTTAGCTGCCAATTTTCCAGCACCGGTCACAATAACCTCACCTAACTTACCGGATTTGTGCTTTATTGCTTCCTGTTGAATTTCGATCCCGCCTTTACTGCATAAGGCCCCGGCTACTCCACCTCCCATCCAGAGCCCAGCATTAGCAGCATTGACAATACCATCGGCCTCGCAGTCAGCAATATTCTTTTGGGACAATTTAACCTTTATTTTCCCAAAGGATCTAATTTCCGGTTTTTCCATAAATCCTTAAATGAATCCCAGATATTCCTTGCTGTTCCCTACTTTTAAGCTTTTCAAGGAAAGGCAAGGACCTTCAGGATTGAGGGATAATTCGTGGGAAGCTTAGGTTTCATTAATATCAGAATCTATTTACCCCGTTAGAAAGCCCCGTGTGAGCACCTAACGGGGGTTACCTACCGGGCAGACATCAGAGCAGATTGTGCACCACAGAAAAGCTTTTTCTGCCCAGGCTTCCAGATTCTCCTGGCAGTAAGGATAACAGAGATTCTGAAAATATTTACCCTCAGCCAGAGCTCCCGCCGGGCAGGCATCAATGCAGATTGTGCAATTAACACAGCGACTATTTTCTACCACTGGCTTCCCGCAATTGAGGGGAGCCTCAGTGACTAAGGCCCGCAAACGAATTCGGGGACCGTATTCTGGGACAATTAGTAGATTATTCTTGCCGATGAAGCCAGTCCCGGCAATCGCCCCGGTATCCTTCAGAAAGAGGCCGGGCTGATAGGATACAACTTCGCTGCGAAAACCTTTTCTCTCCAAAAAGAGGGCAGTTTGATAGGCAATTCTGGCCAAGATCTCATCAGTAAATGAGCGAGCTCCCCTCCAGGATTTGTGCTCCATCCAGATATCCAGGAAATTATCGACCAAGTGAATTCCGATTAATATTACTGTCTTGGCCCCACTTAAAAATTTCTCCGGAGACCTGTTTGGGGAATATTTTTTGTAATGTTGTGGATCAGCAAAGCCAATAATATTCCCTCCGTGAAGAAAAACAAACTCAGTAACTTCTTCAGTTAAACTCTCCTTTTCACTTTTTGAAAGGCTCATCTATAATTCCTTGCTATAACCGTCAAAGCCAATAATAACCTGATCATCATTTACTTTCGGATTCGCCGCGTGGGAAAGGTGGATTAGAATAATTTTATCTGCCTTGATTTTCTTTCCGAATCGAACTGCTTCCTTCCAGGAGATATGACTATCACTGGGCTCGTCGCCATTAGCATCAATGAATATCAGATCTGGATTTCTGATAATCTCTGGTATCTTACATTCCAGTATAGATTTGCTCTTGCTGAGGCTTTTGACATCCGGTAGATAAACCGCTTTCTTGTTCCCCTCCTGTATGATGTAACCGAATGTTGAACAATAGGAACGATGAGACACCGGAAAAGAGATGATGCTTAGTCCTTGAATATTTGTTCTTTCTCCCGGTTTAATCCTTTTCACCGAAATCTCCCGATTTTCTATCATATAAAAGAAAACTTCCTGAACCCGGTCAATTGCATCAGAGGGCGCGAAAATGGGGGTAGTTTTGCCAGCTTGAGGTTTTAAGGGATATTTCAGGCAGCGGAGATACTCAATTCCAAAAAAGTGGTCGCTATCCTGGTGGGTCAAAAAGACAGCATCAATATTATTTATCTCTTCACGGATCAACTGTTCCCTGATATCCGGGCCGATGTCAAACAGAATCTCCTTTCCATTCTTTATTATTAATAAGGAAGAACAGCTTCTCCTCAGCTTATCATCTCTCCGGGCTTTCTCACAGTTTTCGCAGCGACAGCCAAGGGAAGGAACTCTATTAGCATCGCCCGATCCGAGCAATATCAATTTCATGCCTTTTCTCTCTTTAACCATTGGCTTGACGAAGTTTGTCAATTTAGCCCTTATGCTCACCAAACCTTAATCAAAGGCGCTCGAGGCCTTATTGGTCTATATTTTTCCATCGAATGGTATCAGTTTTGGCAATCGTCCATTTTTAGAAAAAATCTCTTTAAGTTCAGGAAAACGAGGATATTCTCCCCCAGCAAGAATTTTTCTTATTTCCTTTACTGTATTTAAAGCTTCTTTTATCTGGTCCTTATTTAAAAATTCCTTATAGAATGACAATACCATCTGTTTAGGGAGGACTGGGGGTCAGCCCTTGACATGGGACATTTTGGTCATGATTTCTTCAACCATTTTTCTTAGTAGTTTATCTTTTGCTAACTTGGTTGAGAACCTCTGATATGCCTTTCCAACAGCAGAAT
>SDBT01019468.1_pt1 | contig 10634 bp, 8 predicted proteins | sample 2277101 | NCBI WGS metagenome assembly SDBT01 (sample SAMN10404973, study PRJNA504765) | marine sediment metagenome | isolation source: marine sediment core GS10_PC15, 103 cmbsf | place: Arctic Ocean: Southern Knipovich Ridge | collected 2010
AGTGGTGAGCTTCACGGCGGTGCAAACTATGAAGTGATGAAAATGTTGTTGGATATTAAAACAATTGAAAATGTTGAACCATGGATAAATAAACAAATGAGTGAAGGAGGTAGGATAATGGGAATGGGTCATGCGGTTTACAAAACCTATGATCCTAGAGCACAGATTCTAAAGGAATTATCTAAAAAACTAGCAGAAAAAACTGGCGAGTCTTGGTTTAACATTACAGAAAAAATTGAACATGTTACAATTGAAGAAATGAAAAAAAGAAAAGGTATTGATATTTATCCTAATGTTGACTTGTATAGTGCATCGGTTTACTACATGTTAAAAATTCCAATGGATTTGAATACTCCGATATTTGCAATTTCTAGAGTTGTTGGATGGGCAGCTCATATCATAGAAGAAAAGTTTGCAGAAGCTGCGCCAAAACCTGCACTTTATAGACCAAAGGCAGTTTACGTTGGTAAATACTGTGGACCTGAAGGATGTGAGTATAAACCACTTGAGCTCAGGACTTAAACCAATGACAGATTAATTTTTCGAATTTAGCCATTCTTTTGCTTTGGAGTTAATGTCGTGTCTATACAAAACTTCGAAAACCATGTCATAAAAGGAGATTCCTTTTTTTTGAGCTTGGCCATCAAGCCATTTAATTCCATCTGCAAGCTCAGGATCATGTTGTGAGAATTCAACTAGATCGTCAACCATTCTATTAAAAAAAGTATGTGACTCAATCATCATGCACTGCTTTCTAAATTTGATCATAAGTGAAGGATTCAAATTATATAGACAAACAAGCCCTTTTTGGTTGACTTTTGGAACATGTTTTTTACTCTGATGGGAATGCCAAGCGAATTTCTTGGGTGATTCAAACCAATGATTCTCAAGTGGAACAAATGAGAGAGCACGTTGACATCTACTTGGATAAAATTGACGCAGAACAATCAAAACACATCGCTCTTCATGTTGGATTATTTTGGGGGATTGGCAAATTTACTATAAAAAATAATGATACGATAAAAGTTATGGTTGATTCAAAATCAATGTATGATAATCTGGTTAACGATTCTGGTAGTTCTGATCAATTTATTGCTACTAGAACGGATTTTATAAAAAAATTTATTGTACAACGAAAATTAAATGTGAATTACCATCTTATTGATTGCAAAGAAAATCTTGCTACTAAATTATTATAATCACAAATTTGAACATATTTGAAAATTCAATTTAGAATTATTCCTATATCCATGAGGTTGGTATGAGTGGGACCTGTTTTTATTAGACCCCCATATTTTTTAAAAAACGAGTTTGAATCATTTTGTTTCAAATAGTTGTTAATTTTATTGTTAGAGAGAGAAAAATTTTCTATTATTGCACCCGCATGTTTAGTGTTGCCATCTATTCCATCAGTACCCAGTGTAGAAATTACCAAATCCTGTTTGGTTTTTTGAATATTTTTAAAAATTCTCAAAACTAACTCTTGATTTCTTCCCCCTTTACCTTTTCCAGTTACACGAACCGTTGTTTCGCCGCCCAAAATTATACACGAATTTTTTCTCTTTGGAATTAGTTTTACTAGTTTTTTTGCAGCAGCATTCACATCTCCAGAGATGTTTACGATTTTAGGATTATATCCCAGTTGTTTTGCTTTTTTTACCATTTCTTTAAGACAATCCTTGTTTGTGGCAATAATTTGATTTTTTATCCTTGATTTTTTAGGTGTCTCATTAATCATTCCTACTGAACCTTCATGTAATCGTTTTAGAACATTTTTTGGAACTTTCTTTTTCAAATTATATTTTTTAATTACTTTTTGAGCATCCTTGAAATTAGTCTTATCATAATATGTACATCTTGAGGAAATGGATGATAAATCATTGTTCCCAACATCTGACATTACAAGTGCAATACAATCACACGCTAGGTTTGCAATCATCATTCCGCCTTTGATGAGTGATAAATGTTTTCTAACGGAGTTAAATTCATGAATTGTTGCGCCAGATTTTAAAAGCTGCTTGGTTACCTGTGTTTTTTCATTAAAGGTTATCTTCGATGGTAATGATAATAATGATGAACCACCTCCAGATACAAGAAAGATCACAAATTCGCCTTTCTTTCGTTTATGTAAAAATTGCATAATGGTTTTTGCAGCTTTTAGGCTAGCCTTATTTGGTATTGGATGACCTGCACTAAAAATTTGAAATTTCTTGTGTTTTATTTGTGATTTAGTACCATGTGGGATAACAATTATCCCTCTCTTTATTCTAAGAAGTGAATTTATGGTAGCTGCCATAGAATCAGCAGCTTTTCCAAATGAAACAAGGTACACATTTTCAAATTTTGATAATTTTAATGATTTTTTCCCAATAACGATTTTGTTTGGTTTTACAATTTTTTTTAGAAATTTTTCAGGTTTTGCTGCCTGAAGACCTTCTTCCAAAATATCTAGAGCGCGTTTTTTTCGAAAATTTGTTGCTAATTCTTTATAGTTTTGAATAATCATGTTTTATTTCCCATGCAAAATTTGTAAGATATAATAATAATCAGAAAGTTTGATTTTTTCATGTATACAGTAAGAATTCCATCAACTATCAAGTTTGGCGAAAATGCTCTTGGAGAAACAGAGTATCCTAAAAATGCCCTAGTTGTTACAACTGCTGCTCCGGAATTATCTGGAAAGTGGTTGGATAAAATGGGAATTCAGGATTACATGTTGTTTGACAAGGTTACTCCTGAACCTTCTATAGATGATGTAAAAGCTGTAATGTCCGAATACAAGGACAAAAATCCATCAGCTTTGATTGGCCTAGGTGGAGGCAGTTCAATGGATGTTGTAAAGTATGCTGCACCTGAATTAGGGAAAAAGAAAATTTTGATCCCAACAACCTATGGAACCGGTGCTGAAATGACGACATATTGTGTTCTAAAGTTTGAAGGCAAGAAGAAACTTTTACGTGAAGACAAATTTCTTGCAGACATGGCAGTAGTAGATTCTTACTTTATGGATGGAACGCCAGAACAAATAATTAAAAACTCTGTTTGTGATGCATGTGCTCAAGCAACAGAAGGATATGACAGTAAGCTAGGTAATGATCTAACAAGAGCGCTTTGCAAACAAGCCTTTGACGTGCTATATGATGCAATAATGAATGATAAACCAGAAAATTATCCATATGGCTCAATGTTATCTGGAATGGGTTTTGGAAACTGTTCCACAACCCTTGGTCATGCGCTTTCGTATGCGTTTTCAAATGAAGGTGTACCCCATGGATATTCTCTTTCTTCATGTACTACTATTGCGCACAAGTTCAACAAATCAATCTTCTATGAAAAATTCAAAGATGTTATTGAAAAGTTGGGATTTGATAAACTTGATCTAAAATCAAATGTATCTGAAGCAGCCGATACAATTATGACCGACCGAGGACACTTAGACCCAAATCCAATTCCTGTCTCAAAGGAAGATATTATGAAATGTTTAAACGACATTAAAGCAGGTAATTTGTAAAAAATTCTACTGTTTTTTTATATTTTCTAGAAATTTTGTGAATCCATCAACCCGACTAAACTTATTTACTGCAAAAATTCATCGTATTGTTACAAGGTTCAAGATGGTTAAACTAAAGTTTGGAATTCAAAATGGTCTTAATGTTGCACGTGCTGGATATTCAGAAGACCAAATTTTAACAGCATGTATACTAGCGGATAGAACCGGATACGATTCAATATGGTATATGGACCACACAAATGTTCCACAGTGGGCAAAGGCAATAGTTCTAGATCCTTGGGTAATGTTGTCAGCAATTGCAAATGCAACTACTAACTGTGAATTAGGAACGTGTGTTACCGACGCTATAAGACGTCATCCATCCAATATTGCATTAGCCACAATAACTCTTGATAGAATTTCAAAAGGTAGAGGTGTATTGGGACTCGGAGCAGGAGAGGCACAAAATCTCAAGGAGTTTTGTATTCCATTTGAAAAACCTGTCTCAAAGTGGGAAGAGCAAATCCAAGTTATTAAAAAATTGTTTTTGTCATCTCCTGAAAATAAAGCTGATTATGAGGGAAAATATTACAAATTAGAACAAGCTTGTTTGCAAGCCCCTCCAATAACAAAACCACATCCACCAATCTATTTGGCTGCAGGAGGACAACGAACCTTGAAGATCGTTGGAAAATATGGGGATGGTTGGCTTCCAATTGGTTACACCCCAGAACTTTTTGAAGATCATGCAAACGTCATTGTGGATTCCATGAAAAAAAATAATCGTGAGAATGTTGATTTTCAGTTTGCGATAGACATTGATGTGTATTTTTCAGAGGATGCAGAGGAATCTTGGGCTAGAATGAAAGAAGCAGTTAAAGTTAGTTTATTCAAGCCAGAAATTTTGCGAGTCCATAAATTAAAAGAAATCGAAGGATTTGATTTTAAAAAATACTTTACAGAATACTCTATGTCAAATCAGGAATGGATTGTGAAAATGCGTGAAGCTGCAACAAACATTCCAGATCATGTTGCACGTTCTTCCACAGCAGTTGGAACACCAGATGATGTTATTCCTATTTTTGAAAGGTTCATGAAGGCAGGTGTTAATCACTTTGTAATCCGATTCTGGGGAAGAAACTATTTTGGAAGCATTGACAAGTTTGCAAGTGATGTAATGCCTTATCTAAAAGAAAAAGCTGAAGACAGCAAAACATTTTTTGCTGGACTAGTAAAATAGAGAAAAACACAGAACTCATTAGTCAAGTTTTAATTTACAATAGGAAAATTACACTAATGCGACTTTTAGGAAGGCTAGAAATAAAATCTAAGGAAAAAATCAAGGAGTTTTTAGATGCTGAGCATGTTGGCAGGATTGCCTCAATAGATGAAACAGGGTATCCGCAAATCATTCCCATGAATTTTGTGTTTCTAAATGATGCAATCTACCTGCACTCTCACACTAGAGGTGAAAAATTAGACAACATTAAGCGTAATGATAAAGTTGGTTTTGAGGTTGATAGGGAATTAGAGTTTTTACCTTCATATTTTGAGGATCCAAAGGATGCTTCACTTGCTGATACCTTGTACATCAGCGTGGTAATCAAAGGATCTGCTTCCATAGTTGAGGAAAAAAATGAAAAAGCATTAGCTCTAAACGGTTTAATGAAAAAATATCAGCCAGAAGGAGGTTATGAACCCCTCACACCGGAGATGGATGTTATTGATGAGGTTGCGATCATCAAGGTTACGCCTGATTCAATTCGTGGAAAATACAAAATTGGTCAAAATCTTCGGAAAGGCGAAAGAACTGACCTTGCAAAAAAAATTTTTGAACGAAATACTCCTTCTGCCATAGACACTTTGAAAATTATGGGCTTTGAGGTAACAAAGGATGGACTAAGAATGGTCAATGAACCACTATGGTAGTACAGTGTTTGTCTCATCATTCCGCGTGAACCATCTCATGTTTTTACAGGAACAAAATTGCATAAAATGCTATTGAATAGTCATTCTTGCGTTGTCATTTTTCTTCAAAATAATTTTCATTCAACCTTGACTGCTGTTCCGTATGCAAGTATCTCCGCAGAACCTACCCTTATAGTGGACGTACTAAAACGAAAAGACATGATGGCATTGGCTCCAAGTTTTTCGGCTTCCTTTACCATCCTTTGAATAGCTTCCTCTCTGGCCTCAGAAAGCATCTTTGTATAACCCTTAAGTTCTCCACCTATCACGTCTCTTAATCCTGCTTTGATATCAGTTCCCATATGCCTTGCTCGAATTGTATTTCCAGATACCAACCCAAAAGTTTCAACTATTCGCTTTCCTTCTAAATTTGGGGTGGTGCAAATGATCATTGTACTATAATCTTGATTGTTATCTATTAAGTTACAGTCATTTAATCAACAATCGTTAGCTATAAGTTCAGTTTTAGGCGATTGTGATTGTGCAGCAGATACATGGATTTCAGTTAAAATCTGATTTTGAGCCAACGGGAGATCAGCCTGAAGCTATTAACAAGTTAGTAGAGAAAGTGAAAAAAGGAAAAATTCAAACTTTGTTAGGGGTTACTGGCAGTGGTAAAACATTCACTGTTGCAAATGTCATCGCAAGAACAGGAAAGAATACTCTGGTAATTTCTCATAACAAGACTCTAGCAGCACAGCTTTATTCTGAATTAAAACAGTTTTTTCCTCAAAACAATGTGGGTTATTTTGTTTCATATTATGACTATTATCAACCTGAGAGCTACATTCCACAAACTGACACATACATAGAAAAAAACACTCAAATCAACGAGAAAATCGAAAAAATGAGACTAGAAGCAACTGCAATGCTACTTTCAGGTGAACCGACAATTATAGTTGCTACTGTTTCCTGTATTTACTCACTTGGCAATCCCGCAGATTGGGATGATTTAGCAGTTACACTTAGAAATGGAATGGAGATTAGTCGTCACTCTCTCATTAAACAATTGATTGATGCAAGATATGAAAGAAATGATTTAGAATTAGCTCCAGGTAATTTTAGAGTTAAAGGTGATGTAATAGATATCATTCCTGCTTATTCAGAAGATTTAATTCGCATCTCAATGTTTGGAGATGAAATAGAAAAGATTACACAGCTTGATCATGTTTCTTTAAATGAAAAGAAAAAAATTTCTCAAATCAAAATTTTTCCTGCGAAACACTGGCTTGTTGCCAATGATATTAGAAAGCGTGCGGTAGAATCTATAAAATTAGAACTAAAGCAAAGATTGCCGGAACTTAAAGAGCTTGAAAAACAACGACTTGAGATGAGGACAAAATATGATCTTGAAATGATTGAAGAATTGGGTTACTGTTCTGGAATTGAAAATTATTCCAGACATTTTGATGGAAGGAAACCTGGTCAAAAAGCATTTTGCCTTTTAGATTTTTTTGATAAAGATTTCTTGTTGGTAATTGATGAATCACATGTCACTCTTCCTCAGCTTCATGGAATGTACAAAGGTGATTTCTCAAGGAAAAAGCAGCTAGTTACCTATGGCTTTAGATTACCAAGTGCATATGATAATAGACCCCTAAAATTTGAAGAATTTGAAAAATACATCAAAAACACAGTGTTTGTTTCTGCCACTCCGAGCGAATATGAGAAAGAAAAATCATATCAGATTGTAGAACAGCTAGTCAGACCTACCGGTCTTTTAGATCCTGAGATAGAAGTTAGATCAACTAAAAATCAAATGGATGATTTGATTTCTGAAATTGAGAAAAGGGCTAAGAGAAATGAACGTGTTTTGGTAACCACCCTTACAAAAAGAATGGCGGAGGATCTTGCCGAATATCTTTCAAAAAAGCAAATCAGAGTTCGATACATGCATTCAGAAATTGAGGGTCTGCAGAGAACCGAGTTGATTAGACAGCTAAGACTAGGAGAATTTGATGTTCTTGTAGGAATTAATCTCTTAAGAGAAGGCCTGGATATTCCAGAAGTGTCTCTAGTTGCTATTTTAGATGCCGATAAAGAGGGTTTTTTGAGAAATAACACCAGTTTAATCCAAACATTTGGCCGTGCTGCTCGAAATGAACATGGTTCTGTAATCATGTATTCAGATTCAATGACAAGATCAATGAAATCTGCAATGAATGAAACCGAAAGGCGAAGGAAAAAACAGTTTCAATATAATAAAATGTATGACATTACGCCAAAAACAATCATAAAGTCAATCCCCGAACAAACAACAAATCTAGATGATTTAAAACACAAATCGCCTCATGATTTGACTACTGACGTAATTGAGCTTGAAGCTCAGATGAAAAAATATGCTGAAGATCTAGATTTTGAGCGAGCTATTGAATGCCGTAACAGAATAAAAAGAATTGAGAGGGAGATAAGTAAAAATGATGAAAGAAAATAAATTAAAAATCCGTGGTGCCCGTCATCATAATCTCAAAAATATAGATATTGATATTCCAAAAAATAAACTGGTTGTAATCAGTGGTTTGTCAGGTTCAGGCAAGTCAACTTTGGCGTTTGATACAATTTATGCCGAAGGACAAAGACGTTATGTAGAATCACTTTCAGCTTATGCACGACAATTTCTTGAGATGATGGACAAACCAGATGTTGATTCCATTGAAGGTTTGTCACCTGCAATTTCTATTCAACAAAAGACTACAAGCAAAAATCCTCGCTCAACTGTTGGAACAACAACAGAAATTTATGATTACCTTAGATTGCTTTTTGCAAGAATAGGAATTCCACACTGTACAAATTGTGCAAGAAAGATTTCTAGTCAGTCAGTTGAAACAATACGCGATTCAGTTCTGAAAGATTTTGCTGGTCAAAAAATCCTGGTTCTAGCTCCTATCATTCAAAGAAAAAAGGGAACCTATGAGAAGCTTTTTGAACAAATCAAAAAAGATGGATATGCTAGAATTAGACTAGATGGCGATATTATTCCACTTGATGAGGAAATCCCTCTCCTCGACAAGCAAAAATGGCATAATATTGAGATTATTGTAGATAGAATTACAGCCGAAAAATCAGAGAAATCTAGATTATTTGAGGCAATTCAAACTGCATTAAAATCTGCAAAGGGTAGTGTAATGATTTCTTCTGAAAAACAAGACAAAGTATTTTCTCAGAATAATGCTTGTCCATTTTGTGGCGTGACTATCGGGGAGCTAGAACCAAGAACATTTTCGTTTAACTCTCCTTTTGGAATGTGTACAACTTGTAATGGATTAGGGGTTAAGATAGAATTTGATCCTGATTTAGTAATACCCGATCATAACAAATCAATTCTTGATGGGGCAATAGTTCCATGGAGTGGAAGATTTTCTTCATTTAGACGACAGGCTTTACGTTCTGTTGGCAAAAAATTTGGATTTGATTTAATGACACCAATAAATAAAATTAAATCAAAACATTTGAAAATTATTTTATATGGAACAGATGAATTAATTGATTTTAGATACAGATCGAAAGCTGGGGATTCCTCATGGCAGCATACTGATTCTTTTGAGGGAGTACTAGTAAATCTTCAACGTGTTTTTATGGAAACAGATTCAGAAGCTAAACGTGAATGGTTAAAACAGTTTATGCGAGATACTCCTTGTAATGTATGCAATGGTAAAAAATTAAAACAAGAGTCACTCGCGGTCAAAATTAACAAAAAAGGAATCATGGATGTTTGTGATTTATCTATTGATCACTGCTTTGACTTTTTTTCCAATCTTAAGCTTTCTGAAATTGAACAATACATTGCTCGTGATGTTCTTAAAGAAATTAAAGAAAGATTAGAATTTTTGAAAAATGTTGGATTAAACTATCTTACACTAAACCGATTAAGTTTAACATTGTCTGGTGGCGAATCTCAAAGAATTCGACTTGCCACTCAAATTGGTTCTAATCTGACTGGTGTTTTGTATGTTTTAGACGAACCAACTATTGGATTACACCAACGAGATAACCTGCGACTCATAAAAACGCTAACAAAGCTCCGAAATCTTGGAAATACTGTAATTATAGTAGAACATGACGAGGAAATTATACGAAATTCGGACTGGATGATTGATCTAGGTCCTGGTGCCGGAATCCATGGGGGAAATGTGGTTTTTGAAGGAACTGTAGACCAAATTTTAAATGGTCATCAATCTCTTACGGGTACTTACCTAAAAGACAAATCTCTAATAAAATTAGAAAATAAAATAAGAAAACCGCAAGGAAAATTAATTATTAGAGGCGCAGCTGAAAATAATCTCAAAAATATTGATGTTGAATTTCCATTAGGATTTTTTATTACAGTTACTGGAGTTTCGGGTTCTGGTAAATCATCTCTAATTAACGAAATATTGCTGAAAGCATTAGAAACACATTTTTACAAAACTAACAAGCGTTCTGGAAAACATAAAGAGATTGTAGGGATTGAAAATGTAGATAAAGTTATTGCCATTGATCAATCTCCTATTGGTAGAACTCCTCGCTCAAATCCCGCAACATACATCAGTGTCTTTACCCCAATTCGTGAATTATATGCAAATACTGAAATGTCAAAAGAAAGAGGGTATGCTCTTGGACAATTTTCTTTTAATGTGGTAGACGGTAGATGTTTTTCATGTGATGGGGATGGTGTTAAACAAATTGAGATGCAATTTCTTTCTGATGTCTATGTAAAATGTGATGAATGTAAGGGTAAAAGATACAATTCAGAAACTCTCTCGGTGCTATACAAAGGTAAAAACATTGCAGATATTTTGAACATGACAGTTTATGAGGCATTAAAATTTTTTGAAAATATTCCGCCAATTAAACGAAAACTACAAACAATCAATGATGTTGGGTTAGGTTACATTAAGTTAGGACAATCTTCGACAACTCTTTCTGGCGGAGAAGCTCAAAGAGTCAAATTAGCTGCAGAGTTATCAAAACAAGGAACAGGAAAAACTATCTACATTCTTGATGAACCAACCACTGGTTTGCATTTTGCCGACGTTCAAAAATTATTAGATGTTTTAAACAGACTTGTTAATCTTGGAAATACTGTAATTGTAATAGAACATAATATGGACGTAATAAAAAATTCTGATTGGGTTATAGACCTTGGGCCTGAAGGCGGAGATGAAGGAGGCCAAGTTGTTGCCACAGGCAAGCCTGA
>SDBT01019469.1_pt1 | contig 10633 bp, 12 predicted proteins | sample 2277101 | NCBI WGS metagenome assembly SDBT01 (sample SAMN10404973, study PRJNA504765) | marine sediment metagenome | isolation source: marine sediment core GS10_PC15, 103 cmbsf | place: Arctic Ocean: Southern Knipovich Ridge | collected 2010
AGTAAGTAACAATGCCCGCCCGCCCGTGTGGGCCGCCTGGTGTTGGATAACAGCTACCTAACAGAGAGTGGGTGCCACGTAGTGACACTCGGCGAGTAGGTGTCAAACGGTTGGCACTGGATAGTGAAACGCGATGGAATGGGAAAAACGAAAGATGACAATCCAGCAACGGACCGCCCGCCCGGCGAACCGGTCGAGGCGGTCGGCGATGCGTTGGTGCGATCCGCGATCGCCAAGCAAGACCGCGGCGAAACCCCTACGAAAAACGAGTTGCGCGCGTTTCGGCGATGGCAACGGGAGCGGGATGAACGCGACCGGTGGCGATTCTATGGTGCGATCCCTCAAAAGCATTGGGTTAGAATGTCGGGCCGGTCGTGTAAGGTGTTGCGCGAGCAATCCGAAAGGTATGGAATCCCGTTCGGTGAGCGTGACATCAATTTGGCGGCCGTCGCCCGTGCACTTCACGATTTCCTTTCCTCGAATCGGGCGCGGCTGGCGGCCGACAACGGCGATGGTGAAATGGCGGCCGGCCCGCCCTCGGCCGCGCTCGAGCGATGGCGGCGGGCAAAGGCGTCAATGGCCGAGCTTGATTTGCAGGAACGCCGAAACCAATTATTGCCGCTCGACAAAGTGCACGAAGCGCTCGGCCGTTTGTGTGCAATCATGCGCACCGCCGGCGAAACCTTGCAACGCCAACACGGCCCCGATGCCCTCAAAATCCTTGATGATGCCCTCGACGATTATGAACGACAAATTTCCAAGTGGATCGCCAAGCTCAAAAGAACGAGTGACGGGCCGTAGTGGGAATCGGGCCGGCCGATCGGGACCGAATGTGAACACGGCCGGTCGCGCCCCGGCCGGCCCGGCGACGCTCTACGCGCACGGCCGGATGTGCCGTGCGGTGATGTTGAAACAAACGACGATCAAGGGGCTTGATATGGGGCACCCCGATTTTGATTGGTCGATGGAAATTCTTATTCGTCTACCGATCGAACCGTTGTCGATCGAGGTTCGATGGTTGCTTGTGGATTTGGGAATCGAAACGGATCGGTTGATGAAATTGATTGCGTGGTTGCGCAAGCGTGAATTTCGATTGAAAACGTGGCGACGCCGCGGCGGCGGATTGCGATTGATGGTGCAAGCGTCGGGCCGACTCGGTTCGCGGGTCGCGTCCGAGGACTATTGGCGAAAGGTGTATCAGGATGAAAACCCCCCTCGATTTGGGATCGTTGAAATACACGGTGGTTGATGCCGCGTTCCGCGATGCGATTTGTGATTGCGGCGACGACATCAAGCGCCGGCCGGGCCTCGAAACAAAACGCGAAGTGCACTTAGTGATGGAGCTTGTCCCGGACAACCCCGACGGCACCGGTGATGTTGATACCGCGCACGCCACGTTCAAAGTTTGGAGCCGAATTCCCAAACACGAAACGAAAGTGTACAGCGTAGGATGCCAAAAAGACGGCAGTTTGACCTTCAATGAAGGGTCGCCGGAGGACGTGAATCAAGGGACGTTGGACGAAGCGTAACACAGACGAATGACGAAGGAGAAAATGGGATGTGGACTAAGCTGGAATTGGAAATGATCTTTGAGACTCCGTTGTGTGGTGGAGTTCCGAGACAGGATGATCTTGTGCAAAAGTGGGTTGAGCTGCGCCAGCCGACAGAGGCGGCGCAGCGGCAAGCGTCAGAGCAGGGTATCGGCCCGGACAACCGTAAGCCGCAAGCATTGACGGCCGTTGCCGAGGAAAGAGTTGCGACGATTGATCCGTTGCCGGAGCCGCGCGACGAGGGCATGGACAAGGTGTGGGTCGGTTTCTCGCGGAATGATGCCGGGCTGTTTGTTCGGGGGGCGAGCATACGCGCACATCTGAAAGATTGCGCGAGCGTCGTTGGACAGGAGTTGAAGGGTATCGGCAAGAAAACATTGTTCGGGTTGCAGGAGATTAGGAATTTTCGCTCTAAGGTCGTGAATCGTTTGTATGTACTGGAGGATCAAGTCAACTTGGAAACGCACGACGGTGATGGGAAGTGGCGTCCAGCGATTGAGGTTACCGGACACCGCGACGCAACCATGAACGTGATGACCGCGATGGGGCCGCGAACATGTTTGAAACGCGTTGACATGGTGACTCCGTGCCGGTTGCGTTGCACGCTCCAGATGCTCGGCGGCAAAGAAGTCAACCGCGACGTGCTCGTCGCGTTGCTCCAATACGGCCGGGTTCACGGTTTCAATCAGGACCGATCCCTGGGGTTTGGTCGGTACAGTTACACGCTCGGGGAGTGATCGGCGGGTTGAATTCGCCTGGAATGCGTTGCCGTGATCGGCGGAGTGATTTGAGTTGGAGTGATTTGTGCTGGGATCGGCGAATTGTAATGGTTTGGGGTGCGCTGCCTTTGATCGGCGGAGTGGTGCGCGTTGGAGTGTGGTGATTTGATCGGCGATGTGTTTTGATCTGGGTCGTGGTGATCGACGAATTGAAATGTGATGTCGTGATCTGATCGGCGGTGTGCGATGTGTTGTTCTGATCGGCGAAGTGTTGTGCCTTGTTCTGATCGGCGGTATGGGTTGAATTGAAGTGCTTTGATCGGCGAATTGTAATGGCTTGGGGTGCGCTGCCTTTGATCGGCGACGTGTTTTGTCGTGGGGTGATTTGATCGGCGGAATGTACTGAACCGGTACGCAGTGATCGACGGAGTGAGCTGGCGTGGAGCGATTTGGACGCCGGGTTGAATTGATGCGCCGGGCCGTGATCGGCGATGTGGCGTGCAGTGTGTTGTTTTGATCGGCGATTTGTGATGTCGTGAGCTGTTGTGTGTTGGTCGGCGGAGTGGTGTGATGCGACATGAATTGGGCTGATCGGCGACGTGGTATGTTGTGATCTGATTGTATTTTGATCGGTGCGTTTGCGTGCGAACAAAGGAATAGCAATGCCGACGATCACAAAACAACGAACGGCAAGTGACGCCGCCCCCGGCCCGCTTGACACCCTCGGCACCGAATTCGGTTGGTACGTGCGGCGGATGCGCACGCCGCGGGTTCGTTCGATGCGGCAATTTGCCGAGGCCGAGTACGTGTTGCCCGATGGCCCGCTCGCCGGCCGGCGGTTTCGATGTGAAACGCAACCGTTCACCCGCCTTTGGTTTGATGCGATCGATTCCGGGCTGTGGAATACCTTTGTTGCGACGGGGCCGAGTCAGGCGGCAAAATCAACGATCGGGTTTGTGATTCCGGCGATATATCATTTGTTCGAGCTTGCCGAAAATGTGATCCTTGGCGTTCCCGATATGAATTTGGCGGTTGATAAGTGGCGCAAAGACATCGAGCCGGCGATTCGATCAAGCCGGTTCGAGTCACAGTTGCCAACACGCGGTGCGGGAAGCCGGGGCGGCGGGTTCGATAGCATCCGATTTCGCAATGGTGCCGCCCTCAAGTTCATGTCGGGCGGTGGAAGTGACAAACGCCGGGCCGCGTACACGGCTCGCGTGTTGATTATCACCGAAACCGACCAAATGGATCAATCATCCGACACGTCAACCGAGGCCGACAAGATCAGCCAGCTAATGGCGCGAACCCGGTCGTTCGGATCACGGAAACGGGTGTATATGGAATGCACCCCGACGATCGAAACGGGCCGCACGTGGCGGGAAATCGAGGGCGGCACCGCATCCGAAATCGTTGTGCCGTGCCCGCATTGCCGGGTGTGGGTGACGCCGGCCCGCAAGCATCTTGTCGGCTGGCAGGATGCCGGCTCGGCGCTCGAGGCTCGGTCGATGGCCGAGTGGTCGTGCCCGTCGTGCGACAAACGGTTGACCGAGGATCAGCGGCACGCGGCGAATCGACGGTGTAAGGTGTTGCACCGCGGACAAGGGATCGACAAGCGGGGCCGGATCAAGGGCGACCCCCCGGCGACCGATACGTTTGGGTTTCGATGGTCGGCGTTCGATAATGAGTTTCTTTCCGCCGGCGACATCGGCTCCGATCTATGGGCTGCCCGCCGCGATCCCGACGAAGAAAATGCCGAGCGGTTCATCACGCAATTTGTGTTCGGCCGACCGTACCGGCCGCCGGTTGTCGAGCTTTCGAAGCTCGATCCCGAAAAGTTGGTGCGACGCACCGGATCACTTGCCCGCGGAATCGTTCCCAAGGATTGCCCATATTTGACGGTTGCGATCGACACGGGCCGCCGTGTGTGTCACTACGTCGTGACGGCGTGGCGCGAGGACGCCGGGAGTCACATCGTTGATTATGGGCGCTTCGATGTTGCATCCGACGACCTCGGCATCGAACGATCGTTGTGGATCGCACTTCGGGATTTCCGCGACATCATGGAACCTGGATGGGCGACCGAAGATTCGGGGATGATGAAACCCGCGGCGGTGTTCGTCGATAGCAATTACGCCGAACATCGATCGGTCGTGTTTCAATTTTGCGACGAAAGTAATGGGCCGCTCGATCGCAATCGGTATTGGCCGACGGAGGGTTATGGCACCGGGCACGATCGAATGCGACACTACCAAACGCCGAAAAAAACCGGTCGCACCATTACTTACATCGGCAAGGCTTATCACATCATGCGCGTTCCCGACGACGTGCTCGGACGGGTGCAAGTGGTCGCCATCAATGCCGATGAATGGAAAGCGTTTGTGCACGAACGATTGATGACGCCGGCCGGGAGCGCCGGGGCGATGACGATCTATGCAGCTATGCCACACGAACACATTTCGTTTTCGAGGCACATCACCGCCGAGGAAAGATACGAACAATTTATCGCCGGCACTGGACCGGGAACGGGAATGGTCACGCGGTGGCGTCGCTTGCGCAAAAGTAACCATTGGCTTGATTGCTTGTATGGGAGCGCGGCGGCGGGGCACTTGTGCGGGGCAAATTTGGAATTGGGCGAGCAATCGGCGACGACGGACACGGCCCCCGTGCCCGCATCGGGGGTTGAAAAAGCGCCGCGATTTACTACGCCGGATGGTCGGCGGTTTCTTATAACGGAAAGGTGATTGGATGAAAGGTACAGGAACGGTTTTGTTGCCGCCCCGCGATTTGGTTGTGCCGGGGTATTGCGAGGAACACGTCGATTTGCATTTTTCAACAATGCAAGCGTTCGCGTTTCGCACGTTGCTTGATGCACTCAAGAAAAAACACGCACATTTGTCGAGCGGTCGCCCGGTGCATTCGACGGCCGACGTTGTGCGGTGGTTTGCCGATCGCGTTGGCGATGGGTATGGGTTGACCGGTGTGGAGTTGTCGCGCGTGGGTACGCGGGCCGTGCCAACCGACAAAGACTCCGTGTCTACTCTAGGAAAGGGCGGCCGATGAAAACGTATATGAACGATCGGCGGGCGATTCTTCTTATGGCGGTGGTCGCCCTGGCTGGCGTGGGATGTGAAGCGCCGCGATCGGGGCCTACTCCGATCCCGATCACTACCGAGGCGCTCTGGCGGGCGCCTCCATCGGCTGCGCTCCCACCGTGGGATGAGCGCAACGATCTGAGGCTGCTCTACGTCCAGCTCAAGCTCCGCGAGAACACGATCCGGGAGGACGTGGAGATTGGCAACGCCCTCCGGTACGCGAAGGGGATCGTCACGCACGTCATACTCGTGGTGCCCTCTTGGCAGGAGCGACCGAACGCGGCTAACAATCCGATCGTGCGACGTGCGATGGCGACATGCCGGGCAATGCACCTTGGCGTGTTTTGGGGCCGGTGGCTGTGGGTGGGGTGGCCGTCGCACGAATTCGAAGAACTATTGCCCGGCCCCGCCAGCCATTTTGATGCAACCTATTACGCAGCGGCGATCTCGACGCTCCGAGCGGAGGCCCGGCTACTCGGAGCGGTGGGCACCTTCCTTGACGCCGAACCCTACGGAGACTCCGCGCAGAAGCCGACGCTCAAGTTTAAGCATCTCACTGCCGAGGATCGCCAGGCGATCAGTGCGGCGGTCCGGGACGCGGTTCAATACGCCGGCCCGGTCGATCTCATCTATCCGGCGAGCTCGAATCTCTCGACTCACTACTCTTGGCCCTTGGAAGGGCTGGCTCGGTTCCGGTGCGACGCGAAACCCTTTTATCAGCGCAAGTCTAGCGGGCAGATCGTGGCGCGGCCTCCGACGGGCTACGAACACAAGCTCCATTTCTGGGGTTCCTTTGTGACCACACCGGCGAGCCGGCAGATCGGCGGGGCGACCTCGACCTCCTGGACGCTGACGATCGACGAGGCGAAGGCCCTGGACCTGGACATCATTCGGGAGCGGTTCTCTGAGTGTCGGGGCCTCTGGGTCTATTCGGACCAGCTCGTTGCAGTGCTTCGGGAGTGGGGTGGATGATCGGTGAACGATTACCCGAAAGACTGGAAACAGATCGCCGAACGCATCAAGGGTCGGGCGCGTTGGTGTTGCGTGCGGTGTTGGCATCGGCACGACCCCGAAAGCGGTCACACGTTGACGGTGCACCATCTTGATCGTGACAAGGCAAATTGCGTGTGGTGGAATTTGCCGGCACTGTGCCAAGCGTGCCATTTGTCCGTGCAATCGCGCGTGCAAATGGGGCAAGCGTGGTTGTTTCCCGCGTTGCATTCGTCGTGGTTTATTCCTTATTTGGCCGGCCGGATTGTTGCCAGCGATCCCGCCTTTGGAAAAGGCTCGCTCGGCACGCAATGCAAAGATGAAATGTGGGTGCGTCGTCACGCGCTCGATATTGTGAGGCACGCAAAGTGAAGCGTTCAATGATGGCAACCGGTATGCAAGTCGAGTTCGAGGGGATGCGCGTCGAGACGCGGGGCACGTGGCGACGTGGCGTGATTCGATCCGTCCCGATGGACCCCGGCGCAAAGGTCACAATTATGTGGTTCAAGCATCGTTTCCGGCGGTGTGATCGCAACATCCGTGCGGTTGCACCGTTGGCCTTGACCACCCCGGATGGTGTACGGGTTCGATACATTCCCCCGCCGGGGCATCGCAACGACAAATCGACGCGATCGAGCTGCGCGTTCGAGACGGAAAACACAATCACGGGATTGAGGGAACACGTCAAATGCCAACATTGAAAATTGGAATGGAATTGCCGCCGGGCGATGCGAAAGGTTGAAAAATGGCGAATGCGAATCAAGTTGTGCCGTGCGGCCTCGCGGACAATGAACCGCCGGGCACGGTTTGTTTGCAAGTGAATTGCACGAAGTGTGGTTGCGGCGGGATGGTGAACATTCACCCCGACCGCGTCGAATTCCAAACGGCCGCCCTCGATGATCAGGTTGCATCGGGCCGGATGGTGGAAGGGTCGCCGGAATGGATCGCCGCAACGTGCGATCACGTGTTCGCGGGCGACATCACATCGGCCCGGACCGCCGCCGGTGATCTTGTGATCTATGGCGATTCGATGTTACACACGATCGTCAAGGATGCGGCCGGCGAGCGGGCGGCCGTGGCTTTGACGCATCGACACCCGGTGCAACCTCGATTCCCGATCCCGCCGGCCGCCCGTCCGCCGGTGATTTGCCCGCCGGCGGCAAACGCCGAGGAAATCGAAGCGGCGCGAGGGATCGCCCTCGAATTCGAGGCGACGTGCGCCGCGATCCGCCGGTTGTTTGCACGGCGGATCACCAACGCCGAGCGGGTCCGGTGGGAAGCGATCGAGGCTCTTGGGTTCTATCGCCCGGAGCCGACCAGGCCGCCCGATCCCGCCGATCAGATCATCCCGTGTGACTTGCCGCCGACCGTGGATTCGGGCACCATACGCCCCGCCGAGCCGCCAGGGCACACGATCGGGGATGACATCGACGACGTGGGGGGCGACCCCTACACCGGGCCGGCCCCGCCAGTGATTTGCCCGCCGGCGACGAACGGCGATGACGTGGGGTGAGCGCTCGGCGAGCGCTCGCGAGTGCCCGCCCAAACCGCACTGACGTGCATCTGAGGGCGGAAAAAGTTGTGTCGGTTGTTTTGTGGGCGCTCGCGAGCGCCCACAAATGACCCACAAATGACCCACAAATGACCCACAAATGACCCACAAATGGCCCGCAACACAAACCCCCGTTGTTTGTTTGTCATAATGACAAACCCCCGGCGGGGGTTTGTGTTTGTGTTGCAATTGCCCGGCCCCGGCCCCGGAATGGATGGAATAATTGGCCGGAAATTCCGCCGTGCAAGTGCCGTGCCAACGATGCCCGATGTTCCGATCGTGTCGGGGTCGTGTCGGGGTCGTGTCGGGATAAAACGTCCGTGGCGGGGCCGCAAGGCCGAAAAATTGCCCGTTCTCGAATTCGTGTCAATACCCGACCGTCGGGGTTTCACGCTGGAATAATTGCCCGGAAAAATTGCCGCTTTATTCCGGGGCACCCCCGTTTCACGTGAAACCCCGATCATTTCCCGTGCCAAAAATCCGAGGAATCCGAAACATCCGAAAAAAAGGGGCTGGCGGCCCGCCCCGGCTTGTTGTATGTCGGGCCTCGACTCGTCATTCACACCGGCCGGCGGCGTGTGTTTCGTGACTGTCCATGCGCCCGCCGGCCCGTGTATCAGGGAACCGCCACGGATGGCCATATATTCGTCAAGCTCGACCCTCGCCCAGTTACAAGCCGCGTGGGAAGATAACGCCAGCTACGCCGAGGACAATTCCCCGTCGAAATGCCGTCAATTCATCACGCTTTCAACGATTCTTTTGGGCAAGGTGCCCGCGGTTTCGGCGCTTGGAAGCGGCGGCGTCGGCGAGCGTGTCGAATACAATCAGGAAATGCGGTTGCGGTTGCTCGACGATGCAAAGCGATGGTTATCGGTGAATGCCAACCGGCCGGATCGTGATGTCGGAGTGACACACGCCGATGTGAGGAATTTTCGAGGATGATCGCAACGCTCAAAAAGTTGATGCGTCGAAAGCCGCCGGCACCCGAAAAACGGCCGCTTGCGAAACCGTCGGGCGACATGCAACACCGGTCCGTTTCGGAACAATTTACCGACTTGCGGGCCGACTACCGAGCCGCGAAAAATACTCGGTTCACCCGTCAACGGCAAGGGTTGCCGGCGATGGGATCGGGTGCCGATTTTCACATTCGGAACGAATCGGAGTTTTTACGCATCATTGAAAAATCGCGGGATATGGATCGCAACGATGCGGTTGTCGGTGCGACCGTTGACCGAGCGGTACAAAACACGATGCAGGGCGGGTTCATTCTCGAACCGAAAACGTCCGATCCCGAATTGAACGATGATATTGCCCGGCGTTGGTTGGAGTGGTCCGAGGATGCGGATCAATGCGACCTTGCCGGCGAGCTTTGTTTTTCCGAAATCGAATACATGATGTTGCGTCACGTGTTCGTGGATGGCGACATTGTTGCATTGCCCAACATTCTCGGCCCGCTCGAAATCTTGGAAGCGCATCGACTTCGCACGCCCTCGAATGCGCAGAGACGAACGGTTCACGGTGTCGAAATGAGTTCGAGCCGAAAACGGCTCCGCTATTGGTTCACCGCCGAGGACATCAACCCGAACCACACCGCGCCGCGGCTTTCCTCGATGGCGGTCGTCGGTGTTCGCAATACTGAGGGCGACCGGGATTTGTTTCACGTGTTGAACCCGAAGCGGGTTTCGCAAACGCGCGGGATCACGGCGTTTGCACCGGTGTTCGAGCTTTTGGGGATGCTTGAAGATTTGCAGTTTGCGAAGTTGCTACAGGCGCAAATTGTGTCGTGTTTTGCTGTGTTTCGTTCGAGGCATGTTGAATACAAGGCCGAGGGGGTCGGATCGAAGCTCGGCCCGCGATCCGTTGAGGCGGGTGCCGGCGGCGGTGATGATCGAACCATCGAGGAAATTTCGCCGGGAATGGTGTTGAACGGTCAAGCCGGCGAGACGTTGACCGGTTTCTCGCCGAATGTTCCGAACCCGGAATTTTTCCCACACGTGAAAATGATATTGCAGTTGATCGGGATCAATCTCGGTTTGCCGCTTGTGTTGGTGTTGATGGACGGGAGCGAAACCAATTTTTCGGGCTGGCGTGGTGCCGTCGATCAAGCAAGGCTCGGATTCCGTCGCAATCAAAAATGGATGATTGCTCGATTTCACCGACCGGTGTATCGGTGGAAGTTAAAGCAATGGATTAGCGAAGATTCGGTGTTGCGTGCGCGATCCGTGGCGATGGGATCGGACTTTTTTCGTCACGTGTGGCACCCGCCGACGTGGCCTTATATTGAACCGTTCAAAGATGCCAAGGCCGACGCATTGCGACTTGCGGAAAATCTCATTTCCCCGCGCCGGATCATGGCCGAGCGGGGATACACTTACGATGACATTTCGCAAGAGATTGTTGACGATCGATCATTGTTGATTGAACGGGCGGTGAAAAAGGCCGCGAAGATGCCGGCCGATGTGAGTTGGAGGGACATTGCCAACATGCCGGCCCCCGCCGGCGCGGTGGCCCCCGAACCCGAATCGGACGATCAGCGGGCGGAAGCCGCCGAGGCGGCTGTCGAGGCGGTGACGGCATGAACGAAACAACGGTCGAGCTTTCCCCGTTGTCCGCGTGTGGTCGAAAGCCGATTCCGCACATGCACCAATACGCCGGCGTTTGGTCGATGGATCACGCCGCATTTCGGCTTGCGCTTGATTTCACCCCGGCCGAGCTTGCGGCGCACGTTGA
>SDBT01019470.1_pt1 | contig 10633 bp, 6 predicted proteins | sample 2277101 | NCBI WGS metagenome assembly SDBT01 (sample SAMN10404973, study PRJNA504765) | marine sediment metagenome | isolation source: marine sediment core GS10_PC15, 103 cmbsf | place: Arctic Ocean: Southern Knipovich Ridge | collected 2010
ATCACAAACCAGTTTGTTAGTTTCTCTCGAACTCTACAGGAAATTGATCTGGCCCTACCACAAAAGGTTATTCGAATTCATAAAGAAAAAGGCAAAATCTAAAGTGTACATATTTTTCCATAATGATGGCGCCATCAGAGAAACCATTCCATCGCTGATTGAAGCCGGTATTGATATTCTCAATCCCATTCAGGTCAATTGCACTGGAATGGATGATACGAAAAAACTTAAGAACGAATTTGGGAAAGATCTCACTTTTTGGGGAGGAAGTTGCGACACTCAATTTGTCTTACCATTTGGAACTCCGGAGCAAGTACGGGAGGAAACAAAAAGAAGAATAGATGATTTAGCAGCCGGGGGTGGATTCATTTATGCTCCTATACATGTCATTCAAGGTGATGTTCCACCTGAAAATATCATGGCATGGTGGGAAGTCCTTCAAGAGTATGGGGAATATTAATATTCATAAATTTAAATCCCGCTGAAAATAGTAGTGTGGAAAACAAGAAAAACATAAATTTATTAAAAAATTGAAAGAAGGGAGGCAACATGAAAAACGAAAGCTTAAAAACCATATATTTCATGATTGCTATCGTGGTACTTATTGGCTTCGTATTCACGCATGCGGAGGTGGATGCTTATTCAGGTGATATAGAAGACAAGGATTCTGATATAGAAAACTGGTCTGACTTGAAACTCTGGTATCGTCAACAAGCAAATCTATGGACTGAAGCACTGCCCATTGGAAACGGACGACTGGGAGCGATGGTCTTTGGAAGGATCTATAAGGAACGGATCCAGCTTAACGAAGAGACTATTTGGAGTGGCGGGCCGTATTTGCCAAGCAAGCCTGTTGAGGGGCCCAAAGCCATTCCTGAGATCCAGCGTTTGATTTTTGAGGGTAAGTACCGTCAAGCCCAGCAACTATTTTATCGTGCAAATCTAACTAAACCTCAAAGACATCAGAAATATCAGACACTTGGTAATCTGTGGTTGACTTTCCCTGGACACGGGGACGTCACAGAATATGGCCGTGAATTAAGCGATTATAGACGAGAATTGGATCTAGATACAGCGATTGTGCGTGTAACGTATAGAATAAAAGATGTAAAATTCATCCGTGAAGTATTCGCTAGCCCTATTGATCAAATCATTGTTGTGCGTCTCACGGCCGATAAGCCAGGTCATATTTCGCTAACGGCGAGAATCAGCGGAGTAAGAAACTCCCGAAGGCCTGGTGATGAGTACTTTATGGACGAAGGGATCAAGCCGGATACTTTGGTTCTTCGGGGTAGAAACGCCTCTTCCGGTGGGATTAAAGGACAAGTGGAGTATCAGGCCCGAGTGAAAGCGATTGCCGAAGGTGGACAAATAACCGTACATGATAACTCATTGATTGTCACAAGGGCTGACGCTGTAACGCTCTTGATCCCAGCCGCCACCAATTTCGTGAATTATAAGGATGTGAGTGCTGATCCGGAAACCCGGATAAAGAAATATTTAGCCGACATCAGGGGCAAGACTTACGACCAGATGCGCCGTGATCATGTTGCCGAACACCAGCGGCTTTTCCGTAGAGTTAAGCTTGATTTAGCCAAGACCGAATTCTCAAAATTGCCAACCGATGAGCGGATCAGGCGATTTTCAGAAGCAAGTGATCCTCATTTAATTGCTCTCTACTTCCAGTTCGGACGTTACCTACTCATATCCAGCTCTCGTCCCGGCAGTCAACCGCCAAATCTGACAGGTATTTGGAACGAGAGCCTGAACCCTGCTTGGGGCGGTAAATATACGTCGAATATCAATCTGCAAATGAACTACTGGCCGACCCAAGTTTGCAACCTGAACGAATGTTTTGAACCATTCGTAAGAATGGTCTCGGAGCTGTCTGAAACTGGAAGACGTACGGCCAGATTGCACTATGGTGCGAAAGGTTGGATTCATCACTTTAATACCGACATTTGGCGTGCTACAGCCCCGATGGGATGGGGAGGGTATTTTGGAACATGGCATACCGCCGGTGCATGGTTTTGTTGGCGCCTCTGGGAACACTACCTATTTTATGGGGACAAAAAGTACTTGAAGGATATTTATTCCCTTTTAAAAGGGTCGTCCCAGTTTTTCCTCGAAACGCTGGTTGAACATCCGAAATACAATTGGTTGGTGACTTCTCCATCTAGTTCTCCAGAAAACTATTATAAAACTGAAGTCAACAGCAGTCCCCGGCAGATGGGTAACATCAGCATTTGTGCAGGTTCTGCTATAGACATGCAAATACTCCATGCTCTTTTTGATAGTTGTATCCAGGCATCCGAGATTCTTGGAGTGGACAAAGAGTTTTCTTCGAAACTTCGCAAGACTCTTCGGCGCCTGGCACCCATGCAGATCGGGAAGCACGGACAAATCCAAGAATGGCTTGAGGACTGGGATGATCCTGATGATAAACACCGACACTTGTCGCAGTTGTGGGGTTTATATCCTGGGAGCCTGATCACGCCTCGAAAAACACCCAAGCTTGCTGAGGCAGCCAAGCAATCGCTCATCCTCCGAGGAGAAGGCGGCCCAAATTGGGCTATGGCCTGGAAGATAAATCTTTGGGCTCGTTTGCTCGACGGTGAACGAGCTTACAAGGAAATTTGCAACCAAATGAACTTGGACCCCGATCACATCTGGGGTAGCCATTATGTGGGAGGCATATATCCAAATTTGCTGAATGCACACCCGCCGTTCAATATCGACGGTAATTTCGGCAGTTGTGCCGGCATAGCAGAGATGCTTCTTCAAAGCTACGCAGGGGAAATCGATCTGCTGGCCGCACTTCCCAGAGCTTGGTCAATTGGTTCGGTCAAAGGTCTTTTTGCCCGAGGTGGATTTGAGGTCGATATGGAATGGAAAGAGAACAAGCTTACAAGTGCCACCATCCATTCGAAGCTGGGCAAGATATGCAAAATCCGGGCCTCTCTCCCTGTAAAAGTTACATCCGCGGGAATTTCCATAAAGATTACCATTCCCGAAGAGAATGTAGTAGAGTTCAAGACAAAAGCAGGCGGATTGTATCTTATATCAACAATAAAATGACGTTTTTATTCCAGGTCTCTCGGAAGCTCTTTTTTCAGTGGGATGCAAATAAACTAAAATATTATGTACAGCACAACCATTGTCGCAAACAATAATGCTGCAAGGAATTTGTAGTTCCTGACTCCCTTCCAAGCTTTGCCGCGAAGAGCCTCCATCGGATTGCTCCATACCAGTTTTTCACTTTCGGCATTATGTTTATGAGGGTTCAGTAAAGAGATAATGATCATGATAGCAGAGCACAGCAAGAAAAGATAAAAGCTTGCCATTAAAAACGGGATTTTCCATTCAATATATTGTTTGAGCCACTCCTTATCTTTGAACCAGTCGAGAAGAAATACAATAAGTCCCATAGCTGAACCAATACTCAGTGTTATTAGTGCTGCTTTATCGCTTGCTCGCCGCCAGAAAACACCAAAGACAAAGACTGCTGTGATAGGAGGTGCAATGTAGGAAATTACAGAAGCAATTCCCTGGAAAATGCTGTCATAGTGACCAACAAAAGGAGACCAGGCGATGGCCGCAACCATAGCGATAAACGTAACGACTCGGCCGACGATTACCAGAGTTTTATCAGAAGTCTGAGGGCGCCATCGCTTATAAATATCATAGCTAAATAGAGTTGCAATAGAATTCAGCGCTCCGGCAACCGTCCCCATTAATGCAGCCAGCAGTGCTGCTGCCACGACTCCTTTAAGCCCCACGGGTAATAAATGATTGATCATAAAAGCATAGGTGTCTGCCGAATCAATCAGCTCATTGGGCAGCTTGCCCTGGTTTATTAGTCCCAGGCAAATCAATCCCGGAAGGACGAAAATAAACACCGGCAGAATCTTAATGAATCCAGCAAAAAGAGGACCGACCCTGGCGTGGTTTTCATCCTTGGCACCCAACACCCGCTGGACGATTGTCTGATCCGTACACCAGTACCAGATCCCGATGACCGGATAGCCAAGAAAAACAGAATACCAGGGAAGACCCGAAGCGTCGCCATGAGGCCGCAGGACCGTGAGCATTACAGGATCAACGCTGGAAGCAAGACCTCCCCATCCTCCTATCTTTATGAAGCCGATGACCGTAAGACAGACAGCTCCAACAAGAAGAATTACCGTCTGGAAAGATTCGGTCAGAACAACAGCTGACAGGCCACCAATAATCGTGTAGAGACTTGTCAAGACCGCAATGACAATAATGCTTGTCATAATATGGAAACCAAACATACCCCTGAGCACAACAGCGCCGGCATAAAGAGAAAAACCAATATGGATGACAACAGCCGATACGATAGAGAGAAAGGTCAGCCAGTCCCGACAGGGCCGGCTGTAACGCTTCTCAAGAAAATCAGGCAGAGTTGCCACTTTGGCTCGAAGGTAAAAAGGAGCAAAAAACAATGCTAGAGCAATAAGAGTAAATGGTGCCATCCACTCGAAGTTGCCGTAGGCAAGGCCATTCTTGTATCCTTCCTGGGCCAGACTGACAAGATGGACAGTGGAGATGTTGGTCGAGAAAAGGGCAAGACCTATCACTGGCCAGGTAAGTGTTCTGCCAGCAAGAAAATAGCCGTGCCCTTCTGAAGTCCGGCGCTGGCGAAATCCCATTATACAGCCTATAGCAACAATGCCGACCAGATACAGCACTATTATGATCAAGTCGATTGATCTAATGTCAAGCGTGGCTTCATTCATAAGAATTATCCCTGCTAAATATCAATGCTGCCCACCGAGAGAATCCTGTCAGACAGGATATAAGTCACTAGCAAAATTCAGTTTCCTTGCTATCCCTGTTTCTGCTCATCGAGCTAAGGTTGAGCAGAAGGGGGGGCTGGCTGGCTCCAGGCATCAAATACAGCTTTTATGTTGCAACTGGGGTTATCCTTTCCCCACTCGCACGAGGCAATGACGCCTCCGGTCCCATCATCAAAGGCACGTCGTACCCGCATGACAGCTTCATGAACTTCCTCAAGGCTTCCGAATGGCAAGGCATACTGGCGATCGATTTCTCCCCAGAAAGTGACTTTGCCTTTGTATTTTCTGGCAAGTTCTTCGATGTCCATGCAGAATAACTGGGAGTTGATGGCGTCGATGCCGACTTCTATCAAATCACCAAAAATGGCTTCTGTATGGCCATCTGTATGGAAGAAAGTATATTTGCCGGCAGAGTGAATGATATCGCAGTATTCCTTGTACAGCGGCTTGAAAATTTCCCTCCAAGTTTTTGGATTTATGAGAAGCGAATCGTTTGTCCCCCAATCGTCCATAAAAAAGATACCGTCAACGTCCGATTCGCACCAGTCCTCTATGTCCTCCAGATAATATTCGTGAACCATGTCAAGAAGCTTAAGAAGTTCCGCTGTGCCATAGCCTATATCAAAATAAAGATTTTCTGAGCCGCGAAGAAACTGCAGTCGCTCAAAGGGCCGTGCTGTAACGTCTGAAAGCATGAATTTATCGTTCTTTTCACAGGATTTGTTAACGTAGGATAAGTCGCGCTTTCGGATCAGGTCCCAAGGAGGTTTGAATTTATCCAAATCAGACCAGTTTGCTAGAACAGGTTCCTTCACCTCGCCAATAACGCCAGGTTCACCCACATGCCAAACACTTCCCCAGTCGTCAGTATAGTGTCCTTTTTTAGCCGAAGATTTAACGACTTCGTCGCTCCAACCAGGGCTCAGTTGCGAAGCTCCTATGTCTAACGGGTATTCCTGCACTAAAGAATCAAACTCCTCTTTTCGAAACAAGGTGACATAGGGCAAGGCCCATAGATCGCGCGGCGGTCGATCTGGACTACTGAAACTTAAACAAGCTTTCACTCTCTCTCTTCCTGTCATCCTACATTCACTTTTAAAGTTTATAAGAATTTCCTTTTTTGAGCTAGAAAAATCTCTCCAAATTTTAAGTAATTTTTTTTAGGTATAGCGTCGAATAAAATTATCACATTCAAGATGAAATAGTCAATGGAATGTGGGACTGAACATAATCGTTTGCACACTGAGCTTAACTTTCTCTCTAAATCTTTCATATGGTGTTTGGCCAAATAAAGCCGCTTGACTCAGCTTGAAATTTAATGTTAGAAGTATTTTGATCGGTGTCCGAGATATTTTGCGCAGTTTACGAGTGATATGTGTTTTGAATACATTAGGAAAATGATAAAATTAATAGTTGGTAGTGAAATTGATAGTTTAGAGGATGAGCGAGTACTCGGAACAGGTTTTGATAAATACATGGAGTTAAAAGTTAATTCGATAATCAAGGAGATAAATTGAGATGGATCTTCCCTCAAAACATTTGAATTCTATTCTAGTTAAACCTGCGGGTCCGGATTGTAACATGGCCTGTACCTATTGTTTTTATTTAAAAAAGGCGGATCTATTTCCCTCTGCAAGAATTCATCGAATGACAGAAGTTATTTTGGAAGAAACTATTCGACAAATGATGACTCAATCTGGAGAGCAAGTATCATTTGGATGGCAAGGAGGAGAGCCCACTCTCATGGGTTTACCCTTTTTCGAAAATATTGTTGAGTTTCAGAAGCGCTATGGCCATGGGCAAACTGCAGGCAATGGCCTGCAAACCAACGGTATTTTAATTAATAAAAACTGGGCTAAATTTCTAAGGGATTATAAATTTTTAATAGGTCTATCCATAGATGGCCCGGAGCACATTCACAACAGATATCGTTTTATGAGAAATGGTCAAGGTTCGTGGTCTCGTGTCGTTGATCGTGCAAAACTGTTACTCGATGCAGAAGTGGCCGTAAATGCTTTGACAGTAGTAAACAGCTATTCAGTTAGGTTCCCTCAGGAGATATATGAGTTTCACAAGAATTTGGGCTTGGAATACATGCAGTTTATTCCCTGCATGGAATTGGAACCAAAGGATTCGACTCGAACCGCTCCATTTTCTGCTCCTTCAAAAGAATATGGGGAATTTTTATGCAAGTTGTTTGATTTATGGCTAGCTGATTTTATTAACGATAAACCAACCACATCTGTGCGCTTTTTTGATTCTGTGTTTTTTCAGTATGTGGATATGGAACCTCCAGAATGTACCTTGTTATCGGCTTGTGGAGTTTATGTAGTTGTAGAGCATAATGGAGATGTCTATTCGTGTGATTTTTATGTTGAGCCTGAATGGAAACTCGGAAATATCATGGACGGTAATTTGACCGAAATGCTAAATTCGGATCTGCAATATTCATTTGGGCAAATGAAAGCCACATTGCCAGCTGCCTGTAAGAGCTGCAAATGGCTGAGATATTGTCGAGGAGGCTGTACAAAAGATCGCATCCGTAATCCACAGGAAGGATCCCTTAATAAATTTTGTAAATCATACGAGATGTTTTTTGAACATGCAGATTCAAGTTTACGAGATCTTGCCCAAAAGTGGAAACGCCAGCAGATATTGGAGGAACAGAAGACCATTTCCTCGTATACTGGGGAACGAGGGATAAAGGTAGGACGAAATGAACCTTGTCCTTGTGGAAGCGGTTTGAAATTTAAAAAATGCTGTGGCAAGTGAAATTTCTCAGCACCGGTGAAGCCAAGTTCGAAACCAAAGTTCCATTCGCCGTTCAGGTTCAGCCAGGTATCTCGGTAAAATTGGGACTTGGGATGTTCCGGCCTGGAAGTGGAAATTAATTTCCTATCAGCAGGAAAAAGGAAATTATTGAAATGAAAAAGAGCTTAATTATTTTCGTTAAGCTGGTGAGCATCGTCAGCATTGTTATGATAGTTGCCGGAATTGGTTTTGCACAACCTACGCCTGAACCGGAAAGGACACAGCGTACTCAATGGTGGCGCGAGGCGCGTTTTGGCATGTTTATCCATTGGGGACTGTACGCCCTCCCGGCAGGCGAGTGGAAAGGCGAGAAGGATAAAGGCGGTTACAGCGAATGGCTCATGTATAAGCATCAGATCCCCGTTGCCGAGTATGAGAAGTTTGCAGAGAAATTCAATCCGGTAAAATTCAACGCTGACGAATGGGTCGGAATCGCCAAACGTGCGGGTATGAAATACATTGTGATCACGTCCAAGCACCATGATGGATTTGCTATGTTCGATTCGAAGGTCACGGACTATGACATTGTAGATGCGACGCCATTCAAGCGCGATCCGATGAAGGAACTTGCAGAAGCATGTCAGAAGGAAGGTATCAAACTCTGTTTTTACTACTCGGTAGATCGGGATTGGCACCATCCTGAAGCACAGGGTAATGAACTGAAGCAAAGTAACTTCTGGGACTATCCTGATGAAAGCAAGAAGGATTTTGACAAGTACTTCGACAAACATGTGATACCTCAATTAACGGAATTGCTGACCAATTATGGCCCTTTAGGGATCATCTGGTTTGATGGGATTAACAAGAAGAGCGATGAGCAGAATGAGAGAATAATAAACCTTATTCGCAAACACCAGCCAGATTGTCTTATAAATTCGCGTCTGGGAGACTGGAAGAGTTATAAGTGGGGTGACTATCGCTCAATGGGTGATAATAAAGTTTCCGATAAGGAACTTGGCTATGGTTGGGAAAATCCGGGCACACTTAATCATACATATGGTTACAGCAAGTTCGATGACGATTGGAAGAGTATGGAGAAGATCATCCGTATGTTTGCCGACATTGCAAGCAAAGGCGGCAACTATCTTCTCAATGTCGGGCCAACAGCCGATGGTATAATCCAACCCGAAGCAGTAGAAATGCTATACACAATCGGAAAATGGATGGATAGCAACTCTGAGAGCATATATAAGACAGAAGCAAGTCCGATAGGGCAGCCTTCCTGGGGTAGATGTACTGCAAAGCCGGGAAAACTTTATCTGCATGTGTTTGACTGGCCTAAGAATAAGAGGCTTGATATCAAGGGGATAAAGAATGGAATTGAGAAGGCTTACCTGTTGGCCGATCCCCAAAAGCAGGCCTTAGAGGCTGTTTCCAGTGAATCCGGCATAACTATAGAACTGCCTTCCAACGCCCCGGATGCAATTGATTCAGTCATTGTCCTTGAGATCAAAGTAAAATAGCATTGATACCAGACGAGATGTCAGAACAATTACCTTAGTACTCATTTTTGCGATGAGCCACAATTTATTCATACCTTCAGATTTGAATCTGCATTAAAAATAAGTGAAAATATTATGAGCTTGAAAATTCTTAAAGCCATTATACTGAGCAGAGAGCTTGGCGTCGATTCGCTTGTTTAACGGGTATAAAATTTATGAATTGTCAAGCTCTCGTATTTCTCTCCCGGCTTCAGGATGGTCGAGGGAAAGTTGGGTTTATTGGGCGAGTCGGGAAAGTGCTGCGTCTCCAAACAGAGCCCATAGTGCTTGAAGTAGACCTTACCTCCTTTGCCTGTTATGGATCCATCCAGGAAGTTTCCTGAATAGAATTGGATGCCCGGTTCTGTGGTGTGGATTTCCATGACCCGGCCGCTTTTCGGGTCAAAAAGACGGGCGGCAAGAGCCATCGTCCTGCCACCGGTGTTGAGGACATAGTTGTGGTCGTATCCACCCTTGACCTCATTGATTCTGGAACCGATAGCCTTGGGGGTCGTAAAGTCCATGGGTGTGTCTTTAACTTCGTGCATCTCACCGGTGGGAATCAAGCCTTCATCAACAGGAGTGTATTTATCAGCGTTGAGCATCAACTCATGGCCAAGGATATCGCCTTCACCCTGTCCGGCCAGAATAAAATAGCTGTGGTGTGTCAGATTGATGGGTGTTGGCTTATCCGTCTCCGCCTTATAGCTGATCTTGAGTTCGTTATCATCGGTGAGAGTATAGATGACTGTAACAGAAAGATTTCCCGGATAACCTTCTTCGCCATCTTGGCTAAGATAGGAGAATTGGATGCCGACAGTGCCTTCTGATTGCACAGGTTCTGCCTTCCAGACAACCTTGTCGAAACCTATGACACCTCCGTGCAGGTGATTTTCTCCGTCATTGGTTGCCAGTTTATATTCGATTCCATTGAGCGTAAACTGGCCTTTGGCGATGCGGTTGCCGCAGCGGCCCACGATTGAACCAAAATAGGGGCTCGAAGTGATGTAGCCTTCGAGTGAGTCATGGCCGATGGTGATATCGGCAAATTGCCCGTCTCGGTCAGGCACCTCGAGTGAAACAAGCGTGGCCCCATAGGTCATGAGTCGGACTTTCAGGCCGGTGCTGTTGGTCAGGGTGTACAGTTCGATCCCCCGGCCATCTCGGAGTTTCCCGAAGAGTTCTTTTTTTGTTTTCATCTTTGATTTTCCTTTTTGTTGAGCTATTTTGTCGGCCACCGATTGTGATTTGCAGGAATACAACGCCGACAGGATGGCCAGTAAGGCCACCGCTAGACAAACGGCTAAACAGATTCTTTTCATTATTGCTCCTGTCTAAAATGTTCTATCAATCCTAGAAAAATAGCGATTCCAAGAATAAAATAAGAGTTTTGTTTTTTATTAACATGATTTACTTGCTGTGTTAATTTATTTAATAATATAATGACATAAAAAAAAGTTCAAGCTTCTCGTAAGAACCCCTAATAATCGGGTAATTCAATCATAGCAGAAGGGATAGATA
>SDBT01019471.1_pt1 | contig 10633 bp, 9 predicted proteins | sample 2277101 | NCBI WGS metagenome assembly SDBT01 (sample SAMN10404973, study PRJNA504765) | marine sediment metagenome | isolation source: marine sediment core GS10_PC15, 103 cmbsf | place: Arctic Ocean: Southern Knipovich Ridge | collected 2010
TTTATAGGGAAATTTCCACTTTTTTGATGTATAAAGTAATAAATGAATTGCATTATGACAATGATTACATAAATCAATTAAATTCTCTTCATTACTCAATCCATTGGGAATAATATGGTGCACCTTTTTAGATTTATAATTTCTACATAATTCACAAATATTTTTGCTTCTACATTTTATCTTCTTGATAATTTCTGTATCAATTTTTTCTTTTTTTTTAGATCTATCTAAATTCTCAGGAATATCAATAATTAACTTTTTTAGAAGTTCACGTTTCATAATTTTCTTTTTTCTATAGGAAATCTTAATAACTTTCTGTTAACTCTTTTTTCGTTCTCATTATAAAATATAGTTAGAGTGTTTTTTGATTTTCTAACTTATTAACATTTCATATAGAAAAGTTAATGAATTTTTCTTTATAAAGACGATGCATTACAAACATATTTTCAGATTAATAAATTGCCTAAATGCATAGAAATTTGAAAGATTATTTTGTGGACATATTGGATCTACTTATTATTGGGTAATAGTTTATTTAAATAGGGACCTTAATTCTAAAGAAAAGATAACTCAGAATACCTTTTTAAGAGATTTATTCTCTACTCAATATTGAGTAAATAGTTAAATATTTAAAAAATAATATTTCAATTGAGAATGGATCTTTTATTCCTCCACGAATAATTATTAGGAGCTGGGAAAGTTTCTTAGCCAGGTCCATTCTCTTTTATTAATAATAATTAAATTTTTAATTTGTTAATTTTATCAGATAATTTTTTCACTAATAGAGGATTAAACGTATAAAAGTCGTTTGATATTCCGGTAGCTACTAAAAAATAATTGACAGATTTATAATCTTCTACATTATTAAATCTAATACCTGAAGCTATTCCTAGCTTTTTATTGTATTTTTTAACAATTGTACTCATCATCTTAATTTTTTCTGGTTCTGCTGCCAACCCCGTTCCTGATCCTGAAGTAGTAACCACATCCATATAGTGACATGCTATTTTAGTTGTCTTAATAAGATCATTTACTCTTTTTTGATATTTAAAAGCCACTCCTCCAAAATACAACCCTCTCCATTTATTTTTATTGATTAAATTTTTTACTTGTAAGGGGTATTGTTGATCGTTTATATCCAATTCTTCATTAATGTAAGCATTATCGATCCATACCCCATTTACTCCCGTTGGAATTCTTAAAAACATCTCCATTGGTTTTAAATCTAAACAATTTAATCCAATCCAGTTATAAGGATAAACATCTCGAACTTGAGAATAAATATCAAATAATTCATTATATCTAATTCCATGCCCTATTAAAAATACCCCATCAACATTATTACTAAACGCAATTTTCAATTGGCTCATTGTTTGTTCTAAATTTAAAACATGAACTACAGGTAAGAAAAAAGGACTCTGTGTAAACAATTCACTCACTTTTTTAACTAATTTCTTCTAATATTTCTTTTTAATTATTTATAGCATCTAAAAACCAATTAGGAAAACCTTTTTTTGAAAGGGTTCTAAAACTTCCATCAATTATATAGAATTTTGCGTAATCCGTTGGGCTTCTAATCGCTCTTCCATACATTTGAACAATATCTTTTATAGCTTCATTATTATACCATTTCCATTCTTTTTTCTCATTCAACAGATAATTAACTCTTGCATCTTTTATATTAGGATAAGGTACTTTTAGTAAAATTTGGAATCTACATAGATTATCTTTCAGATCTACACCATCTTTTACGGCAGGAGATAAAAGGATCATTTTATTAGTTTTAATCCATTCTTCTATTACATCTCCATTTATTTCCCTCTTATTATGGAGAAATGTACTGAATCCTTTTAATGCGTTTTGAAGTCTTTTTGCTCTCTCATAGCTCTGCGTATGTATAACTCCTTTTTCTCCATCGTGCTTTCTGATTATCTCTTTGATACTATTCACATTATCTTTCCAATTACGCTTTTCCTCTGTATATGTCATCCTTCCTCCCATACAAGAGGTAATAATTTGACGATTCTTAAGAGGAAAGTCCATAGGAACAGAATGAAAATCATAATTCTTTTCTTTTAATCCCAATCTCTTCAACCAAGCCTGAATATTATTTCTAAAAGGAATTGTCGCACTACTTAGAATAATTTTATTTGCTTGAGACCAAACTTTTCTCTGCAAAAACAAATCAATAAGAATTGGTGTAAATTTTCTTGGTAATTTCTTTTTAGTACCTTCTTTATGATCGGGTATATCTACAACCCATATTCTTCCTTCAGCTATTTCATATAACATATATCCCACTTTCCTCGATAAATTTATAAATTTATCATGCTGTCTCTCATTTTCACAATATGGTATCCATTTATTCAAGAAATCATCAAACTTATTAAAGAAAGGTAAATAATCTTCAAATCTTCTACTCATTGGCAAATATTTTTCTAGATCCTTCCACATTTCTTCTTGATACTCTTCAGGCGTTAATTTAGGTAAAACATTTGGAGATAATGTAAATCCTGCAAACATTCCTGCAATTTGAGATTCTAATGAATGGCATTCATCAATAATTAATAAATTACGCTTGGAAAAGTGAGAAAAACCACTAAGATAAGTATTTGTAATCAACATCGCAAAAGTTAGAACTGCAATATCTGATTTTAGAGCTTGCTTTTTTTGTTTACAATAAGTACAATCATCTTCCGTAGAACATTTTCTTGTAATTATTATTTTCTTTCCCCATTCATCAACTTCTTCATAGTTTATCTTTCCTTCATTAATAGGACAGAGATCACTTTCCATATTTGTTTCTCGGCAAATATAGTTCCTTCTCCCTAAAAGAGCAATAACATCGCCTCTTCCTCCATCAATTGCTAATTCTTTTGGGCAGAAATCCTTTGCTATTTGATTTACAAGCTTAATCTGGGGGGTTGTGTAGAATGTAGGTTTAAAATATTTTCCAAGAGCTATATTTACAGGAGATTTACCAAATCCTGTTGGACCTTCAAGAATTATTAAATCTTTATCATTTTCTAATGAATTAACAATATCATATAAGATTCTCTTCTGATGTGATCTAAACGTTTCGAAAGGAAAATAATCTTCAATAGTTTTTGTATTAGCTTCCATTTCACTCACTTCCTTTATTCATGATTATTATAACTATTTATTTTTAAATTATCTTTTTTAATATTGGACCAGGATTTTTTTTAATTCCTGGATGTTACCTTCTTCTCTTAATTTTTCAATTATCTTTTGTTTTGCTTCATAATCCTCAATCAAAATTTTACCGATATTTGACCCCATTATTTCTTTTCCTTTATTGTCATACCCTTTAACTATATAAAAATAATAGAATCTCCCCTGTTTAATTGGTTTTTTAATCTTTGGTTTCTCAAATAATTCATAATCTAAATCTCTAATCTTATCTAGGGCTTTCTGAGGATCTTGAATTTTTGCTATCTTGTGAATTTCTTCCTTAACTTCTTGAAACTTCATTTTTAATCATTAAATATTTATAGTTAATTTGATATATTTATATTGAAATGCCTTAGAATAGTAAGTTATTTTTTCATTAGGGTTATCCCTTCAATACTTCTGCTCATCATTGGCATTTTAAAGCGGAAAGTTGGCTCAGTGCCCGTGTGTCATCACGACTCAGGCTGTGAATCCTTCATCATTGCCATCTTTCCTATATTATATATATTTATTATAGTATTTAAATATTTCGGTATAGTGAAATATATCATGTCTCGCTCTAAACATATTTTAGAAAAATAAATTCACGTTTCTTAGTGATGATTTTTTTGAAAAAAAGATTGTGATAAGTTATTTATCCAACTTTCAAAATTCATATAAATTTGAGAACTTTTCAATAAATTTTGGGCATATTTAACGATATATTTAAATATTCGATTAGTCTTTTCTTAATTGATAATGATAACTTCAGAAACCGTAGCTAATGGATTTGTAATAGCAAGGGAAAGGTTTAAAGAACAGGAGTGTGAGATTACTGGCATTAGATACATTAATGAAGAATTTGTTTTTCTAATTGAAGAAAAAAAAAAGATAGAATAAATATTTATTATAGTTCACTTATTTTTTCAATACCCATAAGATATTTTCCCCCGCCTCCTTCTATCGGAGCTTCAGAAATTCTGTAAAGCTGGTCATTTTCAGCTTCAAAAAGGGCAATAATGCCTTCAGGATTCAATTCTTTTAGATATCCGAGTAGATTTTTAATTATTATTTTTTTTCACCTCCTTTTTTTTATCATATTACATAATCTATAATAGAATATTCGGTTTATAAAATTAAAAATTAAAGAGAAAAATTAATTTGTTTTTGAGATAGTTGGTACTCAAGACATTAATAATGAGAAAATATATCTAATTTAGAAAAAAAAATAGGATTAAGGTTTAATGGTAACTTGAAAAATCCTATGATGAGGTAAAAAATCGATTGTTCCTTCTTCGATTCCTTTGACCATTACTCCCGAATCCATGATTTTGTATTCTGGGTTTTTTATATGTTTACTTGGTCTAATTGTTCCAGTTTTATGAGAAAACTAGAAAATGTTCATTAACTATCCCAAGAGCAATTATAGAAGCAGGAAATCTGAACTGGGACCATAAAGATGATATAGGGATTATCATAAAAGCTATAGATGGCAAACAAGGCTTATTCTTATGGAAAAGAGAAAAAGAAAAATCAACACCTCAGAAAAAAAGAGCCCAAGTGATAGAATTGGATGGCACAATTTAGTATTTTTTTTTATTTCTAATTTTTATTTATTAAAAACTTGTTAATTTTATTTTTATGTAATATTGTTAATGCATAATTATATAACTAATGCTTATTCGAACAAATATAAAAAAATGAACACCTTCTTGAAAGCAGAACAGATCTTTGAAAGAATTAAGAAGACTTCTACTAGTTTTCAATTTAAATCTAAATTGCAAGTAATTGATCAGCGCGTTGCCATAACAAAAACTGGAAACCCGTACATTATTGTCAGTTTGAGAGATATCACAGATACACTAAGAAATGTCAAAAGATGGCTCAATGATGAAAAACAGTTAGATGCTCAACAAAAAATATTCGAGATTGGAAATATCTTAGAAATCGAATGCGAGTTTGACAAAAAATATAGTAGCATAACTGTTAGAGATGCAAAAATATTAACTCCAAATGAATATGATATAGAAGACTATGTTGCTTCTCCAAGAATTAATGAAAATGAATTGATTGAATATTTATTTGAAACTATATCGAATATAAGAAATGATAAGATAAAGGAACTATTAGAAGAGATTTTTAATAATGATGATATAAAAACCAGATATATTAAATGTCCATCTTCAATAAGTAAACACCATGGATATAAACACGGTAATTTAGAACATTCAGTAAATATGATTAAATTATTTAAAACTTTGGAAGATTCTTACAATAGGAACACAAATTTAGATGTAGATTTAATTTATGCGGTAATTATTTTACATGATATAGGCAAAATATATGAATATTCAATATATAATGGTGTTCCTGCCATCATTCCCGGAGGTAATTTATATGGTCACCCTATTTTGGGTGTTGAATTAGTTTCAAAATTCATGAGTAGGATCAGTAAATTTCCAAAAGACTTAAAAAACAAAGTGCGTCATCTAATTTTGAGCCATCATGGTAAAAAAGAATGGGGTTCCGTTGTGGAGCCACAATTTCCTGAAGCGGAATTTCTCCATTATTTAGACATGGTTGATTCGCGATATAAAATGAATGAATAGTATATAAGGTATTTTATTTTAATTCCGAGATTAACATTTTAAATTTTCAATCCGAAGTGAATCTTGGGTTTTGTAGTCAATAAAACGAACATGATTACCAATATTCTCTATTAAGCAGTTAAGCTTAACTGTCCACTTATTCCCCCATTTAATGACTTCATTTGAAGATGTAAATATTAATTCTGAAATTGTTCTACTCACTCCAACATAAAAAACACTCTCCTCTTCTGTTAATACAATCTCGGTACCATTTTTACATCTTTTACATTTCCAGTAAGTAGGGAATACATTATTCTCTAATCCGATGAAGAAAACATGCTGAAATTCTAAACCCTTCACTTGATGGATTGAAGATAAAAATATTTTATCTTTAATGTTTTCTCTAACAATCATCCCCCAATTTAATTCTAAATGAATATCATTTTTTATGTCTAAAGCTTTTTGCCATTCTTTTAATCTCTTGAACTTATGGTTTTTCAAACGTCTGAGAATAAAGTTGCTAATGGCCTTGATCACGATGTCATCACGATTATAGTTGTTATTCTCACAAACATTAGAGAACACCTCCAAAATCCCTATTGCATTATCTCTCCTTGAAATCATCTCATCAAATTTAAGAAAAATATTTTGAAACTTTTCCTCGATCAATTCACTCCTAAAATCTTTAAGATATATAAAATTAATTTCCCTTGATTCCATTTGAGACTTAATTACATTCAATCTCTCGTAAGTACTAGAAATTATGCAGATTTCTTCTAAAGGTACTCCCTTCTCAATAATTTCATTAATTTTTTCAATAATGAACTCAGATTCTTCTTTCTGATTGTTGAAAATGTAGCAATTAACTTTTTCATCATCGTCATCATTAGAAATCTCTTCTCCATCTCTTAGTTGGAGACAAATAGCTTGAATTAATTTGGAACTTGTGCGATAATTTTTATCTAGAATCATCAATTGAGGATTGAAATCATCAATAATCACATCATATCTCCTTGCTAATGCTCCTTGGAATACGTATATAGATTGATGAGGATCGCAATAACACTGAAAAGGAATGTAGTCTTTCTTATCTCCCTCCTCATCCAAGCTACCCTTGACTAATCTTTTAATTATTTTATACTGTAAAATGTTTGTATCTTGAAACTCGTCAATTATCAAATATTGGTATTTCTTACGATAGAGGTCAAGATACTCTGGATAGTTATCCCATAATTCAAGTGTTTTTTCAATGATTAAATTAAAATCTATTTTCCCCTCATTTAAAAGAGATTGAACATAATAATTATAGGCTCTTTCTAGCTTTTGTCTAAGAAACGAACTAATAACTAGACGCTCTAAAAATTCCTCCCCATTGAGGATTGAGTTGTCAATCTTGGTAAGGTAAGATAAACCCTCTTTAACATCAACATCATAATGTTGGAAAGCTTCTTTCATTCTCCTTTTTTTCTCGAGTGTTGATATTATCTCGAAGTCACGGGAGAGTCCAATCTTATCACTGAATGTTTTTAATATCTTATAACAGAAGGCATGATAGTTAATGATCTTTACTCTCTTCTTCAAATTTGGGTCTTGAATATCAAGGTTTTTATGCATTTCATTCGCTGCGGCATTACTGAATGTAATTCCTAGGATCTTGCGATTACCGGATAGCTTTCCATTCTTTACTAAGTATTCAATCCTCCTCGCCATTGTATATGTCTTCCCATATCCTGGAGGGGACATAACGACCATTGAAATTTTCTCGTTTGCATAAACTACTTTTTCTTGTGATTTATCCCTAACCATTTAAACTACCATCCTTAATATAACTTTCTGCGTTTATAATAACTCTTTTATATACATCCGGTATTTCATTTATCTCACATTTCTTCCCGATCAATCTTCCTAACATTAATCCTTTTCTTTTCTTCATATATTTTTTTAAAACAGTCTTAATAGAGGGGATTGGGATAGGATTACTTTTTAAAGCCTCTAACACTTCATCAACCCCTCCAACTATTGCGAGTGAAGGCTCTCTATTCTTGATCTCATTACAGATGTTTTCAAGGTAAGTATCCCCGAATAATTCGATTAATGCTTCAAGAATCTTATATGAAGGGAGAGTATCTATTACTTCCTCTTCAAAGTCCTTTCTATCCGTTATATATTCTTGAGGTAACCCCGTGATAACTCGGTTTTTATCTCGATCCTTTATGTATAAATATGGAATGGAGAAGTAATGCAAGAGTCTAGCATAGAAGTCAATTGTTCCATCACCTCCTGCATTAATATATGAAATTCCTATGCGATCAAAGCTCTTATTTAATGTTTTTGCAAACATCGGAATAGCCCCTTCTTCGGTCTCCCCCTCACCAATTATAGCTAACTTTGAAAAGAACACTTCAGGATAAAATGTAAAAATTTTATCACTCACATTAATTAAGGAACGCTTTTTTTTCTTTCTTAACTCTAGATCACTTCCGTTAGGACCTAGAATTAAATCAATTAGAGTTTCGAACATGTTTTCTGAGACTTCTTTACTTATAGTAAACCCTCCTTGATCTCTTCTAAGGATTCGAAGCTCATCGTGTTTAATTTTACTAATAATATTTGATGAGTGTGAAGTAATAATGAATTGAATATTAATCTGGTTATTGAGTTTAAACTGTTCTTGAATTTTTTTAAGATTTTCAATTAATTGTCTTTGAAGGTGTGGATGTAAATGGGCTTCGGGTTCTTCAATGGCTAAGATGACACTTTTAGCATTTATTTCATCTAAAATTGACTTAATTCTCAAGAGTTTTAATGCAATGACAAAACAACTCTGATGCCCTGTACCATAATCAAGTAAGGAAAGAGAATCCATTTTTATATTTACGTCCTTGAATAATTCATTATCATTGATTGAAAGAAAAGATATTTTTGAATTCATGGAAGGAATGAATAAATCAATCAATCCCTCAAATTCCCTATTTAGCTTCTTTATCCCATCTAAATCATCAAAAATTGCTCTTAGCTTATTTAATAGAAGATGATTTTCAATTCTTTTCTTAAAAATCCCCAATTTTTCTATTATATTATTATTTGTTCTTTTAATTTCTTGAATTAAACCTTCAGTAAGGTCATCAACATTAGTGGTTAATAAAGGATCAATGGTTACTTTAGCAGCTTTAATGTTATCAAATATAGATATGAAGATATTCTTTTCATCCTCCGTGAATTTAGAGGGGAGTTCTTGGAATCGCAGAGATTCAGTATTTATTATATCTATTACTTCGATAAAATGCTCAATGCCATCAAGCTCATCTACGAGTAAATTAAATTCAGTAATAATTTCCAGTTTTAAAGTATTGATAGAAATTAGGAAATTCGGTACAAACATCTCGATTATCTTATTGAGGTCTCCGGACCGCTTAGATGTAATGGCATCTCTAGCATTTCGGATGGAGGGAATTAGATAATACTGAAAATGACGTTTCATTTCAAAAGATATATTATAAACACTTGTGTCGCCAATATTATCAAGCGAGGGGAGAACTACAAGATCCTTCTCAATTATCTTGCTATTCACATCTAAACTAGCTGTAAATCTAACAAATGTAGTGTTTTCTGTTGGGTTAATCATTTCTGGCTCAAGATTTTCTTTGTCTATATCTGTCAAATTCTTAAAAGAAATAATTATTTCAACCGGATTACGTAAATCGATAAAATCATCCTCATCTATCCTAAACTTTCCATAACCTCGATTAGGATCTAAGATACCTTTAATGGCACTAACTAAATTAGTTTTCCCAATATTATTTTCTCCAATAATTAAATTAAAGTTTGTTAAGCTTATTCTAAGATCTTTAAAGTTCTTATAATTACGAATAATAATCTCATCTATTTGCATTTAAATTCACTTAGGGATCGGTCGGAAATAACTTCCCTATTTAATAATGAATTAACACTTAATTTATCTTGGTTTTATACTATAATTCCATTTGGGACAGACATCATGATGTTTAATGTTTATACAGTCTATTTGCTCGTCACTCACTTTGGGATCTTTTTTATATTCCTTTTCAATGAACTATGCCTCCACTTTGAGTCCCTTCTCCGTCTTAGTAGATCTAATGAGACCTAATGTTTTTTCGTAACTTGCTAAGGGTTCTCCTGCCCAATTAATACTAATAAAACTAAAAAGCTTCCGTTCAATGGGGTTATACTTCGATGCTCCAGATCAACTTTTTTAATTTTTTCCAGGAAATAGATCTCAATTTTTTCCATTAATTGGAATATGGCCTATTTTTTTATAAAGAAAAATCAGTATTGTGATTTATTGATTTCGTTGATAAAATATCTAAAATAGATCAAAAATCTCAAAATAGATCAAATCTAATGATTTTCAAATATGATGAATTTTATCCTGGTCCAAGTATCTAAGAATTAAATAAATTCTCGACATTATATTGAATTTAACAGGTTCAATAATTATATCTAATTTTAATGACCAATATCGGACTTTTTCCTTAATAATTTCTTTTTGTCGATAATTTTCCCTAGCTCAAATTAACGCGCTCACTACCTCTGAGGGCCTTTAAATACATTTTTCCATTCGTAAGAAAAATATTTTCTATCATCACAAAGAGCTGCTGAAAATTCTCCAATGGAAAAAAAGGAGTGTTAATTTTTATGGTAATGGGTTAACAGCGAAGGAAAAAGTATGAATAAGCTTTATTAATTATTCCGACATAATAATATTATTACCTGAAAGGAAAGAATATTAAGTATTTTCAATACTCACGCCAAGTATGTTTACATTTAAGGCATCTAAAAAAATGAGTGCTGGGTTCATCAGCACTTCGCATTTGTTGTTGCCACGTTTCTGCTTC
>SDBT01019472.1_pt1 | contig 10633 bp, 8 predicted proteins | sample 2277101 | NCBI WGS metagenome assembly SDBT01 (sample SAMN10404973, study PRJNA504765) | marine sediment metagenome | isolation source: marine sediment core GS10_PC15, 103 cmbsf | place: Arctic Ocean: Southern Knipovich Ridge | collected 2010
GTCAGCAGAAGAATTGTTGAAAATGGTTGTAATAGCTTGCTCCCCAGAGAGCCCTTCGGGCTCGGGGGCCTCTAGCCCAACCTGCTGCCTTAAAGTCAAAATGGAGGGTGATAACTATGAAAGCAGTGGTTTTTAAAGAAATAGGGAAGGTGGCTGTCGAGGAAGTGCCAAAACCAGATCTTAATACACCTGCAGACGCCATCGTGAAGGTTACGGCCGCAGCCATATGCAGAACGGATATAAAGATTCTGCATGGTTGGGCATATGGAGATTATAAGCACAAACCAGGGCTAATCTTCGGTCACGAAGGTGTAGGCGTGGTTGAGGAAGTTGGTGGGGAGGTCAAGAAATTCAGGCCTGGAGAAAGGGTAATCATATCGAACAATGTTCAGTGCGGTTCATGTTTCTATTGCTTGCAGGGTAGGTATGCTTTATGTGAAAATGGTGGATGGGTACTGGCGCATACGGAGAATGGGACTCACGCCGAATATGTAAGGATACCGTATGCCGATATGGGGCTACACAAAATCCCTGAAGGGCTGTCGGATGAAGACGTGATGGGTGTGATGGACATTCTTTCGACCGGGATGTTCGCCGTGGAGAATGCAGAAACGAAACCCGGAGACATTGTGGCCGTGATAGGGGCTGGAGGCGTCGGTCAGTGCGTCATCATGCTGGCCAAGCTTTTCGGAGCAAGCCTTGTTATAGCTGTGGACACCGTTGACCACCGACTTGAGTTGGCCAAGAAAATGGGCGCAGATGTTGTGATCAACCCAAAGACAGAGGATCCTGTCGGTAAGATCATGGCAATATCTGACGGCAGAGGGGCAGACTGCGCCATAGAGGTCGTAGGGGTGAAAGAGACCTTAGAATACGCGTTGAAATCGGTTAGACCATGTGGCCACGTCTCTATCATCGGTATCTTTGCAGAGCCGCAAACCGTGCCCATAGACATAATTCAGCTCAAGAGCCTCACGATCAGGTCTGGTTACGTCGATACGAACAGGATTCCCAAAATCCTAAGACTTGTCCAGCATGGTAAAATCAACACCCGGGCTATATTCACACACACCTTCCCCCTGGTCGAGGCGCCGAAGGCATATGAAATATTCGACAAGGGCTTGGATAACGTGGTGAAGGTGATTCTGAAACCTTGAGTCAAAACGTTTAGAAACGTTGCCTGGGGAACGACGAAAGTGTCCCCAAAGGGCAATCGAGCTGAGTAGATTTTTTTCATGGGCATCCTCCTCCTCTCCTGGCTCAGCGCTTCTGTAAAGGTCTTATCCCCAGGAGGTTACCTCATGTAGCTGCACCGGTTGCCGGCCACCTTCAACTGGATCCGATAGTGCGATGTTGACGCGGTCACATACAGGGTCTTCCAATCGTCGCCGCCCCATACCGGTGTAGCGAAAAAGTCGTACTCAGGTGGTTCTTTTTTGTCTTGGTCGCGATTCGGGCTTGGTATGGCAGAAGCGCAGGGGCTTATTGGGACGATATCTCCAAAGGCGAATCTGGTTATGACCATGTCCAGCGGCGGTTAGGTCAATCTTCAAATTTCAGCGCCGTCTGGTTCGCAGGGGAACCGGACGGCGCTCTTAAAGATGGATGGTCTGGTTCGATCAAAGTTCGTCCATAGCGCCGCTCTCCGCCGTACGTTGATTTACGTCAGCTTCATTTCTCGAAGACTCATGTCTCCGCCGGAGAGGAATGTACCGACGACGTTACCCCTTGTAATCGGCAGAAGCAAATGGGAAGGATGGTCGGCGTCCTGATATATAGAGACGATGTTATTTGTCTGGGAATAAAGATGCCCGGCGCGAAGGAAATCCAAGGTCGTCTTTGGAGTTTCGTCATCTGCGCCGCTGACTTTCAGGCCGATCCGGTGGCCGGCTTTGAAAAGATTAGCCGTTGGCAAGACCTCGATGTTGAACTCATAAACCACTCCTGGGACCAAGGGCTTTGGGTTCGTATGAGTGTGGAAAGGTTGCCAAGGCTTTGACTGGGCTGGGTCTATCTCTCGATGCGAACCCTTAAGATAGCCTCTGGTGAGTAATGTCTCATTGCCGTCGGGATCCACATCCCACAGGCTAACGAAAAAATTAACATCAGTACTCCTGCACGAGGCGTAAAGATTCAGGGCAATGGGACCGACAATCTCCGTGTTCTCTACCAGTATTGGAGAATAGTATTTGAGGTCGCCGCGATTGTCAGAAGAATCCATATAGGAAGAACACGGGGACTCAGGCCATGGTTCCATCTCGCATAGAATGCCGCCGGAATGGAGGTTAAAGGGGATAAAGTTCGTACCCGGTAAAGGCCATTCATCTGCCGTCTTCCATTCGTTGGCACCGGAGACGAAAAGGTTGATCGGCGACTCATCCATCATGCCCGTGTCTATTCCCTTCAGCCAGTGATCGTACCATCTCAATATCTCCCAGGCATACTGGTAGTAGGGCCGGTCCACAAAAGTGGGTGGTCCAATGACCATTTTCCGGGGTCCCTTCACGTTGGCATAGGCCCGGAAGGCACCAGGCAAATGCAGTGTGAAATTCGCCCAGTCACAGCCTACATAGGTAGGTATCGAGATGTCATCTCCCAGGGTCGAACGCTCCTGCCAATAAGGGCCATCAGTGGGGTGAAGGAGGACATCCACCATGGCGGCGTTTACAGACCTGTCGGGATTCTTGAGGCTGGCAATAAGGTCTTCGTTTGAGCATATGTCTTCATCTGCCAGAGCCTGCGCAACTGCTTCTTTGAAGGCCTCCTCTCCAAGCTCCTCCCTGGCTACAATGGACTCGGAGTTGACATCAAGAAATTCGGGAGAAAACAGTGCCTTGAGAAACCGAGCTGACATGATCCCACCATGATACCAGGCATCTCTGTAGGCGTCTGTCGCTGCAAAGAAGGGACAGATGGCCTTAAGGTGCGGCGGCTGGAGAGCGGCTGTTGCTACTTGATTCCATCCAAAGTAGGAGACGCCCATCATCCCGACATTTCCGTTACACCAAGGCTGCTGGGCGGCCCATTCAATGAGATCATATATGTCTTTGTTCTCCTCGTTGTCCATATATCGGAAGGTGCCCCCTGATTTGCCTGTTCCGCGCACATTACCGATAACATAGACATAGCCTCGGCGTACAAAGAAGTCTATCGGTCCTGCTTCTACAGCGCCATCGTGTATCCCTCTGATCAAGGCTCCCCCAATGGGCCCGGGCCAGCGCCGCTCCGACTGCGCTTCCTTGGTGTAGGGTGACATGGCAAACAGAGCCGGGAACTTACCCTCATCATCTGGCCGGAATATGTCCACACAGATATTGTGGCCAGCGCTCACGGGTATGTATACGTCCCGATTCACGGCAATGTTATACTGTCTCTTGGATAACTTTTCTGTTCCGATGATGGCATCCATAGTCTGACCTCCTTATAGTTATAGTTGTCTTTTCCTGGGAATTGAATTCCTTTCCAGGTTTTTTTGGTTAATTAATCCAGCCGGTCTCTTTTCTATTTTTTTGCGATCTCATTTAAAAACATATATTAGCGAAAGGCCCCCGTTTCGTTCCTGCTTATCTCTTCATCGGCTCAAATACCTCCGTCTCCATGCAGACAAAACCCAAAAAACAAAACCTACAAAATTCCTATTAGAAAAGCCACTTGTTTCTCGCGTCAGAAGTTTAAAGACGAGATGAGATTCGTTTCCCGATAGTTCTTAACAGAGCACCCATCATTCAATCAAACTGATTTAATATAATTTAATTATTTTTTGAATAGTCTTTCAGCATTTAAATGGAAAATTTTCTGTTTGTCGGTATCACATATTGGTATGGCCTCTATGAATTGCTTCGCCTTCCTGTTTTCCTCGAAGGGGTAGTCCACCGCAAAAGCAATTCTATCTCCACCCAGTGCCAAGTAGGTACATAGAGCTGCGGGCTGAAAAAACATTCCACTCGTCGTCACTATGAAATTATCTCTAAAATAGTCGCTGGGCTTTCTCGCAAGCCTTGACTGGGACTCTGACTTATGCTCCTGTTTGTCCCAGAAAAAGTCTATCCGTGACAGCCAAAACGGTAGTCCTTCCCCAAGATGGCCCAAAATTATTTTCAATGCGGGATATCTATCAAAAACACCGCTCAAGATGAGACGCAAGGCATGTAGGGCTGTTTCGGCAGCAAATCCCAGCACCGGCCCTGCTAACGCGTAACCGTAATCTGCATACGGCCCCAGCATTGTCGACGAGGGAATATTAGGATGAATGAGTATCGGCACGTTTAATTTTTCAGCCTTCTCGAAGATAACCCAATATTTCTTGTCATCGAGGTATGACCCCCGGATGTGAGAATTAATATTCGCCCCCATGAGCCCGAGTTCAGCGACCGCGCGTTCGAGCTCACCAGCTGCCGCATCTGGGCTCTGAGGTGCCAAGGCTGCGAGGCCAATGAATCTGTCGGGATACTTCTTGACTGCTATAGAGAGCTTATCATTGATCTTCCCGGCCAAGACCGTTCCTTCGGAGGCTTCGAACTGCTCACAACCCGGAAGCATTAAACTGAGAACTTGCATGTCAATTCCGGCTTCATCCATTTCTTTCAGCCTATTTTCCCCCAGATCTTTGAATTTTTTGTGGAGAGCATATGTATTTTGAGCCCACAAATTCTGGGTATGGAGTAGTCGCACGAATTTCTGCCCCTTTTCATCTTCAAAAGTCTCAAACCTTGGATACTCTTTTCTGGCAAACATGAACTCTTCATATTCTTCTGTAAAGAAATGTGCTTCTAGGTCAATTTTTGTCATAACCTTACCTTTTTCTCCACATTAAAACTGTGTAGTTCCTCATTTCTTGGTCTAGAACCCAAAAATAATTTCTGAAAACCATTGGTTATGGTAACATTGCCCAGACCTTCTAAGAAATTGGCAATTGGACCCTAAGAATTTCCTCTCAAAGTATATTCCCTAAAAATCGATATTGAAGCCCTGTCTTCATCAGGACCGTTCAGATCCTACACCCAGGTGCTCGGTCTTAGCTTCCTCATTATCTCTTAGCTCGTTAGTTGTCGACTCATAGACAATCTTCCCCTTTGTAATCACATAAGCGTAATCACAGACTGACAAGGCCAGGGGCAGATTCTGTTCAACCAATAGTATGGAGATGCCGCTTTTCTTAAGTTGTAAAATGATTTTTTGAATCTCACGAAGAACTATGACAGCCAAGCCTTCAGAAGGCTCATCCATCAAAAGCAAATTAGGATTAGTCATCTGTGCCCGACCGATAGCCAGCATCTGCTGCTCCCCGCCGCTCAGGAGATTGGCCCCCAAAGAAGCCCTGCTTTTTAGAATCGGAAAAAGAGAATACACTCGGTCTAAATCCCAAGCTCCGGGTTTTTTTAAATCTCTTGCCGACATGATCAAATTTTCTTTTACGGTAAGAGAGGGAAAAATCCGCCTTCCTTGGGGGACCAAAGCTACTCCCATCCGTGCAATCCGAAAGGACGGCAGGCTTGAAATAACCTCTCCCTTTAGTCTTACAATGCCCTTGTGCAGGGGGGTGAATCCGATGATTGTACGAATAGTCGTAGTTTTTCCCATTCCATTACGACCCAGTAAAGCCACAGCGGAACCTTGTGCAACACCAAGGGAAATGCCTCGCAGAATATGGGTTTCCCCGTAGTAGGTGTGAACATCAACCAGCTCCAGCAATTTCTTCGCCCTCCTCGATCCCCATATAAATCTCTTTAACTCTGGTATCTGCTCTGATTTCTGCTGGCAATCCGTCTGCTACCACCTTACCTTGGTGGAGCACTATAATTCGATCAGCCACTCCGAATACGAAGGGCATATCGTGACTGACGATAACTGCGGACATGTCTTTTCCCAGCTCACAGATCTTGGTGGCCAGATCACTGCTTTCGGCAGTCGTTAACCCACAATTAGGCTCATCCAGCAATAATAGCTTCGGCTCCGAGACGAGACAAAAAAGGATTTCTAATTTTCTTTGCTCTCCGTAACTTATATTTTGCGCCTGATCGTCTTTTTTCTCCCACAAACCCGCTGTCTTCAAAAAATCTTCTGCTTTTGCAAAAAAATGCTTATACGTACGAACTGGACGAAGGATCCTTATATGAGAACTCTCGGCACCGCCCACGGCTAGCAAGGCATTTTCAAGCACGGTAAGTGAGGGAAAGATATTCGTCACTTGGAATGAGCGAGCCATGCCAAGATGAGCACGACGTTGAATAGACATATTCGTGACATCTTTTCCGACAAATAGTATCCGCCCGGTTGTCGGTGACAGCTGACCATTTAGAAGGTTGATTAGGGTCGTCTTCCCCGCGCCATTTGGCCCAATAACGGCTAATTTCTGCCCAACTTCCAAGGCGACCGAGACATCCATTACGGCCTGGACACCACCGAAACTCTTGGACAAATTCTCAGTCTTTAACGTTTCCATATCCGAAAAAAATTCGTTTCCACATTCTGCCCAGATGTGGCATAACGCCTCCCCGAAACAACATAATCGTAATCACTAAAATAGCACCAAAGATAAGCGGCCAGCGGGCAGGTGCCACTAGACTCACAATAAGTTCCATAAACACCATTACAAATGCCCCAACAGCCGGTCCAAAGATTGTTCCAGCACCACCGAGAATTACCATTAGATTTCCAAGAAACGAATATTGGATGCCGAAGAGTTCTGGAACGGTGAACCTCATGGAATATACAAAAAATACCCCACCCACCCCTCCGAAAAACCCAGCTATAATATATGCTATGTATTGATAGAGCCAGGTGTTGTAACCCAGGGCACGCATGCGAGGTTCATTTTCCAGGATCCCCTTCAAGGCGTGGCCAAAAAAAGAATTCACAATCCGGCGTAACACAAGATAGGAGACAACAAAAAACAGAAAAACGAAGTAATAGAAGCTGATATCATTCCAAGTGAAACCAGCTATATTCAGATTTGGTCGAGGCAGCCCAACAACAGCTTCAATACCCGGGGTTTGAAACCATCTAAACTTCCATGCGACACTAAAAAGCAACTCCCCAAATGCAAAGGTTAACAACAGAAAGTACAGACCGGTGAATCGGACAACGATAAGACCTAAGAGAGCTGCAAGAACCGTTGCGGTCATAATTCCAACAGGTGCAGTGATCCAGAAGGAAGAGACACCTGCGTGCAGAAAAAGCATGGCAACGGCATAGCTGCCCGCTCCAAAGAAGACGGCATGACCCAGAGAGAAAAGCCCTGTGTAGCCAATAAGGAGATCTAAACTCATAGCAAAAATAGCCAGAGAAAAGGCCTTGGCCACTATACCTAGAGAAAAGGGAGATATGAATAACGGCAATACAATAAAGATTATGGCGCCTAGGGTGTAGGGAGCAAAACTCAATAACTTTCTTTGCAAATGGTTGTCAACAGGCCTTGATGTGATTGTCTTCATCCCCATATGCCTTTCCTTCCCAAAAGGCCCGCAGGCCTGAGCAATAAAATAATGATCAATGCGAGGAAAATAGTGAACATAGCAAGGCTTGGAAATAAGGCCTTGCCGAAGGTGTCCACGAGACCTATAATTAGACTTCCGAGCAAAGCACCATGGACAGAGCCTACGCCGCCAACCACAACCACAACCACAGCGAATTTTAGAATGGTCATAGGAAGCTGTAAGTCGACCCCCATGATCATCATTCCCAGGACACCGGCGATCCCGGTGATGGCTGTGCCAAAAAAGAATACGAGAGCAGTCACGACCCTGAGATTGACACCTAGACCTTCTGCCATTTCCTTATCATCCATTCCGGCACGGATAATGGCTCCGATTCGTGTATGGTCTTCCAACCACCAAAAAACTACATACAAGGCAGCTCCCACAAAGATGATGGCTATTCGAAAAATGGGATAAGTGATATCCGCGATGTTTAGGTTCCAGTCCAGAAAAGACGGTGTATAAGGCAGTCGAGGCACCGGTCCAAAGATCCATTGAGCCACGTTTGTGAGTATAAATATAAACCCCGCAGTCACTAAAATCTGCTCGTTGATCTGTTTATGTAGATAGCGCAAAAAACCTTGTTGCAACACCAACCCAACCAACCCGGCACCTATTGCAGCAACCACAATAGCCAATCCAAAATTTAATCCGTATTCCGCTGCCACAGTATAACCAAGATAGCCTCCGATCATGAATATCGCCCCATGGGCAAGGTTGAGAATGCCCATAAGTCCCAAAATCAGTGAGAACCCAGTCGCTAGGCTAAAGAGTATACTGCTAAAAACCATGGCATTTAAGAGATTGGCCAATACGAATTCTATTATCTTCACCTCCTTCAGTAAGTTCCTGTGTTTGTCCCCAAGTTCACGGAATCTTGATATATGTCTACCTCCCGATTGGCCCACAGGTTGTTGATTGCCCTGAGGGTTTTCAAAGGAGGCCTGTATAGAAATAGGCAAGCAGCCCTTCAGAGACTCAATCCCAAGAGGCACCAACCGGCACTTGAACACAGGTATGCGAACCGACTGCCTTGGAACCAAAAAGACAAGGCTAGACGTCTACAAATCTTTCACTCTTGCTAGCGGCCTTGGAAAACAAATAACTTTTGCCCCGGGTTGAAACACCCGGGGCTTTCTAGGAAGGTTACAACCTACTTCGTTCTTGATGCCGACAAATGGAGTTTACCGTATCGTTAAGGAACAATCCCATTTCGTAGATGAACATTCTCTAGCTCAGGGTATTCTTTGATGCCTTTCGTATATAGCGCTCCATCTTTTTTTGCAAGCTCAAATATATATGAAGGTCTATATGCGAATCCCTTTTCAGATATACGCACAGGACCTGCGGGGGTCATCATCTTAAGCCCACGTATGGCTGAACGCAATTTCTCGGGGTCGGGATCTCCATTCGTGGCTTCCAATGCATTTTGTACCAGAAGCCAAGCTTCGTACGCCAATTCGTCATAGGAGTCAGGGTCGATTCCCATTTTTTCCCTAAAAGCGGCCACGAATTTCTTGTTCATTGGATTATCGGTTTCACTCGTATATCCGGCTACTCCTGTTATCTTTCCTGCAAATTTTTCAGGGTCAATCTTTAGCAGCCATTCATTGAAAATGGTATCACCAAGGGGTATCACAATAGGCATCTTATTTAGAAGCCCAAATTGATCGTATTGCTTCCAGAAAATCAGGTTTGCGGCACCCGCAAGCCAGATAAAAGCAACATCAGCGGATTTCATTGTGGATATATAGGGAGCGAAATCCGCTGTGCCCAACGGCGCCCATTGCTTCTGTAGAACTTTACCTCCACTATCTATAAACCCCTGTATGGCCCCCCCAACGATTTTGTGGCCTGCCACATAGTCCTGGCCTAAAGCTGTAGCGGTTCTGTAACCCATGTCATAAGCATATTTCCCTGCGACATAGCCTGTCGATTCAAGGGGCGGGGTAGTCCCAAAGGACCAGCCTCTGTCGATTGCTTCGTAATGGCCTCCATACCACATAATATGTGGAACCTTTTTTTCTGCGGCAATGGTGGATATTGTTTGGGTAAGGTGACCAAAAATCGTCCCGACGATCAGGTCTACTTTGTTAACTCCTATCATCTTTCTGACTTTGTCAATAGCCATGGCAGGGTTGGTACCCGAATCTTCAACAAAGATTTGCACAGGTCTTCCTGCTATCTTGTTCCCAACTTCCTTGAGGTATAACTCTTGGACCGCAAGCCACTTCGGGCCATAGTCGGCGCCAAACCCGGTCATATCTGCAAGAACTCCTATTTTTATTGGCTCCTTTTTTTCTTCTGCATAAACAAATCCGTAACTGACAATAAGCATAACCACTAGGCCTACGGCAAACATTATTAATTGATTTTTTTTCATTTGCTAACCTCCCGTTTTAAGATTAAAGCCATTATCCAATCGGATAAAACCCCATACTTTGCCTATCTTTTGAGTTTTCAGTTTTCATTCGAGAGTCTGCCATCACTCTCAGACAATTCATCTTTACACGTTCTGAATTCGCAAGTATACGGAAATCGAGCTTGAATCTGCTACCTCTCAATTGGGAATATAGTAGGCCAATAAACTATTACTCAGAATCTTTTTGGCCCTTGCCTCCAGCCGCCGAATTTCGAACAAGATCCAGGGCCTCCGATAGAGTCACTATCTTAGTCGCATAGAATTTCTCCATATATTTTAGAGACCACTCGTGATCCTTTTTATCCGGGCAGGTGACTGCTTCTTCGGGCACTATGGGCTGGTAAGATCTCGCCCACGCGCCCATCACGGTATGCTTTACGCATGCGTTAGTCCATGTGCCCGTCACAATCACTGTATCAACTTTCAATTGCCTTAGTACCGAATCCAGCCGCGTTTCAAAAAATCCGTCGTACATTCTCTTTTCGATCACAAAATCATCTTTTGAGGGTTTGAGTAAATCCACCACCTCGGACAAAGGATCTCCCTTTATTCCATGAACTCCGAATATCTTGAAGTGTGGTTCGATAGCGGCCTCAGCAGGATTGAATGCATCGTTCGAATATATTACCGGAATTCTGGACCGGTGGCATTCATCCAATAGGATCTTGATATTCTCAGCGACGTGGACAAGGTTTTTGGAGCTTGGTAGTGTTTCAGTTTGTTGAAAGAAAATTAA
>SDBT01019473.1_pt1 | contig 10633 bp, 9 predicted proteins | sample 2277101 | NCBI WGS metagenome assembly SDBT01 (sample SAMN10404973, study PRJNA504765) | marine sediment metagenome | isolation source: marine sediment core GS10_PC15, 103 cmbsf | place: Arctic Ocean: Southern Knipovich Ridge | collected 2010
CGGCTCCAGTGGCAAGATTGATTTGATGAATCGTTTCAAGAATAGCCGTCCCACCATCGCGGAATTCGCAATTCTCAATCAGCAGGCCGTCAGAGGTTCCGTCAACAGTAATGAGATTTGCGAGGTCTTCAAGTCCACCCACAAAAATCAGGTTCTTAATGGTGACATTTGCCGCCGCTTTAATGACACAAGCCGCATCTACCGAACCGTTAAAAGTAAACGTTGGACGCAGGGCATCATTACCGACACCGATGATGGAAATCCCAGCCTTGTCGATTACAAGCTCATCCGTGGTTGTGCCGGATGCCGTACCTGTATCAGCAATGGTCTCTGTATGGTTGGGAGCCACATAAATCACATCGCCCTGATTGGCTGTACACCGGCTAATGGCGTAATTGAGAGTCGCAAATGGACGGTCCCAAGAGGCCCCATGATACGAAGCATCATTTGCATCAGATGCTTGTGACTCATTACCATTTACAAAAAAGATATTTGCATCCGGCATAATGGGAACACCCCCACCTTGAATAAGCGGAAGTATTTCCCAGCCAAATTTGTGAATCAAATCGTACAACTTCATGGTTTTTACCTTTCTATTCTATACTAAACTACACGGTAAAATATTGTTCAGGGGTAGGCAGGAGTAAAGTAATGAGAAGATGCCACTACCCCTGAACAATTATTCACTTGTCAACTGGTTATTAAACCAGGATACTCTCGGTCAAATTTGTCAACTTAACCGCTTTCGGGTCTGTCGGAGCGACGAGGTAATACTCCCAGAACGGAGCCTGGAGAGTCGAGAGCACCTGTCCAGTAGCGTTCGTCTGTTCCATGAAGATACCCGTTCGTCCCGTAAGGGGAGCGAAGAACTCGACGTTACTGTCGATCCGAGCATCCGTACCGCCAAGACGCGGTGGCACATACTTCTTGATGTTTCCGCCACCGAACTTCAACGCATACAGCCTACTCTTCAGAACCATCGGACTTGCGATCCACTGAAGCTCACGACCATTGAAGGAGTACCCAATCTTAGACCATCCACCCATCACCTGAAGGGTCTTACCCTGCCGGTCAAAATTAAACCGATTGTTTGCCAAGGTGGGCTGAACCATATACTGATTGGTAATCCCTTGAGTCGTCAGAATCGTATCAAGCGTCTCACCCGGATAAGCATCCAGATAACCGGCGATGTAATCATTCATCACCGTCTCAGTCAACGGAGCATTGATAGACTTTACCTGAGACTTAAACTGAGGATAGTAAGCCAAATCCAAAGCCTCAGCTCCAGACGTACCACCCATAATAGTCCCAGAATTCTTAATCCAGTCCTCAAGACCCCAACTCATCATCGGACGCGATCCGGCTGCAAACTGGCTACAACCTTGAAGAACCAGCCAATCATCAGCCGCAATTGCTACACGCGGCCACCTTCCACTATCCGAAGGTGTATTGTCCAAATCAGGCAATCCACCATCAACCGTATCGGTCGGCACTACGGTGAGAGTCTTAGCCAGATAATCCACATTGACAATGAGCAACTGAACATAATTCTCAGTCCCGTACTCATAGTTTCGGACATCCGTACCATCCGTCTCCGCACCCGTCTGAATATCGCCGGATGAATCGGCCACAATATCAATCGTCATACCAGCCCTGAAATGACAAATTCGACCATAAGTCTCGTTAATGGTAATCAGTCCATAGTCACCAAACGTCGGACTCTCTCCAAAGGCACTAACTCGGCCGAGCACATCCACGTCATAAGTACCATCCGAGGCAGTATAAGCGAAAAAGGAGGCCGCATTTATCATAGCGTGCAGCTTCCCAACACCCTTAATCTGACGTGCAACCTGCTTCACCTGCGAAGCGGTCAACATATCAGCCTGCATAAACGTCGCCGGAAGCGAGAAGTTACCCGTTCCCATGTGCAACGTAAGTTCACGCTTCAACGCTGAAACGTGCGGAGACTGCTCGGCGGTCGGGAAAATCGCCACATTGGACGCCCCCGTACCGAGTCCCTGAAGCCCAGCCATCTTATTCGTGATGGTCGTCATACCCGGACCTGCGGGGTTGGCATACTGGAACAGTCCAGCTACGCCTGTCTCAAACAGATGAATAACCTTCCACCCACGTCCAAGACCCGAATCCCGTGATCCATCCCGCACAACGTCAATAGCCGTAGTTTCAATCTGCTTGAACTCCGGTGCGATCATGGGGAGAGATTCGTGCATAACACGAGGCAATTCTTCTCGAATTAAATGGTCCAAATGGTCAATTGCATTCGCCATAATCAAATGTACCTAAAAGAGTTTTTTACTCCAGATAGATTTTTATCTCATCAGGAGTCGTATAGTTCTCCAACCAGCCCAAACATGTATTACACTTCCTACAAAGCAATCCGCGGATACGCCCGGTATCATGGTCATGGTCTACGCATAAACGACGCTTCAAAGCACTCTGGGGCCTACCACAAAACTTGCAGCATCCCCCTTGTACCTTAAACATCTCATCGTATTCCATAACCGTCAAATAGATACCTTGCGTCCGCCAATGAGCTTCTCGGTCGATACCTTGTTTAATACACGGCAATAGCGTACCATCAACACTATGTCTACTACATGTCCGATGTTGCCAATAATACTTTAGCCCGTCCGTATGTCGTCGATAATCCAGTTTTCGTACTCGTGTACAACCTTCGATCTCACAATCCAGACGCGGCTTCAGTTCGCCTCGTATATCCACAAAGTTAGTAAGTTTAAGTTGGTCAGGGTTAATACTAAAACCCACCTTTCATTGTCAAAAGTTACTGTTCATGTCAGTGTCCTTTGACGCCTATCGTTAAATCAATTACCGGCTTTCTTAACATCTTGATACAACTTCTGCTGAAATCGCTGCAAAAAAGTATCTTCGTATGACTTATCACCGGCTTCGACTCGTTTAATAGGTTCATCGGCTTGAACTTCTTTTGACAGCACTGAAGACTGCGGGAGGCCCATCATCAATGGAAGAGTGGGTTGCTCCGACGTCTTGGCCGGAGTACCGAACTGTTTTAGCTTCGCTCGAATAGATTGTGTAGAACTTGCCACCAGATCGGGTCCATATTGCTCGCCAGATAAAATTCTCCTTTGAACGTCGTCAAACACCATACCAGATGCCGCTGCCATTTTCTCTTTGGCATCTGAACTACTACCTATTAGTTTAACAAGTATCTCATCTTTGTCAACAACTTTTTTGCAATCCTCTGAGATAATCTGAATCGCCTTTTCGTACTCGGCCTTCTTAGACGCATCTACCGCCGCCTGGACCGACTCCGGCAAATCTTCTATGACTAATTTTTTCTCAGGCCCCGCAGGTTTCTCGTCTTTTTTTGTGGGTTTGTCGTCTTTCGCCATGAATTTCTCCATATCTCCGGTATCTAATCCGATCAGTCCGGCCAGTTCCGATGCCTTCGTTGCGGAGAGTCCGCCTTCTTTTGCTTCATTGAACAGGCTGCCGATGCGTGCGCCGTGTTGGGCGTCATCCCTTATCGCCGCGGCCTCGCGGAACTTGGCGTCGGCCCCGTCTGCCTTCTGAGCGAGGTCAATCAGTTCGGCTTTGGTTACAGTTCGTTCTGTGCCATCCACCTTGATCGTGAAGGTTTCGTCCTTGGACTCTTGCTTCTCTTCCTTTTTTCCTTCAGTCTTTTCTTCTTGCTTCTCTTCGTCTTTCTTGTCGTCGTCTGCCATTTTAATTCATCCTTCCGGGTAGAAATATAAAGTTACAGAGCGTTACTGACTCCCCTACTGCAGGGGGCCTGCTCCTTGTTATTTTTTTGGTACTGGTTTCGATGCACTTACGAAGTCTACCAAGTCCCTACCGGTAATTTTACCCCAGGTTAGGTAACAACCGAAGTAACCTATAGCCGGTACACAATAAGCGATAGCCGGACCTTCACCCATATTGCTTAATCCCGTGACTACATGGCACGAACTCCCCTTTGTGTAATATAGTTTGAGTGGATGGGTGATAGTACAATATCGCGGCTCTTTTGTAACAGGGTCCGTCCAGGTATAAGTTCTCCACTTTTCCGCTGAAATATCTTTCTCATTCATTGTGTTTCTCCTTTATTGTGGCGGTCCGCCGCCTTGTTCAAATTCGTTGAGTGCACCCTCGGCGGCATCCTCGGGGTAGTCCTGAGCATCAGGGTATATACCGAGTCCTGCATTGTGTTGTTGGAGGTGGTTCACAAACTTATCGCGTACCTCTGTCGAGGCGGCATAAAATTCAGGTCGCGCCATAAAAGCTGAGAGCACCATGATGTGAACCGCATGAATATCGTATTCGGAAAAGACACCCTCTCCGGGTTCCTTTCCGTCCCCGAATAGGACGATGTTTTCAAGCATCGCACGCCGATAGTTTTGCCACTCGACTTCCGAGCCTACCGGCAGGTCCAGACCGCGCTTGCGGACTTCGATACGGTACTCCATAGGCGTAAGCATCTGTGACGCAAGCTCTTCCCGAAGCTCTAACACCTGCTGCTGCCGAGAGACAGGGACTTCAGACGCGATGGTTATCTCTACTTCATCCGGGTGGGGAAGGGCATTTTCGGACAGACGGAACTGGCCCGTTTGAGGATCAATCTTTACACCCGCAAGATGATCGTCAAGCATCGTCATATCTACAATTTTATCTGGTTGCCACAGCTTTCCGATCATCCCGAGGGCGGCTTTGTAACAGCCAGAAACGCCAAGTGCAATACTCTTTGCTGTCGGACCCAACGGAATACGGCTCATTTCGTAGAGGGAGCCAAGTCCTGCCGAGGAGTCCACCCGCCCCGGTGCGCCCCCTGCAAGGAGTTCGTTCGGTTGATTGGCGATAGCGTCCGCACGGTCAGCACCGAACGAGAGGGCTTTAGCTAACCACGGACCGGGAGAATTCTGTTTGACTTGGACGGGAGTGACAGGGTTTGGGCTGGTATAATCCGGCTCATAACGGACTCGCTTAATACGATCATCTGCGTCCATCATAGATAAGTCCACGCCCGCGGTAGTAGATTCGAGCAAGTAACCGTACAAGTCCCAATCGCCCACATACTCGAACATTTTACCAAGAGCATACTCCATCTCGGTGTTAAGTGGGATCAGAGCATCGACGTAAGACCGCCCGTAAAAAGAGCATACTTGCATATCTCTGATAGTACGGATAGGGCGATGAACTTTTTGATCGGTAAAGTCTACTGTATGAAGTTGTTTATAGTTGTTTCCCCATCCGGCATACACTTGATAATCTGCCAAATAGTCGTCCGGCGTCCATGTCCACACCTCCACCAACATACTCACATCTTCGTGAGTCTTATCTTTAGCGGTTACAGTAGACTGCATCATCCCTGAACTTCCCATCTGTACAGAGAAGGCATTTCCCGCCGCGGTAGAGTAATCTGCGGCATATCCGTTTTTATACTTAGTGGGTACATTTCCGGTAGGGACAGACACGCCCTCAATTTCATCATATACTTTGGATTTCTTACCGGGAGTAATTACCAGATTCTTAATCCAATCTTTCGGCACAGGACGCACCCGCAGGATGCCCCTCACATCAGTCGCCGTCGCCGGATGAGCCGGGATGGGTAACAGTTCCCACGGCATCACCACTTCTATGCCCATCGAATCCTCATCTTGAACCCAATTGACTAAACCCACCATCCCGTAAGTCAAAAGAGGTGCAAAAAGATTGTCAGTCATTTTAGCAATTTTGTCACTTGGGAACGCTGTATTTAACGCCGCTTGTGCTACACCGCGCTTCCTCATACCCTCCAAACTAATACCACGTTGCTTCACAATAGGGGCGAGGTCCATCCCGATTAACCGGCCGAGTTGGGTCTGGTACTTCGTAAGAATGTCCTCGTACTTGAACGACAGCTTCCCCTTCTCATCAGCCCACGCCACCTGAATCGAACCATCCTGGTAATTCAGTTGTGTAAAATTACGAGCCCCTCTCATATACCAATGTGCCACACCCCATCCCACATGATGTGGGGCCTGCATTTGTTTTCCGGCACAAACCCATTGACCGATAACTGTCTCGGCTTGTGTTTTATCTTTTGGAATCTGCTGTTGATAATTTGCCATAATCGCTCTTTATTGTCTTTTAACGAAAACTTGATTTAACAGTAAATGGCCGGGGGGTTTTTTTCGGGGGTGTAGGCTTTTCTGACTTCTTCGCCGTCGCCAACCCGGCAAGGCTCTGAGCCCGTAAAACTTGAGTGGAAGCATGAGGACCACCCTGTTTGTGGGCCTTTAGCGTCAAGATTTGAGATGTGAGGCTATGGTTCAGCTTCAATGCACCGTTCAAGGCCATAGCCAATATGTAGACAGCAAGGCCAAGTATCATCACTGCAAGTAAGATCACAATTATCAGCAAATCGACATTATTCATTACTCATCCCCTATCCGATTGCGTTTGGACGGTTGATTTTGAATACTTTTCTCTTATTATTACCATTTTGCCGCCGTCTGTCAAGCAAAATATTAAATTCATTCATAGTTATCGAATTTATTTCTGCACCCCCTACCATGACACGCATCCCCTTTACAAGCGGGAGGCCCTTTGCTAATCGTTGTTCGCGGTTGAGCACGAGATTGGACTTCTCGACCGCCCTAATGCCCGGTGCGTGAACCACATATTGTGCCATAGCTACTGCATCTATGGCATCATCAAACGGCAGAAGAGCAAGGTCCAGGGTAAAGTCGGCTGTTTGAGAATAAAGGTGGGCCCATGGATATTTGTCTTTGAGGTGTGCCGGGTACTTGAGATTGCCTTGGGAAACCCGGGGTTCGAGCCCTACGATGCGATCCGCCTTTGAAACGCCGTGGGGATACTTTACATCCATGACTCGGGGCTTCCAAACTGACTGCTGTTGTTCGACGTACATACGGACGGCATCAGCAAACCAGACTTGCATTGCCACTGCTTCCACCCCAATAACCTTCACCCGCCACTTACTGGCCTGCTGATAAATCTTCTGGGTAAGTACGGATTGTACCGTGCGACCCATCCACAAATCCAAAAGCCACAGGGTATTTCGGGTATCAAACCCCATCGTAGCAATGCACGAGTAATCGTTGAACTGGTTGAGGCCAGTAGCATAGTCAACAGTTGTGATTCGGAAAAGCGACTCCGCCCATTCATCAAACGACCGGCGCTGCTCTTCATACGAATCTGTTTCTGAAATCCGGTTATACCACACCACCTCTGCCTTGCTATGGAAGGGAGCGTCGATATAACTCACCTCGCTACCTGGAGACTCCTCCACGGTATATTCATTCCTCCTCGGCTTAATCACCAAGACACGCTCTGTCTCCGACACCGGATCATTGAGGTACTCTGCGTGAAACGCCGCATCACCAATCTCCTTACGGCGAGCATCGAGTACATCAGCAGGCCACTTTTCATTCCACAGTACACTCGTCTTACCCTTGCCGGACGAATCGTACTTGATCGCCTCAAGTAGAACACGATTCCAGTATTGGAACCGGCTATCATCCATGCAAATCGCACGGTACAAAAAAGAACGACGATTGATGAGAGTCCCGACCCAGAAGATAGCTGACCCTTGTTCGAGCATAGGGATGATCTGGCGGAACAACATCTTCTCAAACTTCTCAAGGACTAATTGAGCAGATGTCTGTGAGTCCGAATCGGGATCGTTCTCTGGATCGTCAAGGATGAACAACTGAGGACGTGCTCCACGCTTACGACCAAGGACGGAAAACCCCTCAATCATACTCCCACAGTTGAGGGACAATCTATGATGATTCCAAATCGCGTTTCCCCGTTGTGGCTTCTGAACCCCAAAGTCTTCGATGATAAGGGGGTTTTGCGTCAGTTGATTGATGATAATATCAAAGCGACTCTCCACCAACTTATCGGTGGGAAGGCAAAGAGAGATAGGAAAGTACGGACGAGTAAGTGCTAAAAAGATCGGAATCTCCGCCCCAATGACTGTACTCTTAGCTGTTCCACGGGGAGCGGCGAGTGCATTACGACCATGACCCCCTAAATCAGCAACAGCTTGGTAATGGAACTCGGGGGACTCTACAAACCCACCCCGGTAAAAAGACTGATCCATTGGCTTGAGATAGAGCCTACGAAATAAATCCCAAGCACAGACAAGTTTAACCGGAGATGTATGGTCACAAAGTACGGATAGACGCGCCTCCTGCTGCCCAGTAGGCGTGAGCTCTGCGTAGTCGGCAGGCAGAGGAAAGAAGCGATTGAGGGCTCGCGCTTCCTTAAAATATATCACCCAACTGGACATAATCCATCTTCAAAATTACATAATGCAAATTCCCCGAAGTGCTTCCGTGCTGCTCGGTCGTAGGCCTTTCCTGCTTCGATTTCAGATATAAAACGCCCTAAATAATAACGACGACCCCTTATAGTAAATTGAGCCATCCACTTTCGATTAGCCTTATCCCAACACACGCCTTTATATTGGGACGTGCCACCGATTTGCGGAAGTTGATTACGTTGGTTTTGGATGCGAGTTACATTGCGAAGATTTGCTCGGCGATTATCTAATCCGTTGTGGTTGATGTGGTCCACTTGAAGCTCTACAAGGGTGTTCATTATGGTGCGGTGCATGAGAATAGTTTGGCTGTTAGCGGGATAATGTGATATGGTTCTAACAGCATAACCTTGTAAGCTAATGCACCACTTCCATTGGTTCAAATAGTCGTAGTCTTTATCATCTACGATTGCGACTTTACCTTGAGTTAGCTTTATCTCTCGGACGATGAGTCGTCTCCTTCCGTATTCGCTTTTATCTCCCTCCCTAAGCGATTGATTTCTTCAAATATAAGATCACTAAGCACCCAAGTCTTACTTAAATCGACCCCGCTCAAGGGACAGTTTGGTACAGTATGCTCGATATGAAGAGGGGCGGAGGCATACCTCGCTCCGTATGCAAAGCCCCGGCAAAATCCAACCTTATTACCCGGCTGTACTCCCATCCCCGTCTCAGCATTCACAACCCCCTGTGACGTAAGCTCCTCGTTGAGTTGATCGACACGGTCACAGAGTTCCACAATAATACCCTGTAATCCCCACCGACTCGTATCCCCCTGATTCGCAGTAAAGCGGATGGCCTTTATCCACTCCTTTATCTCAAGCCCCGCAGGTGGGGTTTTTAACGTCGTCGTGTGAAGTCCGCAGTCACAATAAATACCACCCTGCTCTAATTGAAACGCACAATCTTCTGTATGGTTTGCCATATTACTTCTCCTGTTTTTCGCCCCCGGCGATTGCATCTTCGAGAGCTTGTTTAATTGTTGGTAAATCCATTATTACTTCGCATGAGGCGAGGGTGGTTGCTATGCCCGCCGCCCATTCACGGTTCGGCAAGTGGTGGCCTAATGCGATTTTCAGGCTCGGCCACACTCGCAACAGAAACTCCATAGTCATCATGTGCTTGTAGATCAATTGGGGCAGGTTGATAGACCCCCGTGCAAAATCCCACAGATCGGGGTGTACCATCGATGTCGGGGAAGCGGTTGCAAGGTTGCCGATCTGGATCGAGACAGCGGTAGGCGACCAGTTGAGCTTCAAGTACGCCCTGAACCTCTGGAAGAGAACGTCGCTACAAATAGCATCCTCGGCCCGAGCATTGCGATGTCCCTGTTCCCTGCTCCGTATTATAAGACAACTCTCACTTCCGCCGCAATCCACTACATTACAGTGTTGACAGACCCTATCAGTCCCCCGTAGCAACACCACGGACTTATCCCCGCCTGCAATCGCAGGGTCAACCCCCATCTCCTGTGGGGCTGTCGTCGGAAGTGGCGAGGCCGGGGAAGAGTCTCCGGCAGTCGGCAATGGGTGGTCGATGAGTTCCAAGTGTACCCGCTCCTGGAACTCCTCCTCCGTCAGATTCTCCTTTGCTTCTATGATTGTCTTCACCTTCTTCGTCTGTTCCTTCTTGGACAACCCCTTCGTCGGGGTCACTTTCGACTGGTCCATCGTCACATCCGGGGGTTTCACCGACTTCTTTTTGTTCTGCGGGGCTGTCATTGTTTAATACTCCTTTTCTGGCTGGTGGAAGTGCGGCCGTTACAAGGTCCGCCGTAAAAGATAATGTGTCACCATTAGGGTTGTGCATTGTTTTGGTGGCCCGGACTAATAGGCCACTACTCTCCATTGTGTCTTTGAGGATTTCCCTTAAATATTTTATAGCAGACAGCTTTGCTCCGAGATTTATGTTTTGTCGGGCGATGGTTAGAATCTCTTCAATTTCTGTGGCTCCTGTCCAATTGCACTGATCGAGTGTCGTGAGAAACGTACCGGCATCGGTAAACTGAACAAGTTGTTCCATCTGGGCCACTGTTAGCTTTGACTTAACTACTGAAACTAAGGGATTAGAATTAGCCATTATTTCTTTTTCTTCCCCCTAATTACAGCCATTGCCTTCAAGGCGCTTGGCATGTCTCTATTACGAGCAGCTACCATCTCTATTGCAAGTGCGGGATCGATGAAATCTTTCTTAGCTTGACCCCGGAAATCTTTGGGAAGGTCGCAGCCCTGGTGTTTTTTCGTTGATCCCGGGGCGGCGAAGCCAAGCCCCCCTGGTCGAGTAATCACATAAATAGCCTTCTCAAGA
>SDBT01019474.1_pt1 | contig 10633 bp, 6 predicted proteins | sample 2277101 | NCBI WGS metagenome assembly SDBT01 (sample SAMN10404973, study PRJNA504765) | marine sediment metagenome | isolation source: marine sediment core GS10_PC15, 103 cmbsf | place: Arctic Ocean: Southern Knipovich Ridge | collected 2010
AATATTCATGTCATCCACCGCAACCAATTCCTTTTCTGCCCAAGTGTATCCTTCAAGCAAATTCAGCCCCAAAGGCCTTTCCATATCTCCCGGATCAAAATAAATCACATCATCAGCTCGTTCCCGCGGAATAAACGGCAAAATATCCTCAATCAAAGATCCATGCGGATCAATCACACAGATACCATCACCATTTTTTAAGTCCTGACGAATCATTGTCTGGAACATAGAAGATTTACCAGTACCAGTTTGCCCAATTACATAAAAATGCCTAAACCTATCTTCACGCTTCATCCTAATCTCCTTCTCTTCACCTCTATATAGATTATGTCCTAACAAAATCCCGTCTGTAGGCATACCTGGAGGCGTAGGTGCAATTTTAAAGTTTTGCCATGCAATCGAAGGATATTTATTAAATCGAATATTTGGTATGTGAAAAATACTGGCAAGTTCCATGGAAGAAAAAACCAACCGTTCTCTAAGGAGCCATTGATTGAATCCTCTTCTAAAATTTCTGAAAATAAAATTAGAAATTAAATTTCTATTATTATGCCATCTGGTGTATTCAAACTGAGTACCTCTAGAGAAAGCATACTGGGTAAAAGAACTTCTCATCGCAATAAGATTTGTCTTGGCCATGTGAGTAGTAGGCGCAGAAGAAACTAATCTAATAATAGTATCAAATCCAACCCTTGAATTCTTTTCTTCAATAGCCTTAACTTCTTCATCTGTTAAAGGAGTAGTTCTTGTGCTCACACCATCTTTATCCATATTCATAATCCCTTTTTCCCCCTGGACCAAAAGGCCAAACAATGCGCCAAACCATGATATTGGATTATACCATTTGAAATCAGACTCCATTTTGTTTTGAAATATTTTTTCTGCCTCTTTTCGACCTTTCTTTTGCCAACCCTGTTTTTTAGGACGAACCATTATTTGGACAGCAGCACCAGACTCATTACCAATTTTTGATAATGAGTTAATAATAGTGTTAAGTGGATCAACTTTCATTAATTCAAAAGACTTGATAGGAAGCCAACTTTTCTTTTGAGAAACAAGATAAGTAGACTCTACTTTGCTATCTGGTTTGAAAATATTATAGTCTTCCTTTTTTTCAACATAAGTATCTGGATAAAAAGCAGTAACCTGTTTTTCCACAAGCTCCACAATCTTCCTGGGACAAATAATGAAAAAATGTATCTGACTCTCCAAAACAGCGATTTCAAAAGATAAGAAGTCTTGCGAAGTAAAGATCTTGTACCATTCACGAGTATATAAACTATGTAGAGATTCATAAAATTGCGTCATTACACCTCCACATATCTCTTTAAAATCCTTCTGTTGAGAATATTGCTCACCCTCGATTTCACGATCTTCCTTTGATTCTTTTTTCGCAACCCGGACATCCAAAAAGACCATATCAAAAGATCTTTCTAGATTCATCCGATACCGAACATACTTTATTATCCCAAAAGCTGACGCAGAGAGGAAAAGTAAAATTAATATTATTAACCAAAGATTCATTTAAATCGTTTAATTGTCTAAGTATTTTACCATAATTGAGGAAGCTTGTCATTAATTATTCCCTTCTTTAGCCCTCTTTTTTATTTGAACGTGTAATTCATCCAATTGTTCATCTTTCATAACAGATGGGGCACCAAGCATTAAGTCTCGGGCTTTCTGATCTTTTGGGAATGCAATGACTTCTCTTATATTAGGTTCGTCAGCAAAAATCATCACAAGCCGATCAAGTCCCCATGCAATCCCTCCATGTGGCGGAGCTCCAAACTTAAAAGCTCTAAGCATATGCCCAAACCTTCTTTCGGCATCCTCATCAGAGATATCTAAAATATTAAAAACCTTTTTTTGTACTTTTTCTTCATGAATCCTTATCGATCCTCCAGCAATTTCCGTACCATTTAAAACAACATCATAAGCCTTAGCCAAAGATTTTTCAGGATTTTTCTCGAAATCCTCAGTGTTTTTAGGTGAAGTAAACGGATGATGCACAGCATCTAATTTTCCGGTCTCCTCATCTGCTTCAAACATAGGAAAATCAATTATCCAGCAAAAAGCAAATAAATCCTCAGGGATCAAATCCAGCATTCCTGCGATCACTTTTCTGACATTACCTAAAGATTCACACGCAATTTTCTTATCATCTGCGCAAAACAAGATGATATCGCCATCTTTTGCCCCACATTCTTTAATGATCGCATCCAACTCTTCTTTTTTGAAAAATTTAGCAATAGACGACTTGGCTTCTCCTTTTTCAACCTTAATATAAGCAAGACCCTTTGCTCCAAATATCTTGGCAGCATCAGTCAAATCCTCATCGATTTCCTTTCTGGTAAATTTCGCCCCGCCTTCCACACACAAAGCCTTCACCACTCCACCATTTTTCACAGCATTGCTAAAAACTCCAAACTCAGAATCCTTAACCAATTCAGAAACATCAGTAAGCTCGAGCCCATACCGTAAATCAGGACTATCATTACCATATTTATTCATTGCTTCTTCATATGTCATCACAGGAAAAGGCACTTTCGCAATCTTCTTGTCAGGCGTAAATTTTTCCACCAACTCAATCAACAATTTTTCATTAAGCTTCATCACATCCTCTTCTTCAACAAAAGACATCTCCAAATCCAATTGAGTGAATTCAGGCTGCCTGTCGCCCCTTTGATCCTCATCTCTAAAACACCTGGCAATCTGGAAATATTTATCAAAACCAGCGATCATCAGAAGTTGTTTTAATTGCTGAGGCGATTGAGGAAGAACATAAAAATTTTCTGGATACAAACGAGAAGGAACAATGTATTCACGGCTTCCTTCCGGTGTCCCTTTAATTAAAATAGGAGTTTCAATTTCCAAGAAATCATTTTTATCAAGATACCCTCTGATGAATTTGAAAATCTCATGACGCAAAATTATATTTTTTTTCAATCTCTCACGCCGCAAATCCAAATATCGATAAGTTAATCTCAAATCCTCAGAAACCTCTTTGTCCTGATCAATTTCGAGTGGGGGAGTCTCAGAAGGATTTAAAATAAAAGTCTCAGTCACCAAAATTTCTATTTTCCCGGTATGCAGATTTTTATTGGCTTGGCCATCAGGTCGAAGTCTCACTTTTCCTTTAACTTTAAGCACATATTCAGATCTGGATTCATCCATAATCTTATGAGCATCTTCAAATTTTTCAGGGTCAGAAACGACTTGAGTCAAACCATACCTATCTCTCAAGTCAATGAAAATCACACCACCATGATCTCTTCTTCTATTAACCCAACCACACAAAGTGACTTCATCGCCGTCATTCTTATCAGTCAATTCGTTACAAGTATGAGTTCTATGCATAAATATTTAGATTAAATTTAATTGAATTTTAGAATCAAACAAACAATTTATCAATATTTGTTTTGAGCTTTTCAGAAACGCTTATGTTGAATGGAAGTTTTAATCTTTTGTTTGCAGACCTAAGAAAAAGTTCCACAGGAGTATCGCCTTTATTGCTCATCAATAATTCATTTAAAGAGCTTAGGACGTCATTGCCCGCAGCTTCTGGGATCTCAATAAGAAAAACCTCAGCTTTTTTAGCTTTCTCCTCCGCTTTTACTTTTTTAGCAGCAGCTTCTTCTTCTTCGGAATCCTCAGGAGGTTCTAAAATGTCATCTAAAGATTTTATAACGAAATCCATCTTTTCATCTTTCTGAAAAACATTCGAATCTTTAGCGTTTTGTATCATGTTTTCCAAAGACAAAACTTTCAAGCTATCACAAGCCACCTGGCATTGCCCTCTTCTATTGTCGAGCTTCCCAGAAATCCCAATAATTTGATCTTCATTTATTAATTCGCCAAATTTAAGGAAAACTTTAGGAAAAAGCACTACATTTACTCTTCCGGTAATATCTTCTAATTTGAAAGTAACCATATAAGAACCAGCTTTTGTTAATATCCTTTTTATTTCTGAAGCTATACCTAAAATACTGACGTATTTGTTTAAATTCTTTTCAGTTAAAAGTCCTATCAAATTAGCTTTTTTTGAAATGTATTTTTTCAGACCATGTAAAGGATGGCTAGTTACATACATTCCTAAAAACTGCTTTTCCCATTGCAAACATTTGATTTTTGATGCGGGTTCAATATTTTTCAATTCTAAAGAATGGGTTTCCACCTCGTCATCGTCCATTATTGCGAAAATATTAGTTTGACCATTCATGGATAATTCTTGAGAATTTTTGGCAAATTTTGAAATTTCTTCATAATTTTCAGCAATCACATTACGATCACCAAATTCATCCAAAGCACCACTATAAGCCAAAGCTTGAATCGATTTTTTATTCAAAACCTGAGCAGGAACCCTGGAAGCAAACTCAACCAAAGATTTAAACTCGCCATTCTTTTTTCTTTCATCAACCATCAACTTCACAGGTCCCTCGCCAACGCCCTTGATAGCAGTCAGCCCAAATCTAATAGTCTTATCATCAACAACAGTAAAATTGGATAAAGATTCATTAATAGATGGCGGCAAAACCTGAACACCTTTTTCATTACACTCTTTGATTTCAAGAACCAATCGATCCGTATTCTGGACATCACTACACAAAAGCGCAGTCATGAATTCGATAGGGAAGTGCGCTTTCAAATAAGCAGTCCTGTACGCAATCAATCCATAACAAGCAGCATGAGCTTTATTAAACCCATATCCTGCAAAAGGCTCGATCACTTTTTCAAAAACCTTCTCAGCAAATTTCTTGTCATGACCATTTTTAATAGCACCTTTGATGAATTGCTCTCTTTGTTTATTTAAAAGGGAAATTATCTTTTTCCCCACAGCTTTTCTCAAAATATCCGCTTCTCCCAAAGAAAACCCAGCAAAATCCCGGGCCAATTGCAAAATTTGTTCCTGGTACACAGCCACTCCATAAGTGGATTCTAAAATCGACTTAAAAGATTTATGAAGATATTTGATCTTATCAGGGTTGTGTTTGCCTTTTATATAAGTCGGGATCCATTCCATTGGCCCTGGCCGATACAAAGCTCCCATCGCAACGATATCATCAAATATCGTAGGTTTTAATTGTTTCAGATAACGTCTCATCCCAGGAGATTCCAATTGGAAGACACCTGTCGTATCAGCTTTTTGAAGTAATTTAAAAGTAGCCTTGTCATCAAGGGGAATATTTTCAATATCTATATTCTTTTTCCTGGTACGTTTAATAATTTTGCATGCACTTCCAATGATCGTTAGGTTTCGAAGGCCTAAAAAGTCCATTTTCAAAAGTCCCAGCTCTTCAATAGGTTTCATGGAATATTGAGTGATGACCTCATCGCTTTTAGACGCCCCAAATTGCAAAGCAGTATAATTTTCCAAAGGTTTATCCGAAATCACTACAGCACAGGCATGAGTGCCCGCGTGACGCACCGTACCTTCTAACTCAATGGCATAATCCACAAGAGTTCTTGTCTTCTCATCTTTTTCGTATTCTTGTTTCAAATCAGGATCTTCTTTGATAGAAACTTTCAAAGGAGACTGCCTGCCCAAAATTGGAGCCGGCACGATCTTGGCCAATTTATCTACGTCAGGATAAGGATATCCCAACGCACGACCTGCATCCCTGATTGCTGCTCTCGGAGCCATTGTCCCAAAAGTAATGATCTGAGCAACATTATTGCGACCATATTTTTCAATAACATAACTCAAAACTTCATCACGCCTATTGTCAGCGAAATCAATATCTATATCAGGCATACTTACTCGATCCGGATTCAAAAATCGTTCAAAAAACAATCCATATTCAATAGGATCCAAATCCGTAATGGTCAAAGACCAGGCAATAATACTCCCGGCCGCAGATCCTCTCCCTGGACCAACAATAATCTTATTATCTTTTGCATATCTCACGAAATCATGAACAATCAAAAAATACGTATCAAATCCCATTCGATGAACAGTCTGAAGCTCATAATCCAAACGCTCCTGGTATTTCTTTGGCATTTTTTTCTTCCCAAACCGAGTCGCCAAACCTTCTTCACATAATTTTCGCAAATAAATATCAGGCTTTTCATTTTGAGGAGTTTTGTAAGAAGGAATCAAGTTTTTCCCAAATTCCAAAACAACATTACATTTATCAGCAATCTTGAGCGTATTTTCTAAAGCCTTCGGAGTATCAGAAAAAGCCTTTTGCAGGTCCTTGTATTCTCGAATAGAATAATCTCCCACATACCTCATCCGATTTTCCTCATTGACCGTAGTCTGTGTTTGAATACATAACAAAAGATCATGAGCATCGCTATCTTGAGGGCGGGGATAATGAGTGTCATTCGTCGCAACTAATTCAATATTATGAGACTTAGATAATTCTTTTAATTTTTCATTAACTATTTCCTGATCTTCAATCAAAGGATGATCCTGCATCTCAAGATAATAATCCTCATTCCCAAATATTTCTAAATGAGTTTTCAAAAGATTTTCAATAGCCTCCGTATCATTTGAGAGAATCAATCTTGGAAGATGCCCAGCCAAACACCCACTCAAAGCAATAAGCCCATCGCCGTATGTCTTTAAAAGTCCATAATCAATTCTGGGTTTATAATAAAAGCCTTCCAGATTTGCTTTAGAGATGAGCTTGAGCAGATTTTGATAACCAGTATTATTTTTTGCCAAAAGCGTCAGATGATAAGGCCTCACATCAATCTTTGCCTCCTTATCAAATCGAGTCCTTGGCGCAATATACATTTCACATCCAAGGATCGGCTTCACATTGTGCTTATGAGCAGCTTTATAAAATTCAACCAAACCATAAGAGACTCCATGGTCAGTCAAAGCTGCCGCAGGATATCCAAGCTCCTTTGCCCTCAAAACAATAGCTTCAGGACTTCCAAATCCATCCAGGAGGCTATAGTGCGAATGCGTATGTAGATTTACAAAAGACATTAAGAATTAGACATTAAATGAATATGTAGATGAAAAATCTCCTGCCCACCTTCCTTCCCGACATTAATTTGCAAATTATATCCGACAAGCCCCAATTTCTCAGCGATATCTTTGCTACACATAAGTAAGTGACTAATTAATTTAGAATCACCCTTCTCCACATCATTTAAAGTAGGAATATGTTTTTTGGGAACAACCAATAGGTGAGTCGCTGCCTTCGGATTTCTATCTTTAAAAATCACGCATTCATCATCTTCATACAAAAATTCCGTATCGATTTCCTTATTTGCGATCTTGCAAAAAATACAATCAGTCATTTTCGTATGGTTATTTTGTATTCTAATTGTAAATTAATAATAGGAAGAAGCAAGGTGTAATATCCGCGGAAATTACTTCTTCGCCTTCTTTTTATTATCCAATTTATAAACAGCCCTACCAACTCTCACAAACTGAGGATTCTTTTGTAAATTCAGAGAGATTGTGCCTTTCTTGACTTGTCTTTGAGATAAAACACCTTCGATGATCTCTTGCTTAGTCATCGGGCTTTTCTTTTTAAGCAGCCCTTCGATAACTTCTGCAACAGTACCTCTTTCGTATCCAAATTCTTTCAAAGTGTAAAGTCCACGACCAACCAATACAAACTGCTCGTATCTAATAAGCTCGTTATGTACAGCTTGTGTAGTAACGACTTTCTTATCAAATTCAGCTTCTGTGATTTTATTAGCAATGTCGATAAAATGAAGAGATTTTTTGATCTTTTTCAAAACAATATAAGCCTTATCTCTAATACTTCTTGGATTAATATGTCTCCAAGTCATCAATCCAAACCCCTCAGGAGTTTCTTTGATTCTTTTATCAATCTCTATACATGAGATAATCATTGGATCACTAAATTTCTCTATTTTGTCTGAAAGTAATTTTCTAATTTCTAAAACCAGCTTTTGTCCAACCATCAAATCTCCTTTTTTCTTTAAAGCTTTAAGTCCAGCATCGATAATAGCAGTAATAAAATCCAATTCAATATCCTTTGATCTCCAGAAAGGTTTATAAACATTTGTTTTTTCAGAACTCTTTAGTTCAGCATTAATATTAAGTGCAAGTCGGATAATCTGAGCATCAATAGGCTCTTTAGACTTAATAATATTTAAGATTTCACTAATTAATTTTTTACTAACCAAAATACCGCCATGTTCTGCGATAACTTTATTAGCAATTTCATTAACAACATTCAAACGTGTAGCCTGAACAGTTCTTCGAAGTTTATTCAAAGCTATTTTTTCGATCTGTCGAATTCGTTCTCTTGTAACTGAAAATTTCTGCCCAATGTATTCTAAGGTTCTTTTAGGCTTATTATCCAAACTAAACCTCTTAACGATCACGTCCTTCTCTTTATTGGTAAGAACTAGAAACATTTCTTCGATAATGTCCGAAAGGTTTATTTTTGTTGTCGACATGAATTAAATGTTAAATATAAAATCTTAGGTGGTTTTCAGAATATTCATTTCGCATATACTTGTCAAGCAAGAAATTTGATTGTTATGCAACATTGTTTTATAACCTTTTCCCTAAAATAGAGTGTAACCATACACACTAACCAAGGATATGTCAAATAGAATTTTAACATTGGCATATTTGGAAAGAATCAGTAAAATATGTGAGCGACAGACACGAAGTGAGCGCAAGCGAACGTAGTGTCCCTATAAAAAACAAGGGCGAGTGGTGGAACTGGTAGACACGCTAGTCTTAGGAACTAGTGCCTATGGCGTGAGGGTTCAACTCCCTCCTCGCCCACCAAAATAGCGAGAAATGCGATCCATAGCGAAGGCAAACTCGCACGTAGGCTCGCAGAGTCAGATCCCGGAGGCTCGCAGAGTCAAATCCCGGGCACCCGCAGGGTAGGGATTCCCGAAGGGTCGGGATAGCGAAGGAGAAAAGAAAGGATGAATATTTTTCAAGCTTTTTCTTAATTTCCCTATTCGTGACAAACCTCCACATTGAAACAAATTGTGCTAGATGCTTTATATTTGTTATTATAACCCCCAATCAAACATCTCCTAACAGGATAAGGGAAGGGGAGTTGTGATGAGGAGGAGGTTGGAAAGAGTTAGCGAGAAATAATCTACCATTATCAATCAAATGATGAACATAACAAAAAAAATAAATAAAGACCCAAAAAGAAATCTTATTTTCCTTCTAAGCATTTTTATTTTATCCATTCTGAACTTGAGATACCCGGTCATCAGATTTTCAAGCCCTTTCCTGAATCAAATATTCTTTTTGACAATTTGCATTATTCCAACGCTACTAATAATCAACGGTTTTATATTCAAGAGAATATCAATAAAAATACTAAATTTAGTTTTATTTATTCTCCCTTCTTTGTTTTTTTTATTATTAGGCTTAATGACTATTTTAGACATAAAAGATACATACACTACAGGAATAGATGCTTCATTGGAAAAAATAGACAATATCGATATGAAATATAGCAATGTAAGTATCTATAGAACAAACGGTGGAGCAACAACAGATTTTGGCATTGTGGTAAGACAAGAAAAAAATATTTTCCCAGGCATTGTCTTAGTTAAGGATCTATACAATAAATATCATATGGTAGAGGCCAGTAGCCAAGTAATCGATGAAGATACAATATTTATTACAATTACCGTACAACAAACAGATGAAAAAGAATTTACATTAAAACGATTTGTTTATTTTTAAATAATAGTAAAATTTCATCCGCTAACAAGATATAAGCGGTTCCGTTCAGTCGCTTCACTCCTTCACTTCACCCATATTGCACGAGTGTACGCTTTCAGCGTATTATACACCCGCGCAACATCGCTTATACCTGGCCGTTAGCTGAAATGACTAAAATATAATTAACATATATATGAAAAAATGGTTGAAACGCATCAACTACAAAGCAATTGGCTTCATAATTATAAGCATTGCATTTTCCCTTTATTTTGAATATATCATCTGTCTACTCAATAAAATTCCAGGAGTATCCCTTAATAACACAGTTTCAACAAGCGATAGAATTCTTCTAATAACGTTCATTGGTATTATTTGGTATTCGGTCGAAACTAGGGGAATGAGATCACAAATGATAAGACAAAACGACCTACTTACTGAACAGAACAATCGTCCATATATACAAATAGGATTACATGGAAATAAGCTACGATTTAAAAACATCGGCAAAGGAGATGCATTCAAAATATCCATAACCTTGGAAAACAAAATAAAGGGAAAATACAAATTCAGTCCGTACTTCATTCTCGGAATTGGCAAATGGATTGAATTACCAATGGATGATTACAAGGATTGGGACATAATTTCAGTGATAGCTAAATATGAACACACAGACAAAAGCATAAAAAATACATATTGGGCACAAATAAAGCTGGTTAATAACGAGGATGGCCAATTCCATGAACAGCCAATTGCTATTAAACCAGCGTAATTTTCAGTCAAATCAGCTAACACGGGCTAGCCAAAACGTTGTGTGAAATGCCGTTTTTTGTTAAATTTAGAACAAATAACAACTCCAAAATGAAAACCTTGTGTAGCATAACTCAACTAGCTGGCCTATTTCTTATTATATATGGATTATTTCAACCAAGCCTCTTTTTTTATAATTATTTAATATTCGGGCTATTATTTTTGATTGGAGGTGGGTTTATACATAGG
>SDBT01019475.1_pt1 | contig 10633 bp, 9 predicted proteins | sample 2277101 | NCBI WGS metagenome assembly SDBT01 (sample SAMN10404973, study PRJNA504765) | marine sediment metagenome | isolation source: marine sediment core GS10_PC15, 103 cmbsf | place: Arctic Ocean: Southern Knipovich Ridge | collected 2010
TTTAATTCTTTCAGCCGTTCTTCTTGATATTTAAGAGCATATTCAATATCTGTCTTATTTAAATCCATTAAGATCCCCCGAAATTGTGGTATAGATTCAGCTAAATTCTTTGCTTTCGCGGGTCCAATACCAGGAATTTTATTCGCACTTTTCATTTTTTTATAGTTAATTTCATCTTTTTGAGGGTATTTTTCAAAGAAATGTTCGGTGATTTCTTTTGCAGACGCGGTTGCTATTCTTGGATAATACCTAATTACAATCTTGAAAGTTTTGCGACCAATTTGGGTTTTGAATATTGTAATTGCCTCAAAATAACGATCTAATCTTGTCTTACGCATTGTGTTGTGAATATTCTCAAAGATTATTTTTGATAATTTTGGTCCAAAACCCTTTATCTTTTGAAATTCTGACTGTTTAGCAGAAGTAATCGCTTTTATGGTCTTTAGACCTGCGTCGTATAGTCTTCGCGCGCGGCCTTCCCCCAATTGTGGAGTTTGAATGGTTGTAAAGAAATGAGTGATGCGTTTAATCTGTACTTCGGGATTCCCCTCAATTTCGTCCAAGAGAATGTCTTTATCAGTATCTGACCAGTGCCACACATATATATCAGGAGGTGCAATCGTTGTAATTTTCTCATTAACCGTTACATCCTTAATGGCTGGGATCACATCCCCACTACGTGCCACTATAATACGTGTTCCTTTACCCATGTGCCAATCAAAGACATGTCTAGCATTGTGAGCACTGGCACGATGCAACCGAACACCGTCGACATAAACTGATTCAAATACGGCTGTAGGAAAGTAACGACCATGCCTGGTAATATTCCAATCTATATTAATTATCTTGGTTTTACGTAATTGCTCTTCTAATGTCATTTTGAATGCCTTTGAATATTCTGGATTTGTTAATTGTTTTAATGGTTGAGGAATGTCTAGAGATATCACCAATCCGTCAATATTATATATACTGGTGTTTCGATGTTTTTGGTACATTGTAATCACATTAAAGAGTAATAGTTCTTTTCCTTTTTCAAAGATACCATTATCGGGGAGGGGAAATCCTTGTTCTTGGAGAATTTTGAACGCCTGTGAAGGAGGTGGAGTACCTTTTTCGGACCAATCCATTAATTGGTAAGCAATAAACTCTATATCTACAAGTGCTGGTGATATATAACCAGTATTTATTTTTGCGGATACAAAACTACGTGCATTTGCATAAGACCCCTTGTATTTTTCGCCCCAGACCTTTTTGGATAATATAAATTCTCCACGTACAACAAAATAATTATATGTTGGCTTTGGAAGCTTTATATAATCTTTCAAGTACGTCACATCACCGCCAATTTCACCATCTCCTCGTGTGTAAATTTTGTCTATCTGCCCACCTTTAAAGACGATCATTCCACTTACACCGTCTAATTTTCCAGACCATACCATACCATAACTCTTAGCTTTGCCAATGTAGGATAACAACGCTGACATTCCAGGTTTAAGCTTATCAAGTGATGGCATTGGATATGGTAGTACGGTTTTGAGCTTTTCTATGGGCTCCGCACCAATCTTTTCCCATTTACGTCCTTTTGTCTTCAACCTTTTATTAAGGTGATATTCCAATGCATCAAATGCATTATCAGTTAATCCACCCCCGTCATAATTATAGTACAAATAGCTTGTATATTCAACTAAATCTTTCAGCTCCGAGGTTTTTATCCCTTCCTTCTTACCCTTTTCTCCTATTATCCACTTATCTGGATCATCATTAATCTCTACCGCCTCGGGGAGATATCGTGAAACACATTTTCCCTTAAATGTCACACAGTGGCATAATTTTTTGCATTCGTCCAGAGTAGATTTTGAGCAAGATCCGGCCAAACACAGAGATAACCCTGAAAAAGTATAAAATATATCATATACTAAATTGTAGCTGGTATTTTTCTCTACACTGATTTTTTCTAAACATTTATCAATAAATTTTGCGGCCACTGGTTTTTTGATACCCTTCTTTTTAGCGACATATTCGACTAATTTATCAGCTAAAGCTTCCATTTGACTAATATCAATATTAATCAAGAAAAATCATGAAATTGTACTTTGGACGCTCACCGCTACTTTAACAAAAGTACCCAAACCAAGAGGGAGTCACACAGCGCGAACATGGACCGGAGAGTATGATCCAGATCCATCTCTCGAAATGGTGGTTGTACGGGTATTGTGTCTATCTCGCGTCCGTCATCCTCCACCAGTTTGTTCTACAGACAAGTCAGGTGGTGTGAGGCTCGCTGCGGTCGACGCTTGTGACGCCCTTTACGAGATTGAATCCTAATGCTGAACCTTTCCACCCTCAGAACTTGGTTTGAGCAACACTTGCTATATATGTATATAGAAGAACTACTTTTTGCGAGTGTAATAGGCGTGTGATAGCACTTTCATTCGTCTTATCTCGGCGTCTTTACTCCAGAAGAGGCTAGCGCGGGGGCGGTGCTCAAGGCGTAACGGGCCCAACGGGACCAGGTAGAATGAAGTAGGATTGATCTATTGGTGTTTTTCAACACCACCAATAGATTCATAAGCAATGTAGCTTACCAATTGGCTGCGCACGGCAAAGCCCACTTACTTTTCTAAAAGTGGGTAGTTATTTTGGATGACGCGCTGAAGAAAAATATTACATTCGGGAACAGAGTAAAAACTAATGGTCTGAAGAAACTAGAGTTGAGTTAATTTATCTACTTTTAAAAGTAGGTAAAAAGATTAGGCCGCAAGGATATCAAGAACATCACCTAGACGGATTAACTGTACGAGCTTGTACGAAATTCCGGTATCTTTTATTATATCATAAAACATCTCAGGTCGCGATTCGAGATGTTCCTGTTCAATATCAATTACCAAAATTTTATCTATATGGTTGATGAAAATTTTCCGTTCAAAATCTTCCGGAAAGCAGTCAGAAATAATATACATTAGATTTCGAGACTCATCAAATGCAAAAACTGGCCCAGCAGTATCGATACAATGGTCCATTTTAATACGTAAATGACGTCGGGTAAATTCGTAAGGTTTATCTGCAAATGGCGCGAAAATAAACACATTTTGTATAGGTTTACCAGTGGCGTCAGCGAACCGGAGAGACAACTTTAAACTATCTTCTCGGTTTGTATTATCAATCTTGAGATGTTCATCAGTCGCAAGGGTATCAAGAACATCGCCTAGACGGACTAACCGTACAATATTGTACGAAATACCGCTCTCTTTTATTGTATCATAAAATACTTTAAATTCCGATTCAAGCTGTTCCTGATTAATATCAATTAGCAGAATTTTATCTATATGGTTGGTGAAAATTTTCTGCTTAAAATTTTGAATTCTACCGACAACGGTAGAAATAACATACATTAGATTTTTAGACGCATCATATGCAAAAACCACCTCCCCATGGGGAGTTTGGATAAAATTGTTCATTTTAATATCCAAATGAGAGATAAATTCTCCAGGTTGTATGTTTTGTGTTAAAATAAACACAGTTTTTATAGGTTTGCCGGTGGCATTAACAAAGTGGGGTAGCTTTTGAGACATTATATTGTATGTGATTTCTTTTTAAATAACCCTGACTAAATTTGATTTCCGCTCCGTACGGCCACCTGCCATTTTTTGATCTACTTTTTCCTAAAAAGTGATTTATTATCCCGCATACATATCCAAAACAACCCTCTAAAAAATGTCCACAAATGAAATTCCCGAATTTGTTGCTTCTTCGGCAAAGCCGAAGAAGAAAGTACCCACTCTTGACGAAGTGATCTCAAATGAACGCAAACTGGCGGAAGAGCAAATCACAGAAGGTGTAACGGTTTATCACGAAATGATCGCGACTTTCAAAAAATGCTGAACAGCCGGCCGCAAAGAAATCGGTTGTGTATTGCCGTGGAAAAAGTGCACAATGATTGGAAAAGATATGCGTTTGAAGCATTCCAGGGAATGCTGGACGAAAAGAACTACAAATGGAAAATGTCCATCAATAAGGATGATAATATTCTGAAATTCTACTTGGCATGACGGTTTAAGCAAATTTAAGCCAGGATAAGAGTAACTGAAGGAGACATTTAGAGTCAAAGTTGTATGTCACAAGCTCAAGTCCAAACGAGCTGCACAAAATAGGCGAAAGTAACCGTATTATTTATAAACATTGAAAATGACCCTTGAAAATTTGACTCAGGGAGGGTTAGAGTAAAAATAAATTTGTCAGAATAAAAAAGTTAATTTGTTGTAGAGAATAATATCGAGTATATCATTAGAAATCTAGAATTCGAATCAAATCAGAATTTTCAAATAATTCTAATTCGAGAAAATTCGAGACGACACACAATAATTGTGTGTCGTCCAAAAAGTTCGAAAAATAAAATTATTTCGCGAAGAGCTCCCTCCTCGACCCTGGCGTTGGCGCGTTTAGGGTATGTTTCTGGAACGTGGGAAAATTGTGAAATATATGATTTTTGGTCACAGATACACCCCAAACTGTGACGGTACTGCAAAAATTGGGTCGAAATTAATTGAAATTATCCCGTAACATAAACGTACACCTTTGGTTCTTGAGTGTAAAGCCAAAAAGTGAGTCCAAAGGCTATAAATAATATGCCCATACCGTATATACGGTATTTTTTACACTCTATATTAGTAGGATGATACGGTTCACCAGTAGGATCCAAATTACCCCGTAGATATAAAAATATTCCGGTGAACAATAGTAAAAATACTATCAACCATATTGTAGCATGTATATGCATTAATATTATTCATTATATTAAAGTATAAATCAAATACTACTTTTTTACGACCCTAAAATATCATCAACTACCCTGACTCAAAGATAACGGATGCTGGATACTGTTTCTTTCTAGTGATACAATTTAGCATTGCCGATATTTAATAAGATTTGTTTCAGATCAGGATTTTGAGAGAATTTAGCATATAGTGCTAGAGTCATGGCTTTCCAGTCAATTCCTGTATAGAAATCCGGTCGCATCTTTATATACGGGTTAATTTTGAGGCGTTTATTTGTCGATGCAGATTTTCCGGCTTGACCATATGTTTTAGATTTTGCAGCATCTGTGCTCCATAACGAACCACTATCTAAACTAAACGTTTTATAAGAATTGTTTAATTATTATCCATTTCTTTCCCAACCGAAATATTGATGGAAACCACTTTTAATCTTGATAAATAATAATGATAGTATATATACTTTTATACCTTGCTTTAATTCTATGGGTAATGTATTTACTCCGTATTCCACCATTTAGCAAAGAATTATTTGAACATAATACTCCAAATTTTATTAATATGAATGACACAGAGTTTCGGGGTATAAATATGCTTGGAGACAACTCTGATGATGGACATTTTGCTACTAGATCGACAGCAATGTGTCAAGAGTTATGCCAGCGCAACCCAGAATGTAAAGGTTACTCTTATTATTCTCCGGGGCAGCGTTGTTACATGTTCGCGAGTGGAGATTTTGTGCACGATCGTCCTGGGTTTCAATCAGGCAAGAAAATTAATACACAGTAAACAATTTTTTTGAATTGTTTAATCTTTCACGATTCATACTTTAAAGCCATATTCCCAGCCATAATCTTGTACTGGTTTAGTTATTTAAATGTCTATAAACTTTTTTCAAATTTGTGAGAAGCAATATTAGTCATCAACGGGTTCATAACTCAAAGAGCTCATCTCACCTAATTCCTTTAAACTGTCAAACCGTTTATCTAATAGTTCTTTTGTGGTAGTTTGGAAACAGTTGTAAATAAACTGTATTAGTATTTTGGGGGTTTCTAATATGTGTGGATAAATCCAATCGACTATATTGTTATAAGTATCATCCATTTCTTGATCAGAGCTATGTTCGGATAGCACTCTAACCCTATTAGTGACCATGGGAACCACTCTTAATGCAGCAAAACCTCCATTATCATATTGGTTTATATTCAAACACATTACAGTATCCACCATAACTTTTTCCAGCTCTTCGTCAAAACAATGTCCATTTTGTATAATAAGTATACGAAATGGTGGTTTATTTGCCGTTATCATATTAAGTATATTTAGTCGTCTTGTATTAACTAAACCGATAAATACCACCGCATTAGTTCTTTGACTGATTAGTTTTGGCGGATGATTTAGATTGTGAAAAGAGGGGTGATATTTAATTGGCTTGTAATGAGCATTGATTTCTAATTTTCTCAGTTTTCTAATATTCATTGGTGAAAAATCATATACTATATGAGCCGAACGCAAGTTGCATTGAAACAATAAACACTTGTGCCTTTCTTCTTCGGTGTCTACAAGATATATAATACATTTTTTTGGTTGCCAATGCATTATATTTGGCATGAAATGAATATAAATGTAGCTTTCGTCCAACTGTATATCATAATAATCAAGTACATTGTACAATTCATCACCATCTGCCTTTATAGCTTTAGCTAACTGAAAACAACTATTATTATAAAGTATTTTCATACTAAATAATGAAATTTCTTCTTTAAAGAAGTTATAAACTGACACAAGAACCGGAGAATACTCGTCTTTTACACCTATGAACATTTAAAATTTACATTTTTGACTTATGGTTCCATTAACTCGTAGCATGTATAAGTTCCCGTCTGGATTTGATGCGAGTCATAAAATTGATTGGGAATAGTTCGGTGATAACTAAATATAAGCAATGAGAACTTCAATTTTTCTACTTTTAAAAAGGAGATCAAAATAGTAAACGGCTACCAGCGTGGTCCGCTTTGCTAAGCGGCTTTGGTTGCGGCAAACACAGTCACCGCAGCGACGCCAAATAGTACAAACAAGAGTAAGTCGAATATTATTGGGAGGAGTAGTACAAACCATGCCCATCTATTGTGGCATTTTTTGCAGAGATAATATAGTAAGAACCCTATGAGCAGATTCCAAACAAGTGAACCAATAAAGTAACGAACCTTTATAGCTGTTGGGGCAGAAGTATAGGTTTTTGTCGTAGAGTCATAAGCCTTCATCATTGGAATGGCCACAAGTTGCAATACAGCTATTGCAATGTATATATATACCGGCCAACACCACCCCTCACATTCCCCACTCACAAACTGTGCACATTGATTTTCAATACCTGACATTACAAGAATACAAGATAATTTTTTTGATTTCCGCTTACTGCTACTTCTTGCCGTATACTATATATATAAACACACAAATTATCTGGTCCCACATTGCTTATTCTTTAGATAGTCTTTAGATTTGTAGAGGTTATGGGTATATTTTGAAAATATTTTTTGCCCAGTAAAAAATATTGTCTTGAATATAATGAAACTCAAGTTATCAACTCTGTTGATTATAATAGCGACACTGTTTTTCTTTTATTATTATTTTGGGTATATGCCATGTGTAGCTGAGAACAAAAAGGCACAAACATTAATTCCGCAGCCTCCTCCTGTAACTGAAGAAGAAATAGGTGTAACACCAATTGGTGAAGGTGAAGAATCTTTTATTGAGGGATTTAATGTAACTCCATTAGAAGATTATCAACAATTTAAGGATCAAATTGGTTCAGGGAATACACGACCGGACAATGTACTATTTGTTGAAGAACCAGTAACATTTTTGTAAACTATGCTGACCGCAATATACCTCTGGGTACTTTTAGTGAAGCAAATAAAGTTTTTAGCTTATAAAGAGTCTTGACTATTTATAAGTATGAGTACGAAGAAAAAACATTGGTCCAAATTAGACGAAGAAAAACGATTATGTGAAGAATGGTTAAATGAACCACTTGTAAATCCAAAGACTGGACATTCTATAGAGAGAAATGGACCAACTTTTTTAATGTTCAAAGAACAATGTACGGAATTGGGTTTAAAATCTGTACCAATAGCTACTAAAACAATAACTTGGCGCAAATGCCAAGAATGGAAAAGGTATCCTACTATTAATCCGGATACAGGCCGTAAAATATCCAAAAATGGCCCAACCTATAAATGGATTGAAAAACAATGTAAATCCATAGAAGAAAAAGAATTATCATTATTGGGTGAATATTACTTGCCTGACGGTAACGGTATGGTTCCATGTGTAAAATGGCGAGACACCTTTTACGTACTACGAAAATACAATGACCGAAAAATATGGGGACCGTTAAACAAACATGCAAAGGATGTTCAATTATGTTATTTTTTAGACACTTGGGACTATCGCTATAACCACTATCGTCCAATTTTTATGAATGGTAGACCACCAAGGAGATTTCTAAAACGGGTAAAACCCAAAATAAAAGATGGTGATTGGTTATCAAGTACATGTAATAAACCCATAGAATCGCCAAAATATATTGTAGATCACGTTGTTGATTTATTCATAGATAATCCGCAGCGGGGATAGCATGGTCCCCACGACCCCTCACACATAGTTACATATTGACAAAATGTGTTTCAAATCACTTTTTCCTAAAAAGTATTTGTTTAAAAATTATAAATACAATGTCGGAAAAAAATCAGGGGGACTAGGATCGTGGTTTATAGGAGATTACTCGGGACAAAAAGAGAGGGTGTCCGAAGGACACCCTCTCCCGTGGTCCGCTATACCTTTTAGGAAAAGCTGCTTAGCGAAGCAGAGCACGCTAGGAGGGTTCCCTTCGGGAACCCTCCTATTTTGACCAACTTTTCTAAAAAGTTGAAAGGTATATCTAAAAATAGGTAAGCGGGGCTGTGCCCACTTCTACTTTTCTAAAAAGTAGAGGACATACTGTCCTCACAAACTTATTGTGTGCCAGCGCGAATATATCCATCAAAAGTAGTTTTCATAGACGGATTATAGTATCGATGTGTAGCCGAATTCATATGTTGATTTGTCGTGAGTGAGCTGACATTATGGATCTGTTGCTTCTTGCGTCGATTATAATGAGCTACAGAGCTACTACTGGGATGATGTGTTAACCAACCCAGTGCTGAACTGTACATCCCGAATGGTTCTGGTTTCTCATGCTTATTTAACCAACCAGACAGTGCTGAATCATACATTCCAAACGATTCTTCAGGATCGAGTATTGTTTCACCAACAATATCTTGATCTAAATCTGTCAAGTTTGGACCACTGATGATTACCACAAGATAATCCGCGAGACTTTGCAGGTGTGTGTAAAAATAATGGGCAGCATTTGCTGCCTGTCGTTTAGAATTAAATTGTTGATTATTAATGGCAATTGGTTCACCAATCTCCGAAGCGAACATTGTATATAGCTCTATTTTTCTATTGTTGTCATAATGTGCTAAAAGTATTCCCCCTATATCATCGTTTTCTGCCAATTTATTTTTTGCAGATTTAAATACTTTTTCATACATTTCTGAGAATATACGTTGATCTAAAAGTGAATATAGCTCCATTGCTCGTTTCATTTGGGCCTTTTTATTTTCAAAAGTATCCGTATTGATAATAACTAGTGCACGAACCTGATCAGGATTCATGTCAGTAATAAATTTTACAATGCTTTGTATAGGTACTTGGGCTACCTTTCCAACTATAGTCGGTTTAAACACTGTACCAGCGTCAGTATTTTTGCTGGGACTAATATCGCTTTTCCTAAAAGCGCTAATTATTCCAAATAATATTACTGATATTACCACCAATGCACCAAAAATAACAAGCCATGTAATAGGATTATCAAACCATTCCATCTTATTACAAGATCAAGATTTTTTTACACCTTTGAACATTCGAAAAATGGTAGGTGGCCATATTACTCACTTTGCTTTAAATATCTTTGGTTTACTTGTACTGTTGTTACAAAGGTAGAATAGAAACCCTCATTCAGTATAAACCAATAAAAGATATTAGCTGATAAAAAGTAAATGATAAAAAAATCTATCCAAATATTAATATGCTACCTTTTAAAATAGAGAAGGATCGTAATTTTACTAACATTAGAATTAATACATCATTAAAAGTTCCACGATGGGATGATTTTCCAAGAGAGCGAGGTATTACAGGAGAGCCTGGATTTGAAGGGAATATTATATTTAATGACGGGACCGGATTATTTTGGGGACATGATGGAAATAGATGGATCCCTTTTGGAAGTGGGGGTGCAACAGGGCCTACGGGACCCGCCGGCACTGGTGTAACTGGACCGTCAGGAACTGGGTTAACAGGGAGTACTGGACCGACTGGAGAAGTGGGGCCAACTGGGATCACTGGACCGACTGGAGTGATTGGAACAGGGGCAACTGGGCAAACGGGAACCACTGGACCGACTGGAGCAATTGGAACAGGGGCAACGGGACACACAGGAACCACCGGACCAACTGGAGCGATGGGAACAGGGCCAACAGGGACAACCGGAACCACTGGACCGACTGGAGCGGTTGGAACAGGGTCAACGGGGACGACCGGATCCACAGGACCGACTGGAGCGGTTGGAACAGGACCAACCGGGACAACCGGAACCACAGGACCGACTGGAGCAATTGGAACAGGGGCAACGGGACACACAGGAACCGCCGGACCAACTGGAGCGATGGGAACAGGGCCAACAGGGACAACCGGAACCACTGGACCGACTGGAGCGGTTGGAACAGGGTCAACGGGGACGACCGGATCCACAGGAC
>SDBT01019476.1_pt1 | contig 10632 bp, 10 predicted proteins | sample 2277101 | NCBI WGS metagenome assembly SDBT01 (sample SAMN10404973, study PRJNA504765) | marine sediment metagenome | isolation source: marine sediment core GS10_PC15, 103 cmbsf | place: Arctic Ocean: Southern Knipovich Ridge | collected 2010
CTCTATTTTTTAAATTTTTTGACAGAACAGGCATCCTTTTTAATCGAAAATCTGGCCCTTTATGAAAATATCTATGAAAACCTGTTTTCCACCCTTTACGCCTTTGTGGAGACCATCGAGGCCAGAGATCCATATACCAAACAGCATTCGGCCAGGGTGTCAAGCTATGCCATGCTCATTGCGGAGGCTAACGGTTGTATGCAGAAGGAGATCGAGGCCTTAAACATCGCCGGTTATCTGCATGATATCGGTAAAATCGGCATCCCGGACAACATTCTTCTGAAGCCAGGGCGGCTTACGGATGACGAATTCGAGATTATTAAGCGGCATCCCATGATCGGAAGCAATATCGTCGGGCATCTCGGAATGTGGGCCGGGGAGCAAGGCATCATCCGACACCACCACGAAAGGTATGACGGCAATGGATATCCCCAGGGTCTGCAAGGCGAAGAGATTCCTTTACTTGCTCGGATTCTGTCTGTCGCCGATGTCTATGATGCGATCACAACGGATCGATCGTACCGCGCCAAAATGCAGGAGGAAAAGGCCATAGGCATTATAAAGGAGAGTGCGGGCACCCAATTTGATTCCGAAATTGTTGATGTTTTCCTCAATCTTCACAAGGAAGGCAAAATTAAGAGCGAATCAGAACCGGACCAGCCTCGGAGCGCGGAGCGCGGCTAACTTAGGGCGGAATAGCGAAGTTCATGTGACCGCTTGGCATGGTAAAGCCTTTGATCGGCTTTTTGAATCAACGTCTCCTCGTTTTCATCACTTGTCATCTCGCCGGAAGTCGAAATCCCACAACTTATTTCCACCTTAATCCTTTGGGACTGCCATATAAAAGGATGCTTCTTAATGGTTGCCAATATCCGTTTCACCAGCATTTCAGCCTTTGGCAGTTCCGTATCGGGCAAAAGAATTGCGAATTCATCGCCGCCATACCTGGCAACGATGTCGGGTTGCCTCACAACGTTTTGGAGGCATTCGGAGATATTACGCAAGACATAATCGCCGGCCGGATGGCCCAGTGAATCATTGATCGCTTTAAAAGCGTTTACATCAATCATGATCAGGGAAAGGGGGTGTTGGTATCGTTGGGCTCTTTGAAATTCTTTTTGAATTAAGTCTTTAAAACCTTTGTGATTTAAAACACGGGTTAAGCCATCCTTCACGGCCATCTCCTTGAGGCGGTGGTGTTTTTGCGCATTTTTTAGAGACATGGCGAGGATGTTGGTTATGGTATACAGCAACTCTTGTTTGCCATCGTCGAATTCCGCTTCATGTTTAGGGACAATAACCATCATCCCCAGTGCTTGATCTGCATGACGTATGGGAAACGTTTTGAGTTTGGAGGATAACGATGATGGAGAAGATGTAATGGTGGGATTCGGGGAATGCAGATGTATCGCCAGCTCGCGCGGTTCAAATCTTTTGCCGCATAAAGATTGGAAGCCTTCGGTTATCTCGGCTTGCAAACGTTCCAGCACGGTCTTATTCAAGGCATGCTCTGAAAAATGAAGGCTTAGATGCCATTTGGCACCGATTTGGTACAACATGCCCAAAAGCGTTGATTGGCAAACAGTTTGCAGACCCGCATTTTGAATTCGAGGAAGAATACTCTCCCAGGTTAAATCATAAGCCACCATGCGGCTCAGACGATTGATAAAGCGGAGTTCCTGATTTTTGCGCTGCAGATCTTTTTTCTCCCTGGATTGCCGTTCGTTGACCTCCCGCAGGTCATCCATCATATTCAAGATTTCAATGAATGCCTCCCGGTTTTTAATTCCCCCTAAAATAGTACCATAGATTCGCTTGGACAGAAGGGTTCGGGGAACAAACGCGTAGGCCCCGATTTGGAGCAAATCAGAGATCTTGCCGGCCTTGCTTTGCGCGCCATAAAGAATGATACTCGATTTGGATTTGTTTTGATGTAACCATTCAACCACAGGGAAGATCTGATTGCCCAAACAATCGTAATCGACCAAAACGACGACAAAATCATCATTGGCCCAATTGGTTTCAATCTCTGCCAGGGTCAAGATGCGATTGATAATAAAACCTTTAGCTTCTAATAGGTTTCGGAACAGACGCTGATCTTTTTGATTATCACTAATCAGGAGGATATTTTTTTTCATGCTCGGGATCTCACTTTGCTAATACCTTGGTCGAACGATTAAACCATTTAGCGGTCGCCGTTATAAGGGTACCAATCTTCATTCCGCAGGTTTGTAACCTTCAATACCGCAATTTCATTGGCCTGCGTGTTAAAAACAATTTTGCGACCTTTTTCACCACCCACATCTTCGGAGACAATTCGAACTCCCTTTCGGGCCAGTATCTTTCTGGCAACCGTATAATTCTCCTCGCCGATGTTTTGATCACAAATTTCGGGATTGTGGGCACCACCAAAAATCTGGGCCTCCAAATGATGTATTTTTGATCCGAACTGAATCATCAGCCGGATTAAAGTAACCGTTGAAGCATCACCTTGGCGGGCGGTGGGATGGTTTTTGCCATCAAGCAACGGAAATTGAAAATGATTCATCCCACCGAACTTGCATTTCCTGTCATACATGCAGATGGCAACCTCGGATCCAAGAACCGCCGATATGATGGTCGGTTCCCGGAGGATAATAATATAACCCGGTTTTAGGAAATAGTCAGCCGTTATCGGAATGTGAGATTTGTTAACCATTCGAAAAAGGTTTGTACATGTCGATCAGCAATTGACCCCTAATCGCATTACATTAGTTTGGTTGAAGGGAAATCCGTCACGGCATATCCGTGCTCGAGTCTGGTTCGGGATAACAGGTTTTAAGCTTAAGCAATAAACATGCCAGAAAAAACAGATTCCAATTTTGCTTATTAACCCGGCAAAGCAGGGGGGAAAATTTTGGATTGCGGATTGGAGGAACCGCAAAAATTGTCAAAAAATTGACGTTGTCGACACAAATTCCAACAGGCGCCAACATGAAATTCCGAATTATTAACCCGGCAATCAAAAAAATGTCATCCCCCGCCAAAGGCATCGGGATCTTCGACCGGCCCCCCGTCTGCACGGGGGCAGGCTGCGCGAGGCGGAGAACCGGACACAGAGTGCATTTTTTAAAGCCGTAAGGCGCAACCATCAGCGCTATTCATATCCTGCTATGTTTACCGGATTCGTAATTTGGTATAATAGTTGCATACTCGTGTTCGTAAATTCGCAGATGACACTTTGTGCGTTAAAAAAATACAATCCGAACCGTTTTGGGGCCACACTCCGGCGCGACGACAAACCGGGTTATTCAATATTCGAGACCAGGAAATGGATACGTTGGGAAACAAAAATCGATCCTATGTGAGGGGGGATTTTACCTTCAAAGTTAACTTCAAGTTGATGACCCCCGAGGAATACAGCGCCTTAAACAGTCTTGCGGGCGAAGGTGTGACCCCGGCGATGCTCGCTACGGATAACGTCAAGAAAAACTTACTGGGGGCCGTAGATGCTTCCCTGATCAACTTTTTTTTCCAGATCGATGAAAAATTAGATCAGATTCTAAAGCTTTTATCCCAAGACCAGGCAAATCAGATCTTACCCTACCAGGGCGTCGGACTCGATATTAGTGGATCCGGGATGAAAATTGAGATCGATCAGCCGGTTGAAACCGGAAAGATCATGCATGCCAAGATTTTGCTCTCCAAATTCCCCTTTGTTTTTATAGATGTTTTTGGTGAAATTTTATGGGTAGAACCGGTGGAAGAAGATGCTCGGACTTTCTATTATTCAGGGATCAAATTCTTTGATCTCAGCCCGGATCACAGGGAAAGGATTATCAGTTCGGTATTTCAAAGAGAGAGAGAGGCGATTAGAAATAAGCGCAAGGGCGACTGACGGTCATGGCCTCCGCAAGCGATGAGGCCTGAATCCCAAAAATACCGTCTCAATCCGCTCAAAGATAATCGGGTAGGAAAATTTTGCCGGTATCGAAGGCATGAAATGTATCAATTAGTAACCGTTAAAGAGTTCGAGGTTAGTAAAGATTGACAACGAAGGAGCAACCTTGAACTTCTGAACTCTGAACCTGTGAACGCCTAAAAAAAACTTATTAGCCGGGATGTGAATGATGAAAAAACGATTGAATACTTTGATTCAGCAAATTGACGCGCTCGCCCTCAATGCCGTCATGCTGGAAGCGGGGGATATCCCCGGTCTTGGTGAGACGCTAAAAGCGGTAGAACGAATAGAGGGGTTGAGCCGCAAAATAAACGAGGAATCCTTGATTAGGCTTTCCAAGGCGATGAAGGGGTATATCGAAAAACTGATTATGGGTGAGCGATCGGAATTATCCCCTTTGGAAGCCGCGATCTCGCAATCGCAGGAGATCTGCCGTAAACTAAGTGATGGGGGTACATTTGCTAAAAACATTTCGGCCCTTTTAACCGAGCTTGATTTCGGTGAAGCTGAACCGGCCGCCATATCGACCGGCCCCGAGGATCAAGCCGAAATGAAAACCGGTGCCGGTCCGCCCAAGACGGCTGGGGCTGATTTGAAAGAAGATAAAACAGCAGCCGGGGCCCAAGGGGCGCCGGCGGTTATGGATGATGAAGACAAAGAGATTATCGCCGATTTTATTTCTGAATCTCTGGAAAACCTCGGATCAATCGAGATCAACGTGATGGATCTTGAACAAGATCCTACCGACCTTGAAACCATAAATGCGATTTTTCGACCCTTCCATACGGTGAAGGGCGTTTCCGGTTTTCTTAATTTCAACAAAATCAACAAACTGTCGCACGCCGTGGAGAACCTTCTGGACAAGGCCCGCAACCGGGAGCTCACGATAGATGAAGAAATTATCGATGTTACCCTCAACAGTGTGGATTTGTTAAAACAGATGATTGAAAATGTTCAGACATCCCTTGATACCGGAATTCCCTCTGACGGGGACCTGGATATCAGCTCACAGGTGGCCAGGATTGAACATTTCGCAACCCCGGGGGACGGGCATGAGCAAAAGCGCCTGGGCGAAATATTGGTTTCAAAAGATGTCCTTTCCAAAGGGGATCTGGAAGATGCACTTCATATTCAAGAGGAGGAGCAAGACCGGAAACTCGGCGCAATTCTGATTGAGGAGAAAAAAGCCGGCATAAACGAGGTTGTGTCTGCGCTCAGAGATCAGAAAAAATCCGGCCAGCCGGTTAAACTTCAGGTCAAGATAGACACGGGCAAACTCGATAATATCGTCGATATGGTTGGGGAGTTGGCGATTGCGCAATCCATGCTCAGACAAAATGAACTGATCCAGGAAAACAAGAGCCGCAAATTGGATCACATCATCGATCAGCTAAACCTGATCACCTCCGGTTTACAAAAGACGGCCATGTCCCTGCGGATGGTGCCCATCAAGCATACGTTTCAAAAAATGTTGCGTCTGGTACGGGATTTGGCCAAGAAAGGCGGCAAAGAGGTCGGTCTTATTATGTCAGGTGAGGATACGGAGATCGATCGCAATATGGTGGAAGAGATTTATGAGCCGATGGTTCATCTCATCCGCAACTCGGTTGATCACGGTATTGAAACGGCTGAGGAGAGAGAGGCGGCCAAGAAGCCCGGACGGGGAACCATAAGTTTAAGTGCCTATCACAAAGGCGGTGAAATTATAATTGAAATTAAAGATGACGGTCGCGGACTTAACAGGGAAAAGATCCTCCAAAAAGCGCGCGCCCGGGGTTTGGTAGGGGAGGAGGAAACGCCGACCGAAGACGAGATCAATAACCTCATTTTTCATCCGGGCTTCTCCACCGCGGATCAGATTACGGATATTTCCGGCCGGGGTGTCGGCATGGATGTTGTCAAAACCAAAATCGTTGAAAGATTAAGGGGGCGGGTTGACGTTCAATCCGTCGCGGGCGGGGGTACAACAATTTTACTGCGCCTGCCCCTCACGTTGGCCATTTTAGATGGAATGGTTGTTGAGTTAAACAACCAGAAATATATCATTCCGACCCTGACGGTTCAGGAATTTTTCAGGCCCAAACGCGAAGCATACAGCACCGTGAAGGGTGAGGGCGAAATGATCAGGGTGCGCGATCGCCTGGCACCCCTAATCCGACTGGATCGACTCTTAAGGCTAAATGGAAACAAGCCCCCGAATGCAAACGAGAAGGCACCCTGGAAAAGACTTGTAGCCGTGGTGGAGAACCAGGAAAGGATAGGCTGCCTCCTGCTTGATGAACTGCTGGGGCAAGAAGAGGTGGTCATTAAAGGCCTGGGGGACAAGTTTAGGAATGTAAAAGGAATAGCGGGCGGGGCCATTATGGGTGACTGCAAGATTAGCCTGATTCTGGATATCGCCGGTATTTTTGATATGACATCAAAGGGATAACAATGGACCTTGTTGTTGGCGTAGCGGATATGAAGGTAAGTAATGATCAGGCGAATGTGCTGGTGACATACTCGCTTGGTTCATGTATTGGCATAGCTATATACGATCCGGTGGTCAGGGTAGGAGGGGTGCTGCATTACATGTTGCCCGAATCCAGCCTCGATCGGCGCAAGGCTCAAAACAATCCCTGTATGTTCGGAGACACCGGGATACCCCTTCTCTTTAAATCCTCGTATAAATTGGGTGCCAAAAAGAACCGGCTCAAGATTATCGTTGTGGGGGGATCACAGATTCTCGATCAGAAGGGCTTATTTAATATCGGCAAGCGGAATCATACGCTTCTCAGGAAGATGTTTTGGAAAAATAATATCATGATTGATTTTGAGGATGTGGGCGGTTCGGTCAACCGGACCTTAAGACTCAGAATCAAAAACGGCAGCGCTTCGCTGAAAGTGTCAGGCCTTGGGACGCGGGAAATAGCATGAAAGTAGAACGTATCCTCAAAGAAGCCGAGGCCCTGCAGCCCATCAGTTATTTGGGCGACAAAGTCCTGAATATTGTTTCAAATCCGGACAGCTCCATCACTCAAATAGTGGATGTGATCAAGTATGACCAGAGCATGACCGCCAATCTTCTCAAAATATGCAATTCGGCTTATTTTGGACTAAAAAGGAGAATTGAGTCGATCAAACAGGCCGTGGCCTATTTGGGTATCGAGAAAGTCGCCTGCCTGGCGATGCTAGGCAACAGCACCCAAAATTTTAAAAAGGCTCAAAGCGGCTACGACCTTGAAGCGGGCGAATTGTGGCGCAATTCGGTTTCCGCAGCACTCATCGCCCAGGATGTCGCTGAAAAAAAACATCTCAAGAACATTCCCCTCATCTTTACCGCGGCCCTCATAAAAGACATCGGAAAAGTGATATTGCATCATCACGTGCAGGATTCCTTTCAGGAGATTATGGCAGCGGTGGAACATAGCCATCTGACGTTTATCGAGGCCGAAAAAGAGATCATTGGAATTGACCACGCCGAGTTGGGTGCGCGCGTTGCTGAAAAGTGGAATTTCAGCCCGAAGATGGTGGATATTATCAGAAATCATCATTTCCCCGACCGATCCGCATCCACCGATTTAGCTGTCCCGATCGTCTATCTGGCCGATACCGTGTGTATGATGATTGGAATCGGCATCGGCGCCGACGGGCTTTCCTACCGATACTATCAGGATGTTTTGGATCGGCTAGAATTGTCTGATATCGAACTGCAACGCACGATCGCGGCATTTTGGGAAAAGCTGAACGGTGTTGAGGAGTTGGTTAAACTATCATTAGGAGATAATTAGCATGGCCTTTAATGTATTGATTGTCGATGACTCATCCTCCATGAGGGCGGTAATCAAAAAAGCAATAAAAGTATCGGGTTTTAAAGTGGGTGACTTCCTGGAGGCCGCCGACGGCCAAGAGGCTCTGGCGGTGTTGGCAGACGGATGGGTGGATGTCGTATTATCGGATATTAACATGCCCAATATGAATGGGCTTGAGTTGATGGCCGCGATGCAAAAGGATCCCCTCTTACGTACAATTCCGGTCGTGATCGTCACCACCGAAGGGAGCCAAAAAAAAGTTCAGATGGTAAAAGAGATGGGGGCAAAAGGCTATGTGAAAAAGCCATTTGTGCCCGAAGATATCAAAAGGACGTTAAACGACATAATGGGAGAGGCCGATGATGGAGAAATCGACGATGGAGAAGTCGACGATGAAGGAAGCCTTGAGGGATTCGATTTCTAAAGTGCTTGAGACAATGTTTTTTCAGCCGGTGCAAATTTCCACCGATGGTGTTGACCTGCTGCAATGGTTTACCCGGAAACCGTCACTGTACGGGGCAAGCATCAATTTTTGCGGCCCTATCGACGGATCCCTATTTTTCCTAATTCCGAAAACCGCTGTAGACGAGATTACGGCCAACTTCTTAGGTAATAATGTTGAAAGCATTGAGGAAGAGCAGCGCAAGGATACCATAAAAGAAGCCCTTAATATGATCGGCGGTAACATGCTCTCAGGCATTGATACCGAAGGACGTTTTTCCCTGGATATACCGCAGCTAATTGCCAAAGAGAGCCTCAGCTCGGATAAACTCCAAGACTTACAAGGAGAAATTTTTCACATCGAGACGGAAGATAATCGGATGGTCGTGGGATTTAGAGTTGAACCGCAATAGCGCTCGCTAACCCCGGAGATTGTCGGAACGAAGTGGAGATCCCGCTTTAGCGGGGCTGCGGGGAGCTTCAAAATTTGGAATGAGGACGCGTGATGGAGAAAAAAATAAAAGTTCTAATCGTTGATGATTCAGCGGTGGTCAGAAAGGTCTTTAAAGAAGAGCTTTCCCGCGCCAGGGATATCATCGTGGTCGGCACGGCACCGGATCCTTATGTGGCGCGAGACAAGATAGTGAAACTAAAGCCCGATGTCATCACCCTGGATATCGAGATGCCCCGGATGGATGGATTAACTTTTCTGAAAAAATTAATGCGTTTTTACCCCCTGCCGGTCATTATCGTCAGTTCTCTGACACGAAATGGAGGCCGGCTCGCCATGGAAGCAATGTCGCTTGGGGCCTTAGAGGTTATTTCAAAGCCCTCAAGCGCCTATTCGGTCGGCGAAATGAGTGTGCAGTTGATACATAAAATCCGGGCCGTGGCCGGCCTTAAAATACAGGCCGCAGGTGAAAGCAAGGCCGTAGGTGAAAGCAAGGCCGTAGCGAACAATCCCCAAAGAGTGGCAAGCAAAGCAATGTCGCAAACGACGAATAAAATCATTGCCATCGGTGCCTCCACGGGGGGCACCGAGGCGCTAAGAGCCGTTTTAACAAAGATGCCGCCCAATGCCCCGGGGATTCTTGTTGTTCAGCATATGCCGGCCCAATTCACAACTTCTTTTGCGGAACGGTTAAACGAATTGAGTGCCATCACGGTCAAAGAGGCTCAAAATAATGATTCGGTGGTCAATGGGCGGGCACTTATCGCGCCCGGAAATTATCATATGTTGCTTAAAAGGAGTGGCGCAAGATACTTTGTGAACGTAAAAACCGGTCCCCTGATTCACCACCAGCGTCCGGCCGTCGATGTTCTGTTTCATTCGGTGGCCGATTATGCCGGAAGCAATGCTGTCGGCGCCATTCTCACGGGGATGGGTTCAGATGGTGCCGGCGGGCTTTTGAAAATGAAGGAGGCCGGCGCCCGCACCGTGGCCCAGGATGAAAAAAGCTGCATCGTTTTCGGAATGCCGAAAGAGGCGATCAAATTAGGCGCCGCGCAAAAGGTGGTCCCCCTTACCAATATTACCAAAACAGTGCTTGAGATGATAGTCTGAAACGTTATTGAATTGTGATCAAGGAGGCGTAATAGCATGTTGGAATCTTTAAGAACGAAAATTGCCGATTTAGCCGATGGCCAGCTTTCAAGCGATCAGATCGAGGAATTGATCGGGTTTTTCGAGCAGGCGCTGTCCAATAGTTCAGGCCATTCGGATGATAATTTTTTCAAAAACCTGTCTTCGGATATGACAGGCGGGCTTAAGGAACTGGCGCTTTTGATTATTAACTTTAGAAGAGACTTAAGATCAAGAATTTGTCCTGAGATCACAGATTTGGCCGTTAATCAGATCCCCGAGGCCGCCGACCAATTGGAGGGGATCATTGAAACAACCGAGGTGGCGGCCAATAAAATAATGGATAATCTGGATAGTATGCAGGGCCAAACCGACCAGATGGGTCTGATTTTGAAATCTCTCAAAAATGGAGATCTCGACCTATCCGGAGATAAAGCCTGCCTCGATCCCCAAACCGTTGAAGCCATCACCCCCCTGATTAAATATATGCAATCTGATATCCAAAAGCATGATTCTTTGATATCGGATTCCTTCATTCAAATGAGTTTTCAGGATTTGACCGGCCAGCGCATAAAGCGCATAATGACCCTTGTGACCCACATGGAGCAAAGGCTTAAGGAGTTGATTATCTCTTTTGGGATTCAACTGACGGAACATGAAAAAAATCCGCACATTTCCGAAGCAGAGCTGCAACAAACGATCAAAGACAAGGTGACCGAACTATCCGGCCCTCAAAGAGCAGGCCAGGGGCTTGACCAGTCAGGTATAGACGATCTTTTAATGAATCTTTAGCATTGATGGCGTCGTAAAAAGTCCCATCTACTGCGTTGTAGTATTTTTTCAGACACTCGGCATACTACATGTATGGCCTCGTTCCT
>SDBT01019477.1_pt1 | contig 10632 bp, 7 predicted proteins | sample 2277101 | NCBI WGS metagenome assembly SDBT01 (sample SAMN10404973, study PRJNA504765) | marine sediment metagenome | isolation source: marine sediment core GS10_PC15, 103 cmbsf | place: Arctic Ocean: Southern Knipovich Ridge | collected 2010
ATAATAAAAAGGCTGAATTTTTACGAACTTTGAAAAAAGTAACCTCTGAAGAAGTTATTGAGAGCCTAACAGAGCCTAAGGTCTCAGAAAGCGAAGAAGGTCTGAAAGAGGAAAAATTAAAACAATTTCTGGAAGTTAAAAAACAAGAAGAAGAAATTTCATCCAAAGCGTATGAATTACTTGACCAAGCTACGGAATTAGCTAAAAGCCATGAATATGATAAAGCCTTGAAATTATACTTGGAGGGTTTAAATCTATTCAAAAAGTTAAATTGGACTTATGAGGTTAAAAAAATCGATGATACCATTGCCTTATTAGAAAAAGAAAGAATGGTGTATAGAAAGAGTCTTGAAAAGAATAAGGTAAAAGAGGCTAAAGAAATAGAAAAACAAATGCAACAAGATGAAATTATTGATCAATTTGTTAAAGACCGAGAAAAACAAGAAAAAAAAGCGAAACTGGAAAGGTTAAAAGAAATCGAATTTCAAAAATTGGAAGAGGATTTTTTTAAAGTACAGATAAATAATATGGCGAATGAAGCTTCAAATTTAGCACATGATTATGATATAGCTATGAAGAAAGCTATAAAAGAAGGAAAATTGGTAGAAAATTGTGTATATCCGCAAATAATCGAGATTTATAAAAAGATCAGAGATATACTCATTGAAAAAGGTTGGAATAATGAAGCAGCGATTTATGACGATACTGTTAATGTCTATATTCAGAAACTAGATCAAGATAAAAGAATTAGACAAATAGAAGTTGAGAAAGTAAAAAAACAAAAAGCGACTGAGGAGTTACTTAAATTTCAGAAGGAAGATTTGGAAATTAGTGGTGATGTGGGACCAATATCTACTTTAGATGAGACGGAACGTAAGAGAGAAATAGAAATCCAAAACCTTAGAAATAACCTTGATGCGATGACTAATAGAGCTGAAAGATTAGCAAGAGAGTATGATGTAGCGTTAAGACAAGGAAGATTTGAATTAAAATGCCCATATCCTGAAATTATTAAAATTTATGAACAAGCTAGAAAAATGGTATTGGAAAAAAATTTAGAGACTGAAGTCGCAATTTTCTCAAGTCAGATTATCGCATATAATAAAAAAATGGAAAAAGATATCAAATTACGTCAAATCGAGGCTGAAAAAATAGTTAAACGAAAGGAAGCAGAAAACCTTCTCAAAATGAAAAAAGTGGAAAAAAGGGTAGGTTTAGATGTTGAAAAATTAAGAGAAATTGAAAAACAGAAGGAAAAAGAACATGATAAAGAAGATTTCGAAAATTTGATAGATGATGTGGTTAAAAAGGCAGAATCTATGGCCCGTGAATATAATATCCAAATGAAAAAAGCTATTAAAAAAGGAACAATTGCTGAAAACCCTCCATTCCAAGAAATTATTAAAATTTACGAAAGTGTGAGAAAAATGGCTTTATTAAAGAACCGTAAAAATGATGCTGCAATTTACATGACACAAATTCAAGCTTATAGTGAAAAATTAGCAAAAGATAAAAAATTAAGAGATGTAGAAGTTCGTAAAGCTCAGAGGCAAAAAGAAATTGAAGAAATGCATAAAATTGGAGAAAGAACTAAAACTGATAAGCAGAGACTAAGAGCTGTTGAAGCCAAAAAGGAAGAAGAAGAATTTAGCGTAAAAATAGGCAATTTAGTTGATGAAGCTGAGAAAATAGTTAGAGATTTTGAGTTAGCAAAGAGAAAAGCATTAAGAAAAGGAGAAATAATTGTAAATAGTCCTTACGCAGAAGTTATTGAAAAATACAAACACATAAGAGATCAGGTTCTAGAAAGGGGATGGAAAGACCAAGCTAATATTTATGGCAATCAAATTAAAATCTATCAAGAGAAATTAGAAAAACAAGAAAAATTAATTGAAATTGAAGCTGAAAAAGCAGAATATCAAAAAGATATTGAGGAAATGCATAAAATTAGTAAAAAGGTTGAAGTAGATAAGGATAGATTTAAAACTGTTGAGAAGAAAAGGGAGGAAGAAGAATTTAGTAAGCGTATCTCAGAATTAGTAGATAAAGCTGAAAAACTAAATCACGATTATGATTTACAAAGAACAAAAGCGATAAAAAAGGGAGAACTATTGGAAGAAACCCCATACCCCAAAATAATTAAGATTTATAAAGAGATTAAACAAAAGCTTTCAACACGAGGGTGGGGCGACCAAGTTAAAATATATAGTAATCAAATTAAGATCTACTACGAAAAATTAGAGAAACATAAGAAACTATCTGAAGTAGAGGTAGAGAAAGCTAAAAGACAAAAAGATATTGAAGACATGCAAAAAGCTAGTAAAAAAGTTGAAATTGATAAGGATAGATTTAAAACTGTTGAGAAGAAAAGGGAGGAAGAAGAATTTAGTAAGCAGATCTCAGATTTGGTAGACAAAGCTGAAAAACTAAATCATGATTATGATTTACAAAGAACGAAAGCGTTAAAAAAAGGAGAACTATTGGAGGAAACCCCATACCCTAAAATAATTGAAATTTATAAAGAAATTATACAAAAGCTTTCAACACGAGGGTGGGGCGACCAAGTTAAAATATATAGTAATCAAATTAAGATCTACTACGAAAAATTAGAGAAACATAAGAAACTATCTGAAGTAGAGGCAGAGAAAGCTAAAAGACAAAAAGATATTGAAGATATGCAAAAAGCTAGTAAAAAAGTTGAAATTGATAAGGATAGATTTAAAACTATTGAGAAGAAAAGGGAGGAAGAAGAATTTAGTAAGCAGATCTCAGATTTAGTAGATAAAGCTGAAAAACTAAATCATGATTATGAGTTAGAAAGAAAAAACTCATTAAAAAAAGGAATACTATTAGAGGAAAGCCCGTACTCTGAAATAACTGAAATTTATAAAGAAATTAAACAAAAAATTTCAGATAGGGGATGGAATGATCAAATTCAGATCTATTCTAATCAGATTAAGATCTACCAAGATAAATTAGAACAAATTAAAAATTTAGTTGAAGTTGAGGCCAAGAAAGCACAGCGAGAAAAACAACTTGAAGACATGCATAAATTTAAAGAAGGTTACAAACCAGAGAAAAAAAAAGAGATTAAACCTGAATATACGGAAGAAGATGCACTTCTCGATAAAGCTATGAGTCTCATTGATGAAGCAGAAAAAACAGTTAAACGTTATGAATTAAGCTTAAAAAAAGATATTTTATTATTAGGAAGCCCTTATAATATAGCTATTGCAAATTATGAAAACGCGAAAAAAATATTTGAAAAAATAGATTGGAAAGATGAAGCTCGTCGTTTAATTAAAACAATTAAATTCTACGAAGAAAAAAAAGATAGAGATGATAAATTAAGGGAATTAGAGAAGAAGAAATTAGAAGAACCACAAATCCAAGAAATGGCTGTTAAGACTATATCAGACAAGGAATTATTAGAAAGACAAAAAAAAATAATGGAGTTTGAACAGAGAAAGAAAAATGTCGATGAAAATGCTGCAAAAATATTTAATTTTATCCAAAGTGCAGAAAAAATAGCGCAAGAATATGAAATGAAAATTCAATCAGGTATTTTCGATTATGATAACCCTTATGATAAGATCATCGAAATTTACAGAGATGCTCGCATTGAATTTGAAAAAATAGGTTGGAAAGAAGAATCGATAAAATTACTAGAGACTATCAAGTATTATAATGAAAAAAAAGTGCAAGATAAAAAAATCCGAACTTCAGAAGCAGAAAAAATAAAACAGCGAGAACAAGATCTTTTATACCAACAAAAATTATTGGAACAAGCTCGAGTTGAACAAGAAGAATTACTTAAAGAGAAAGAGAAGGCCAAATTCTTAAGGAGAGACCGAGTTGTACAATTTGAAACTCAGAAAGATAAAGCTTTTAGGTTGATGGATAATGCTAAATATGAGTTAAATCAAAATAATTTTGAAAAAGCTATTGAATTGTACATGGATAGTGAGGTAATATTTACTGAAATAGGGTGGCAAGAAGGAATAAAGATGATAAGAGATTCGATTACAATTATTAAAAAGAAAAAAGAAGCATTTGAATTACAAGAAAAAGCAATTGCGGAAGATTTGTTTGAGAAATTGCAAATCGAGGAAAAATTAGAAGAAAAATTCGCGAAAACAGAAGAAATAAGAAGATATCAACAAGAAGAAAAGAGGAAAGAGTTGCAAAAGATTCAATTGGAGAAGGAACGTGAAAGAGAGATATCAGAAAAAGCATATCAACTCTTAGAGGAAGGTACTTCTTTATTAGAAAACACTAAATTTGATGATGCTTATGAGAAATATATAAAAGCCAGGGAGTTATTCAATAATATCTTTTGGAAAAGAGAAGTTTCCCGCATTAACAATGAATTATTATTCATACTTAAAAGGGAAAGGAGAAAGGTTGAGATTCTTATAGATATTAAAATAAAAAAAGCTGAAGAGGCAAAGAAAATGGAAGTTTTGAAACTTGAAACAAAGAGAGAGCGTCAGGAGCTCGAAAAAAGAAAAAAGAAAGAAAAACGTTCTCTAGCAAAAGAGGAACTTGACAGGAAACTAAGTCGAAAATTGGAAAAAGCATACAAATTTATTGAAGATTACAGATATAATGAAGGAGTACTGCTTCTTATGGAAGAACTCAAGCGATTGAATAGAATAGGAAATCAGGAGGAAGCTAAGAAAATTACTAAGCAAATTGAAAAAATCAAATCTGAAACAGATGTACTCGTGATAACTTTCGAAGAATTAATGGAAAGAGAAAAGGGTGATAGTTTTGAATCTGCCTACAAAGCTTTAGATAAAGCTCATGTTTCTTTAGAAAATAATCGCATTATGAAAGCTATTTCTGAATTAAATGAAGCGAAATTTAACCTTGAAAAGCTCAAAATTGGGAATATATATGTAAAAGAGATTGAGAATAAAATTAGTACACTTAGAGAAAAACTCGGGAAGAAAGCAATAAAAAAAGCTCCTGAAGGCAAGGCAGGAGTAATAGATGATGAAAATGAAAGACTCAGGGCTAGAATCACTGCGAGAAGAGAAGAAAGGAGAAAAAAGGTATTAGATCTATTGAAAAAGGACTGATGAAGGCGTAACACTATTTTTAACTGACTAAAATTTCTTAAAAAAATTAAAAAAAATTTATATTACTATATTATAAGATTTTCTTGAATTTCATTCTCAGATTCTATGAGGCTTGGGGGAGAATTTCTATTCACAGACTCATCGATTAAAAACTCAGTCTTGATCAAGTCTCTTATGGATACTCGGATCGCTTCACTCCTGTTAGGAAATTTTCCTTCAGTGACCAAGACTTCTAAAACTCTCAAATAAGACTCTGGTAAATTTACTGATATTAATTTAATTTTTATCACCTATATATCTAATTTATTGATAAAAATATATACGAGAGTGATATATTTAAAGATTTAGTGGAAGTTAACCCCAAGAACTCCGACAAAATCTTTATTTGTTTAGATTGAGTATTTAAAAAAGAAAACTTTGGAGTATGGCCTTCATACTCTAGATTCTTAAAGAATACATTAAAATCTATTATCAAAAAATTTTTATATAAGGTATTATATGTTACGCGTAACATTGGATTAAAAAAAAATCACAAAAATAAAGAACACTAAAATTGATTTAAATGGCAGATATTGAAAAAGATTTAAGAGAACACCTTAAGAATGGAAAAGATTGGGAGAAAATGGAGACACCAATAGAGGGAGTAATGGTAGTTAGAGTCCCTGCTACAAAGACAAGACCAGCATTATTGTTTTTAGAAGTAAACCCTATCATTGACGGAAAACCTCTAAAAAGAAAAGGTTTATTTGTTGGGAGTAAAGAAATATTAATAAAATTCGGGGAAGCTCTCAATGATGATAAAACATTCCAGCTCATTGGAGTCATGGAAAATGTAAACCCAGAAGTACATAAGAATGGAGTAACTAAAAAATTAGAGTTTTAAATTCATTTTCTTTAATTATTCCAATTGAAAATGAGAGAGCAAGCTCTCTATTATGATTATTTTCTGTTCTTTCTTTATTTTATTAAATTAGAAATTTCAAGAACAAAAAAATCCATCTTCACTTTAAAAGATTAAAGAAAATGAATTTTAATTTTAAGAAAATATTTAAAATTGAGGGTTTTATTATTTATTTAAAGTTAAAACTCAATCAGAATAAAAGATTTAAATAAAATCAAGAAGAATTTACAAATTACTTTAATAATTAAAAATTGGAGCGAATTTAAAATGTCAGAAGAAGATGGAATCCATTGTATAGTTTGCGGGAAGGACAATTTTTCCCTTGCTCACGATGAATGGATGAAACGGGCATTCCAATTTGTTGAAGATGGACAATTAAAAATGTGTGCTGGCTGTGGAGCTAAGTATCTAGTATGTGAAAAATGTGATGGACTCTATTGCCGTATACATCCAGCTTTAGAAGCCTGGGAGCTTTCGGATAAATGTCCTAAATGTGGATGGGTGAATGAAGCGGTAAAAGTATGGGATGGAACTTCAGCACGGCATACCTAATGTATCAAAAATGAATTTTATTTTTAAATTTTTTAATAAATCTAAATTTAATTTAAATAATTGAAGAAACTGTTTTCTTAAATATTGGGTTCTGTTCAATAAATTAAATAATTTCGGTGGACTAAATCATTAAAAATTAGGTATATATAAATAACATAGATTGGGTTTTTTAATAATTAATAGCCAAGAAAATTTAAATTCTAATATAACAATAATTATTTTATTACAGAATTATAAGTTTTATTTAAAATGCGGCACCTTGAATTAAGGAGCTTAACTGAAAATGAATAATATTAAAGTAGTTGTGGCAAATCCTGAACACATTGAAGATTTAAGAGAGTTAACAAAAAAATTGGTTGAAAACCTTGGCCAGAAATTCGATCCTAAACGTTTTGATTGGGGTATTCGGCGTCGTATTTTTGATCCTCTTCAACGTCATGGTATGCTCATGGCTGTAGATGAGGATGTCGACCAAGTGGTTGGAATGATCATAGCTGAACTCAGGATTGATCCATTTGGAACATCTGAAGGTTATATCAAACAGTTCTTTCTGAAAAAAGAGTATCGAAAAAAAGGTTTAGGGGGTCTTTTATTAGAAAAAGCGTTAGAGCATCTAAAAAAGATTAAAGTAGAAAAGATAAGGGTTAACATTAAAGGAAAAGCTATTAATGCTTCAAAACTCTATGAAAAGATGAATTTCAAGAAAGTTTATGAAGTTTTAGAACTCGATCTATTAGAAAAAAATCCTAAAGACTAAATTTTTTGAACAAGTGGGTAAATAGAGTAAATGTTAGATATCCCCTGGGTGGAAAAATATCGCCCCCAAAAATTCGAAGAAATTGTAAGCCAAAGCATTGCGATTAATAACTTAAGGAAATTTACACAAAGTCCTAATATTCCTCATTTGATTTTTGCTGGACCTGCGGGAACGGGTAAAACGACAACAGCTCTAATAATAGCAAGAAGTTTTTTAAAGGGAGACGAATTAAAAACAAATCTCTTAGAGCTAAATGCATCGGATACAGTGAGAATTGATTTTGTGAGACATATTTTAAAAAATTTTGTGAATCAAACCCTTATTAAAAGCGGAGCCTTAAAATTTGTTATTTTAGATGAAGCGGATAACATTCCTAGACAAGTCCAGCAGGCACTTAGAAGAATGATCGAAAAAGCGTCAATCAATGTTAAATTCATACTAATGTGTAATTATATTAATCGTATCATAGATCCTATAATTTCTCGATGTGCAGTTTTTAGATTCGTGAGCTTGCCAGAGGAAAAAATTGTTGAGAGATTAAAATTTATAGCAGAGAAGGAAAAACTCCAAATTCCTGATGATAAATCTGATAATTTTTTTAAGAAACTTTATTTTATCTCAAGGGGAGATTTGAGGAAAGCAATTAATGCCCTTCAGATGTCTGTAGCACTAGAATTATTACATAATTTGGATGTAAGTGAAATTTTAAGAATTTCAGGATTTCTAGATGAAACAACACTGAAAAGTTTAATTAAATCTTTAGAAAACAGAGATTTTAAGAAATCAAGAGAAATTATTGGCTCTATCGATACCCTTGATTCAAGAAATTTTATAAGACAAATATCGGAAATTTTACCGTCGTTAGAGATTTCAACCGAGAATGTAACTAAACTGAGAGCATTTTTTGGAGAGATTGATTTTCGTATAAATCAGGGAGCAGATAAAGAAATTCAGGTATTAGCGTTATTAGGCTCAATTATTGAAAAAATTAATCATTAAAAATCTAAACAAACCTCTAATAAAGAGTTGTGAAATTGACAGAAGATATTCCCATCTGGCGAATTAAATATGATCCAAAGAGTTTAGATCAGGTTTGTGGAAGAGCAAGTGTAAAGGAAAAACTAAAGCACATTATAAAGCAAAGAAACTTTCCTCATTTACTATTTATTGGATCCAAAGGTATTGGGAAAACTAGAATTGCTCAATTGTTTTCAAGAAGTTTCCTTGGCAAGGATTACAATGCTAATTTTAAATTAGTTTACGCTGATGTCCCGTTAACCGAAGAAGAAAGAAAACAAGCACGAACAGAATCTTATGTATCAACAAGGAAAATTGGAAGTATTGCTGGGAAAAGAATTACAACTCCGGCTTTTATTCAAGCGAAAGTTAAACCTTTTGTTCAATTAAAAGTACTAGGAAATGCTCCCTTTAAGATTCTTATTGTGAAAAATTTTGAAGCTTTAGGAGGAAATCAACAAGGATTTAGAAGATTAATGGAAACATATGGTTCAAATTGCAGAATGATTCTAGTAACTACCAAAGTTTCGAGTATAATCGATCCTATTGTCAGCAGAACCCAAATAATCTTAATATCTCAGGTAAAGTTTAATGAATTCAAAGAATTGATGCTAAATATTGCTGAACAAGAATCATTAGAGATTTCAGATGAAATCATCGAAATATTGTATAAAATTTCAGAAGGAAAGATCTCAAGAGCTATTGACATTTTACAATTAAGTGCCATATCTGGGAAAAAAATTGAGGTAGGAAATCTATATTCTAATTCTCAGAAGTTTCAAAACACCTTACTTAAAAGTCTTTTACTCATATCCCTTAAGGGAAATTTCCCAAAAGCAAGGGAAATCGCACGCGACCTCATATCAGATTATAAATATAATGCTCATGAAGTATTTTTGTTATTGCTTGACGAATTAAATAATCTCCCCGTAAGTAGGTTCACTCGGAGCAAATTAATTAATTTAATAGCAGATTCGGATTTTAGGGCTCTAGGGGGAAGAGATAATGATATCCAAATTTCTGCGTTATTATCAAAAATTTGTCTATTTTCGGAAAATTTGTGAGGATCTTATTAAATTGTCAAAAAAAGAAATCAAGATTCCTTGGGTTGAAAAATATCGTCCAAAAAGAATAAAAGATATGGCTTTACCTACGGCAAAAATAAGTGGGGAGAGGGTAAAGTTAAGTGAAGAATTAATTAATTTCATAAAACGGTTTTTTGTTGAAAGAAAAAGAGTTAATCACGAAAATATTAAAATTAGAGAATTCAATAGAACTGTAATCGAAAAAGAACAAAAGGAAGAAAAAAAAATATCTACTGATAAAGCTGCTGTTTTATTAGAGGGTCCCCCTGGCATAGGAAAAACTTCAATAGTCTATGCTCTTGCTAATGATTTTAATATGGAAGTTATTGAAACTAATGCTTCAGATACCCGTACTAGAGATGCATTAGAAAAAAGATTGAAGGAGACCACAAAATCTCGAGGAATAATGGATTTTGTTAATAAAACAAAAGAAAAGTTAATCTTAATAGACGAAATAGACGGTATCTATGGTGTCCAAGATAGAGGAGCAGTTCCGACAGTAATAAATTTAATCCAGAATACTCAATTTCCAATAATTATGTGCTCTAACGAGTATAAAACAAACTTGCAGACTCTCTATAAGAAGATTAAGAGATTCGAGGTCCACCGATTACCTAAGAGAGAAATCATCAAAATCGCACAAAATATTCTAAAAAATGAAGGTATTAACACTCTCGAAGAAGATGATTTAGAATTAATAATTAATAAAAATTATGGTGATTTGAGAGGAGTGATTAACGATCTTCAAGCAATTTGTCAAGGCGCTATAGACGAAAACACAACAGAATTAATACTTAAATTACATCGAGATAGCACTGAAGAAATATTCACATTAGTTAGAGATTTATTCCATGTATCCTCTTTAAGAGAAGCCCGAAATTTAACTGACAAATCTGATGTTGATTATAACTTTTTATATAAATGGATAAATGAAAATCTCCTTACTTTTATTAAATCTAATAGGGATCTGGTAGAAGCTTTTGATAATCTTTCTTTAGCAGATGAAATTTTAGGTAGGATTCGAACCAACCAATATTGGGGATTATTGCCCTATTTTTTTGACCTTTTTGCGGGAGGTGTTGCATTATCTAGAAAAGAAACACCATTATCTAAGGGATATAAAAGAGTAGTATTCCCAAGGTATTCTACCGGGGGATATTTTTCTTTAACTAATACTGAAAGAGAGCTCGCCGAGAAGATAAACAAAAGATATGAAATTTCTCAGATTGATTTCGT
>SDBT01019478.1_pt1 | contig 10630 bp, 20 predicted proteins | sample 2277101 | NCBI WGS metagenome assembly SDBT01 (sample SAMN10404973, study PRJNA504765) | marine sediment metagenome | isolation source: marine sediment core GS10_PC15, 103 cmbsf | place: Arctic Ocean: Southern Knipovich Ridge | collected 2010
AAGTAGTCGTCTTGCAATCAAGAATGCTCTAGAAGCTCTTGAAGGAGGAAACGAAGATGGATAGTGAAGGCGACATCGGAACCTGTGAAAGTTGTGGTGAAGAAGAAGTCTTTCTTGAAGAGTTCAAAGGAAAAAGGCAATGTTTTCCTTGTAGCGAAGGGCACAAAATAGACGCTGCTTATGAACATCATTGGGACTTGAAGCTCCTTCGTATGCACGAAGAGGAGGGATGAAAATGTCTGAGGCATCACAATGGGCTAAAGTACGAAACTGGCGACTATATGTAATGTCAGGAGCCTTGGAAAATCTCCGCCAAATTCACTATATAACAAAATATAGGTATGTCGAGATTCACCTTCACGAAGCAATAAAAAATCTCGAAATGGCATTATCCAAATTGAAAGAGGTTAATACCTATAAGAAGCATCTAAAAGAGGAGACAAAAGATGTGCGACGACCCTGATTGCACCGAGCATTGCTCTTGTTGGGAAGCTGGTTATGAAGAGGCAGAGAAAGAACTTCAGCCTCAGCTCGAAGAGCTCGAAGCTGAAAACTATACGTTGAAAGAGAAGCTCGATAACATTTCTGAAGAGGCGAAACATTAAAAAGGGGAGAAAGGATGAATGAGCAACTCCAAGAATTTGCACGCGCAGAGTTACTTGACGGATTAGGGCAATTAGGAGATCGTGAAGTATACTTGTTCAAGCAGATGTACGCTGGCGGAAACCCGGAGCGATGCATCGAAGATGTCGTTGCAGATATGCCGGAAGAAAAACTGGACTGGGCGATGCAACAAGTAGAGAGAACACTCGCTAAGAAGAGGTAGACACTTAAAATGGACTTCACTAAATTCGCACTAGAGACCTTCCCCTCGAGAGAAAGCACGATGTTCAATCGTGGCTGGTGGTGGTTTGACTCATCTGTCATAAATGACTACCTTTTCTGCAAGCGTTACTTCTGGTATCGTCACGTCGCAAAGAAGGACGAATCAAACCCCGGAGGTATCCAGACACCGCTCGTTTTCGGAACCTTAATCCACGAAGCCATGACGCTCTATCATCAGACTGGAACTCTTGACTTTCTCCCAGAGCTTATCCTGAAAGGCTTTCCTCCTGACTGGCCTGATAAAGACGGTAAGCGTTCCCCTCTTTCGTTCCTGAAAATAATGAAAGCCTACGCAGAGTTCAGTGATAACGACATAGAGCTTCTTCTCCCTTCAGAACAGTCCTTCATGCTCCCCGTATCTTCTGACGTTGCCTACGTTGGACGGATAGATTTCCCAAAGGTACGCTATCGAGATGAGATTGTCGCAGTCGATCATAAGACGTCGAGCTTCTGGACAACTGCTCACCTTCAGACAACGGTCTCAAGCAGTCAAGTCAGAGGTTATTGGCACGCTGTAAAGCAAATGATTCCCGAAGTTGAAAAGTTTATCCTCAACTTCATCTACGTTCATAAGACGCAACGTAAATTTGCTCGTCTTCCAGTTGCTTACACCGACGAGCAATGCAGCGACTGGTTCGAAGAGGTAAAGGATTGGATTGGTGACATCCTTCATCACTTCGAGACAGGACGATGGCCTCGTGAATGGAACTGCTCGAAATGGATGCGTCTCTGTGGCTTTTATGGCTGCTGCACCTCGAAGAGTATTGTGATGCTCCGAGACGAGCTTGCGTCTCACGGAGATAACGAATGGGTTCCCTATGAGGTTTTGAAGAATGAGAAGAAGGATGTTTAGACTATTAAGAAGATGTAGAACATGCAAAAAAGTTCTGGCAGGAAAATGGGAAAGAGAGTTATGTGAAGTATGCAAGAAAAGCATCTGCCCCTTTTGTTCAATCGTAGAACTTCTTCTACCTTCTAAGGAGAAGGCCTTCTCACAACTACCAAGGGTGCGAGTTGTCTGTATAGATTGCCGAAAAGGAGAAGGATAATGGCTGATTCAAAATCTGAGTTCGTCTGGGGCGTATTGAAGCAACAATTCGTTTCGCAGTTGGGGGAACCTCAACAGGTCGAAGTGTTCCAGTTTCAGGACGAAGCAAAGAGGTTCTGTAATCGAATGTATGACGCTTACCATGAACCTATTAAACGTCCCATAAGATTGAGAGCATCCAATGACAAAAAAGAAACATAGAAACGCTCACGCTCCTCACGGGAAGGCAAAGACGCGAGGTTATATACATTCAGAACATGACTGTGTCTCTTCACAATGCCTCTTCTATAAGGAAAGACCAAGAAATTGGTATTATGAAGGTTGTCGTGCAAACTGCGACGGCTATCCAATAACAGAGAAGGAGCCTCAAACTTACAAAACAAGAGCTCAACAACGATTTGCAAGCGATAAAGGAAAATAAGATGATTGACCTTCCTGTTAAACCTACTCGTCGAGAGGGAGAGAAGTATGTTTGGGATTTCATCTATAAAGGAGACGTATCTCTCCACGACCTAGTGTCTCATAAGCATCAGTTAATGGTCGCAGGTTTCAGAATAGAATCATTCGTCATAAAAGCTACAGATCATACTTACGAGCAAGGATGCCTCTTCTCCGTCCTTCATATTCATATTGTGGGGATAAGCCTCATTTCAAGAGGTATGTTCGCGCGTCCCTCTGAGCGGCAAATAAGAGGACGAGAAGTAAAAGAAATTATTGAAGATGAGCATGTTGATTCAGGTTAGGAGGAGAAAAGAAATGGCTGACATCACAAAAGAGGTAGAGAACGAACGTGAACGCTTCGCAAACGCCGCAAAGAGAGCAGGGCTTCACTTTCGAAGTCTCACTGGACGGATTGAGGACGACGACCTCCGTGACGCTCCCGGAATCCTCATAGAAGGAGCTCCTGGAACGGGGAAAACTTACAGCAGTCGAACCTGTCCTGAGCCTCTTCTCTTCATTGACCTTGAAGGAGGTTCTCAAGGAGCAAAGATGCAAGCTATTCTCAGAAAGAAAGACGCTGACATTATCCGTATTCCTTCTGACTTTCCTCAATCAAAGATTCCCTTTCTTGATAGTGCAGGAAACCTCTTGAAGAAAGCTGTCGACGCAAAGGCATGGGACGCGCTCATGACAACGCTTGATCTCATCTATGCTTCACCGACTCTTCATGGCTATAATTTCATCTTCATTGACAGCATCACCGCCGCAGCCGATGCTGCTCTCACGAAAGTTCTCAAGCAAGCAAAACGAACGATGCCTCAACTACAGGAATGGGGAGAACAGGTCGCGATGCTCAAAGGGGAGTTAATCTTTCGTATCAGAGAGTTGAGAACGTTCAAGCCGAACCGTCGTTGCGTTCCTGTCGCCTGTGTCGCTCACTTGAAGGAGACAACAATCGGAGATGCTACATATTATGGGCCTCTCGTCACGGGAAAGCTCTCAAGTGAGATAGGACGTTTCTTCCCCGAAGAGTATTTCAGTACTGTAGATTTCGAGCAAGCCGGAACGGTCGTCAACTATCGCTGGTATCCTCGACATCCTTACGCCGAAGCAAAAAGCACATGGGGGTTGACGGAACCGATGGAGCAGGATTTCGGGAAGGTCATTTCTCACATTGCGAAGATTCGTGAGGCACTGGAGAAAGAAAAGAAATAATGACGATTTTACACATTGAGATTTCATTAGAGGCTTTTGACGCAGTCATTTTTGTTTTGGAGAAGACCAAAGACACAAAGGTTTTCTTCCCGAAAGGAAAGTGGGCCACAATTCAAGCACTCAGAGAACAGCGAGACAAAGCGTTGAGGCTCTCTCACGAAGGGAAAGAAATGATAAAACCACCAGCGACAGTCGTCAACGTAAGGCATGACCTTCCCTATGACGTCTATATAGGAAGGCCAACTATTTACGGGAATCCCTGTTACCTCAAGCAAGGAGCTTCCTTAGAAGAACGAGAAAGTTGTATAGCTGAATTCCAGACTTACTTCGACGAGAGAATAGCTAACGACAAAAGATTCAAAGCGGCAGTAAGAACACTCAGAGGACTAAGATTAGGATGTCATTGCGCTCCTCTTCCTTGTCATGGAGACGTTTACGTCAAGTGGTTGAACGAGAATAGTTGAGGAGAAAGAAAATGGCTTTTCAGTGTGCAATAACTAAAGAGCTAAAATGCCTAAACGAGAACAAAGAGACTGGCTAACAAAAAAGTCGTCGCGTCTTTCAAAGATGGACATTTGCGTCCTTCTCTGCAATGGACTAGACGCGCCAACACTCCATCGTCTTAGAATAATTGTTACTTCTTCTCTGTTGCTTTCCCTTCGCGCTCCTCTCTTTGGTCAATCCCCCGAAAATGTCTGTGCGATAAGAGCCTCAATTCATTCACAGACAAGAGAACGAGGAACTAGAGATATTCTTGAAGCAATTTTTCTTGACCCAAAAGCAAACGTCAAACAGAAGCATATAAGCCTTGTCCGTATAGGAACGAACGCGCTTCCCGACATGCGTTATATGCGTGAAGGGTCTCGCAAGAAGATAAGAAAGGAGGCGATGTCTATTAGGAAGTTCCGTTTAACTGAGAGAGAGTTTGAAATTTTACGAGAGGCATGTGATGCTTTTCGTGCTCTCCCCCAAATCTACGCAAGAAAAGGAGAAGTAAAATGAAGGTGAGTGTACCGACTGATTTCAACACTGCGGAAAAGGAGGCCTCCTTCACCCTTCTTCCTGAAGGGCTAGACCTCACTTTCCAGATCACCCGCGTCAAGTTGACGCAGAGCAAAAAGAACGAGGCGATGGCCCTGTTCATTTGCACCGTTTGCAACGAAGGCGACTACAAAGACGCTCGTGTTCCTTTCAACGCGATGCTCGAAGGAGCCGGGTGGCCCATCGGGATGATTCAGATCTCCCATGCAACCGGAACCTCATGGGGTGGACTCGAAATCGAGCTCGACGACTATCTCGACAAGACGTTCGAGGCCACGACCGAGCAGGTTGACTACGAGGGCACCATTCGGAACAATCTCAAGTTCAAAGAAGCGGCCTAGCAGCCAAGGCCGATTAGGTGCGTTCCTCTAACGAGCGACTTCTGCGCCTTCACGCTCTAAAGGGAACGAGGGTGGGTTAGTGGGAAAGTAGGAAGGAAAAATGATTCCTTGGCTTAAAAAGATGCTTAGACGAGCAGACTTAATTGCCTGTTCTCATTCATCTATTGCAGACTTAGCTGACCAACTTGAGGAAAATGCAATAGAACTAGCAAGAGCTCTACGTCAAGGAAGATGTGCTGCTTATGCTAGGAACAAAGAAGAAATAAAAAAGAAGTGTCAGAAGCTTCTCGAGGACGTTGTTATAACATCACTAGCTTTCAATCTTGATTTTGTCAAGACCGAAAAGGAGAGTCCTAATGACACATGAGGAAGTGCTAAGTCTTGCACAGAGCTTATTCACAGAGTGCGCCGAAGTCCTTGACGAAAAAGGACATGACTACACTGAGCACGATGATCGCCTCGCTGACTTCATAGAGGATGCTCGCGATATGAGAATCACTGTGAGGCAAGCGTGGGGAGTGAAGTTCAACAAGCAAGTTCGTGCAATGAAAACGTGGGCAAGAGGAAGAGACCTCAGAAGTGAGCCTCTAAGGAGTCGCGTTGTCGACGTTATTAACTACGCTCTCCTTGGTCTTTGTATTCTGGCTGACGAAGAGTTGGGGAGATTACCTGTTTCTCCAAAAGACGTAGGTGAAGAATGAGAAACTTGGAGGAAGACCTTGAGTTCTTCGACGGAGACCCTGTTCTAGAACATAAGGCTCTCTTTGAGATCGCGATAGAAGCAACTAATCTCGCGCTTCGAATACGCGAATTTGTTAATGTTGCTGGACATCCGGGATTGAAGAGGCCGCTCACTGGTCTCGCCTCGAGGCTCAAAACCCTTCCTGGAATGATCTCTAAATTCTTTCCTTTTCTTCGTGATGATATGCTTCTCATCAAAACCCTTTTAGAAGTAGAGAAGGGACGACACGAGAACGAAAGAGTTATCGGGATGATGACCGACGGAGATCAACTGCACGTTATCAGAATGAAAAAAGGAGAGCCGTCCGTCATAAGGAGCCTCGTGAATGAAAGTCAAAATAAAGGAACTGATAATAAAGGACAGGATAAGGAGCTCAGCGAGTCCAGAGGACGAAAAGAGCGAGATAGAGGACTTGGCGGACAGCTTCCTGAATCACGGCCAGCTTCAACCGATTCTGATCGACAAGGAGAAGAGGTTGGTAGCGGGGATGAGGAGAGTGGAAGCGGCAAAGCTGAACCTCGACCGTGGCTACAAGGAGTTTAGTGAGCTCGAAGCATTCGTCTATGAAAAAGGAAGTGAAGGACTCCAACGAGACCTTGCAGAGTTTGTAGAGAACTGCGAGCGTTTAGGGCTTGACTGGAAGGACACGGTTCATGCAATCGCCGCCATCCATGATAAGCTCTCTCTGAGTATTGGAAAGGATTGGACTCTTACCCTAACAGCGGACATTCTGAGCCTCTCGAAAGGTTATGTTAGCGAGGCTCTGACAGCGGTTGAAGCTCTGCGAGTCTGTCCTGAATGTGAAGGTGCGAAGACTCGCAGAGATGCAATCGCTCTCTTCAAAAAAGCCGCTGAGAGAGCTAATCGTGCTGAGCAAGCGAAGCGTGTTCCACGTCTCGGAGATATATTTGACTCAGGAGAGGTAGGAGAGAAAGAAGAGAAAGGGGAGACTTCTACGCTTGAAGTTGAGCAGATGGCTCCCCTCCTCTTCCACGGTTCTTGCACAGACGTAATCCCGCGTCTCATTGAAAAAGGAATAAGAGCAGATTTAATTCTCACTGACCCTCCTTACGCGATTGACCACGCAGGACGAGGAGCCGTGAAGCAATTCTATGATGATGGAGCGAAGGCAGCGAAGGAACAACTCCTTGAAACAATCCCACTCTTTGATGCTCTCTTGAAGCCAGACGGCTTTGTCTGTGTTTTCTGTTCTTTTGAGCAAGCCTCTGCGGGAAGCGAGCTTCGTGAAGCGTTAGCGAAGAGTTTCCTCCTCCTCGACCATGCTATTATTTGGGACAAGGAACAACTCCAGAAAGGAAGACCCTTCGACCTCTGGCCAAACGCCTCCTATGAGTCAATACTCTTCGCGCGAAGAGGAAATAAACGACTCTCAGAAACGATGTTAAGCGTCAAGAGAGTTCCTCCGGTTCCTTTACAGGGGCGTTTTCATACTAATGAGAAGCCTCAAGACCTTCTACGTTGGCTCATCTTAGGACTAACAGTCGAAGGAGAGCTAGTCATTGACCCTTATTCTGGAGGCTTCTCAACCTGCGAGGCTGCTGCATCTGTGAGAAGGTGGAGCATCGGAATTGAGAAGAAGAAAGAATTCGTGGACTCAGGACTCTTGAGGTTAAGAGAATATGAGGGAAGTCTTTTTGAATTGGAGGAGGATGAAGATGCGATGCACAAACAATTTTGACTGTGATGAGCGCACTCTTTGTAAGGAACAGAAAAGGGAAATCACCGCGCTCAAACAGCAGATATCCACGATGGTATCCCAGGACACTGACTTTATCAGGAAGTGGGAAACCATGTGCAAGGAATATGGCTTTGCTGTAGATAGTGATGTGCTGGATGCCGTGAAGGGGCTCCAAAAGCGGGTGGCGGAGTTGGAGGCCGAAATTGTTGAATATATGGCCGCCATACAAAAAGCTCGTGGAAAGGAAAAGGACGCTGAGACTTCTCGTGATATTGAAAAGTTGATGAACGTGGAACTCCAAGCCCAAATCAAGGCGGCGGGGGGGCTGTTGGCGGAGTTGGAGATAGAGAACGAGCGGTATAAAGTTTGGGTGGACGACCTACACTCTGGCATGTACATCAACTGTGTTTATTGCGGCCACCAATATGGCCCAAGCGATGAAGTCCCGGCAAGCATGGCCGACGTTCTCAAGAAACACGTTGAACAATGCCCGAAACACCCCATGAGCAAGCTGAAAATAGAGAATGCAACCCTCCGCGCCCAAATCGCGGCGGCGAAGAGACTGTTGGTGGAGTGGCAGGAAACGTGGGAGTGCGATTGCGTACATTTGGCTGAGGGCAAATGCCTATATTGCCAGACAGAAGCGTTCCTCTCCCCCGCCACCGACGCGGAACCGGCCAAGCCGGAGCGCGGAAAATACAACGCCTCGGAAGTTGCCATGCAGAATCGTTTCATGCACGCTGCGCTCGACGCGCTCAATAAAAGCGAGGAAGCCGATGCGGAAGATTAGAGATTTGTGTCCTAAATGTGGACACTTTTCGTTAAGTTTCGACACGTTTCGCGGCGTCATTCGCTGTACTATCTTTATTTGTGACTATGTAGGGCCTACACTCCGAGAGTATTACGCCGCCGCCGCTCACTGCGAGGACGCCTCCCGTCAAGCATTGCGCTATGTGAGAGAGAAGGAAGAGGAATGAATACCTACTACGCCGAAACAGGAATGGGCTGTACATTAACCACAGCAAAAAGTGAGGAAGAGGCGTTGCTACTCATCCTTGATGATGTCGGTCAATGTTCTGGCGTATCCCTTATTAGATTGGCAACAGAAGAGGACATTGCATGGGTTAAGGCGATGAGAGAAGAATAAGTGATAGAGAATTGGATAGCGCGAAATACTCCTAATCATTGTGAAACTTGTAAGAGAGACTACAGCGAGTTCACTTTGGTTAGGTGTCCTCATTGTGGCATTTTTAAGTGTATGTCTTGTTACGGAGTTCAGTTATATGAATGCAGAGACTGTCGTGTGTATCGAAACAAATGGGAAAGATTTATAAAAAGGAAGGAGATAAGATGACGGCCTATGATAAAGGTGATAATTGTGTGGACTGTGTGCTCGACAAAGGTAAGTGTGCGACATGTGTATGTCCAGACATTACAGGCTTTTTTGAGAAGATTATTGAACTTAAACAGCGAGTAGAAAAGCTAGAGGAGCACAAAAAAACTGTGCGGATAGGTTTTGACTGTGCGTTGGAGGAAATCAAAGCCCTTATCCTTGAAAAAAGGAGGAAACGATGAGTAAAAAGAAGCTCGCCTTCGTCGCACTCCCTTACAAGGGGCATCCGAAAGGACGCGAAGTTGCAATCGATAGCGCATGTAAGATTCTCAAAACACTCACGAAGGAATACTCACAGAACAACACCTTTGTCTGCCTCTTTCTTCATGATGGAGCGTTTCTTGACGACGCAGTCGACGCAGAGCGTTCCATCGGCGTGAAACGCTCCGTTGACTTTCTCGAAATGTGTGATGAGTTCTGGATACAGGAAGCTGACCTCACACTTAAATCAGGAATCTCTCCTTGGAGTGCTCTCTTCGACGAGACAAAGATAGCCTTAAAGTGGCAAAAGCGCAGCATCCTTTTCCAAGTAAACCCAACACGCATCCTGAGATCGCCCTCAATGCGTATCGAGCAAGCCCTTGAAGGAGTTCGAAAGCTTCGTCAGAAAAAAGAATAGGAGGAGAGATGGCGAAGCTCCTCGATACGAAGGGGCGCAAGCGCGTCGAGCCCGAAGGCCCAACTGACGCAAAAATAATGTTGATTGGAGAAGCTCCGGGCGAGGAAGAGGAGAAGGCAGGACATAATTTCGTCGGTCAAGCTGGTGATATTTTAGATGGACTCCTTATATCAGCAGGACTAATAAGAAAAGACCTCTCCATTATAAATGTTGTCCCAATTCGTCCTCCCGCAAATAAACTCCCCCGCCTCAAAGAATACGGATTTGAGGTCGAAGACTTCTACCCCGAACTGTACGAGCAGATAAAAGAAATAAAACCAAGAGTTATAATCCCGATGGGGAATACTGCAATGTTTCCTCTCTTAGGGCGAGAGGGGATAATGAAATATCGAGGCTCTGTCTTTTGTAACTCTCCTTATGCTCCCTATATCATTCCGACGCTTCATCCCTCTTTCTATCAATATGGAATGATGCACCGTCGTCCCGCAGGAATTAACGACCTAAAGAAAGCATCTCAAGCAGCCATCGAAGACCTCGTAATAGAAGAGCGACATACTCATACTTCTCCGTCGTTAAGTGAGGTAGAGTGCTTCATTACAGGACTCTTAAATGAAGCAACACTCATCTCTTTTGACTGTGAGACTTGGCGAGGATACGTTACATGTCTAGCAATTTCGACGGACAAGAATCATGCAATGACGATTCCTTTCTGGCAAATCAAAGGGCCATATTGGGAACCTTTTGAAGAGAGGATTGTTTGGAAACTTCTAAAGAAGCTCTTCCTTTCTTCTATTCCAAAAGTTGCACACAACGCACTCTTCGATGCTGAAGCTCTTGCTTATCACGGAGTGAAGATACGCAACCTCATCTGGGATACACAACTCATTCATCATCTCCTCTATGGTGAGCTTCCTCATGCACTTGAATTCCTTGTCTCCTTCTATACGAACGACATTTATTACAAGGATGAGGGACGTCACTGGACTCCTGAAGATGGCATGAAGCAATACTGGGAATATTGCGGAAAAGATGCAATGCTCCCGGTAGAGATTCTTCCACAACTCCTAGAAGATTTAGAAGAATTAAATCTCGTCGGTTGTTACTTCGAGCATGTTGTTCCTCTGATGCGACCACTACTGAAAATGTGCCTTCACGGTTTAAGGGTTGACATGAAGAAACGCTCTCTCTTAATAAAGGAAAAGAAAA
>SDBT01019479.1_pt1 | contig 10630 bp, 7 predicted proteins | sample 2277101 | NCBI WGS metagenome assembly SDBT01 (sample SAMN10404973, study PRJNA504765) | marine sediment metagenome | isolation source: marine sediment core GS10_PC15, 103 cmbsf | place: Arctic Ocean: Southern Knipovich Ridge | collected 2010
ATTATTTCTTAGACTTACATTAAATGTGGATCTAGTATGAAAAGCGCAAAAAGGACGAAGGGATGGTATATTATAAATAATGCTAAAGTGATTTTGCCATTTATTACCCTGTTAACCCTTATAGTGTCTCCGCCTATATCTCTCTCGCAAAAACTGACACCGGAAATGCTCGGCAAACCCCGGGAAGAGATCAGATTCACTGATAACCAACTGCGACTATTTAATGGCAGGGGTTGTATTTATGTTAAGCAGAACAGTCTGACCGGTTTGCATAGGGTCCAGTTCCCACCGATTGATATTCTCCAGTACCAGTTCAGACTTGATTTTCGTGATGATACCAATGGTATTCTTATGCAGGATAATATACCGGAACTCTGGGATGACTGGAAAGAAAAAAAATCCGGTTATGATCCATTGGGGGTTAATTTCCGGGCCGGCTACCCCTACGCAATCCTCAGCCAGAACGAGTATTGGAAACCGAATTCCTATTACCGGGAAGGGACCTATCATAAAAAATATGGTAAGAATTGGGTGTCTTTTGCCATTGAAACAAAAACGATGGTATCAGGAAGTCAGGATGAAGTCTATCTGGAGGTTCGCTTAACCAATCGAAGTGAGCAACCATTATCACTTACTATCATCCCTGTTCAATTGATCCGGTTTGAGGATCCTGCATTATCTGGAAATGAAAAGATTTACCGAAAAACAGATCCTTATGTCCTGAAAAATTCACAATATCGCATTTCTCTCAGTAGCGACCTGGGCGAGCATGACGTGGATGGTTGGAAATGGGTAATGCCAGCGAAGGCAAAAGAAACTGCTCGTTTTGTGATTCGTCTGCAGAAAGTCGAAAATGAAAAGCCGGATGTGTATCTTCCTGATATTAAAAAACGTATGCAAAAGGCAGAACAGATCACGCGAAAACGCCTGCAATGGGCGGCAAAAAATTTACCTGTCATCAGAACAGAGCACAAAAATCTGGACGAATTTTATAAACGCTGCATTTTGACGGTTTCGGAATGCAAATGGGAAAGAGAAAATTTTATTGTCAATCCCTTCTGGACAGCCGGATCGTGGCTCTATACCATTCCCTGGGATATTTGTTTTCTTAGTGATGTGCTTACGATGATGAGTCCGGCGAGCATGCGTGAAACCATCGGATTATCATTCAGTGAAGAGGATCTTGTCTGTTCAAATATGGGATGGGATGGTTGTGCACCGGGTGTCTTCTATATCATGCAACCCTTTGCCCTGAAGATAATGATTGATGCCTACCTGCGCCAAACTGGCGATGTAGACTTTTTTAATAAAAAAATGTCCGGGCAGACCATTTTCGATTGGATGAAAGCCTGGGGAGATATTCTGCAAAACGATTTTACTTCAAAAACAAGCGGAATGCTGGATATAGGCCCGGATACCGAGGCCCTGGTGGAAATCCGTACCGATGGTTTTGACCATATCGTTCCCGTTCTGAATGGACATGGCGTTGCTTATTACAGTTGGCTGGCAAACTGGTGCCGGGTATTTGAGGATGCGGATAGTTCGAAGTTTGACGAGCAGGCCGTGAAATTGGAAAAACGATTCCATGAGAACTTATGGAATGCAGAAAAACGCTGGTTTGATAATCTTTATCCTGATGGCGGACGAAAGCCTGTCTACTCAAATCTTTTGTTTGATTTGATTGGCTTAGATGTGATAACCGGGGAAGAAAGGTTAGGGTTATTATCACATCTGAATGACAATGAGTTTCTTGGCCCTTATAGTATTTATTCCATGTCCAGACAGGATCGCATGCACTGGGATCGTGTGGATACTGATTGGGGCGGTGGCGGTTCCTATACGGGCATCCCCATGCAATTAGTCCGTAATTTGTATCAATCAGGCATGGGACAATTAGCCTGGACGATATTAAGTCGCTTTACGCAGTATGTGGATTATTTCCCTTATATCTCGCAGAATTTCCGGGCCGATGAACTCTTCCAGGATGAATCGTCAATGCCGATGGCCATTTGTGCCGGTTCAGGTGTAGAAGCGATCGTGTTTGGGTTGTTTGGTCTTAATCCGCAGATTGATGGTAGACTGGATATACATCCCTATTATGCCCACGACTTAGGTAAAGCCAATCTGAATGATTATCAATTCCGCGGGCATAGTTATGATATTGGTATGGACCGATATGGTTTCACAATAAAACGAGATGGTAAAAGACTCGGGTCTTATCGTCACGGAGAATCGGTGCGGATCTGGCCTGATGGCCGTATCCTGACCGATGAGGAGATGCATGTTTCCATTCCTATTGTTGATACGGATAATTTCATATTTGTCGATACGAAAGACATTGTTTTAAAAACAGCAACACCCAACGCCACAATCTATTATACTTTAGATGGCAGCCCACCTAATGTTCAAAGTGCCATCTACCAAGATCCATTTTCAATCTCGAAAAGCTGCCAACTAAAAGCTATTGCTTTGCACCAGGACCTGCTTGATAGTGATGTTTCCGTTATCTATTTTGAAAAGGTTGATGAATCCGACCTGGAGATCCCCCCATTTATGATTAAGGATTTTCTTATTTCGCAGTCTTATTATGGATACACCGGGCCAGAAGGAAAGAATGACTATCCATTAAACAAATCTGATATCAAATGGAAAAAAGCACAAGTGGATGAAAGGGGAATCGTATGGCTCAGTCAGCAATTAACGCCATTTGATCACTGTCATGCCATTGCATTTACAAAAATTGTCAGTGATGAAGAAGTTGAGACGACACTATTAACCGGTACGAATGACGGGGCATTTATCTGGCTTAATGGTGATTTGATTTTTGATAATTATAAAGAACGTCCCCTTTATTATAATCAATTCCAGATTCCAATAACACTCAAAGAAGGAAAAAATACCCTGGTGCTAATGATCATGCAGGCAGGGGGCAGTTGGGGCTTTCATGTAAATCTCAAATCCACAGGAACTAATCTCAGAGTCGAAATATCAGATCTGGAGAAATAATATGCGAAGAATAATTCTGCTCATAGTCATATCATTTATATTTAAACTTACCTCCTGCATCCCAACAGAACCGGGAGCGCCATATGGTCAGATCTGCGAGTTATTGCGCGCGCCGGAACGGGCTGTCATCACAGATCCGCAGCCGGAATTCGGCTGGATCGTCAATGATTCACGACGGGGGGCTGTTCAAACTGCCTGGCAGATCCTTGTCGCTTCCAGTCATACTTTGCTCGATCAGGATGAGGGAGATATGTGGGATTCCGAAAAAAAAATCTCAAATCAATCTATAAATCTAGAATACCAGGGAAAAGAACTACATCCCAACCAATCGTACTGGTGGAAAGTTAGAACCTGGGATGGATCTAGCCGGGTGAGTCCTTACAGTACGGCCCAAAAATTTCTAACCGGCCGTTTAGAATGGATGCCTTTGAAAAGTGAATGGATAGAAAGAGGTAAATCCGATTGGTTTCTGGAAAACAGACAGCGGGCTGATTACCATGAAATTTCTGCGCAAAAGCTGATCGATCTGGGGGAGGGACACTTTTTTGCTGATTTTGGAAAATCCGCCTATGCGACGCTCCAACTGATGATTTCTACAGACAAAGAACGGGACTCACTAATCATTTACCTCGGGGAACGCAAGACCGCTGATAATCATGTGGATAGAAATGTTGGCAGATCAAATATTGGTTTGTTAATCAGAACCTTACCGCTTAGAAAAGGGAAAAATACATATATTTTACAAATACCGCGTATAAAATCTCATTATCCCAACAGTCAGATTTTGGCAAAGCACATGCCTGAAGTAACACCATTTCGATATGCAGAAATAATCAATTCGCCATCAGACATATCCACAAAAAACATCAAACAATTAGCTCTGTTCTATTATAATGACGAGTATGCTTCCAGTTTTAAGAGTTCAAATCAGAATTTGGACAAGGTCTGGGATCTTTGTAGGTATACAATGAAGATGACGCCCTTCCTTTCCCTTTACGTTGATGGAAACCGCGAGCGCATGCCTTATGAGGCTGATTCACATATACAACAGCTTGGTCACTATGTAGTGGATCGTGAATATGCTGTAGCACGCTATACCCTCCAGTTTCTACTCAGAAATCCATCCTGGCCAACGGAATGTCATCTGCAAACAGTCTTTATGGCATGGCATGATTATATGCAAACAGGGAATACAGAATTAATACAAAGGTATTATCGAGATCTGAAAGCTAAAACCTTAACCGCACTTGCACGCACCGATGGTTTGATCAGTACGCTTGATGGTGGCGTTACCAACGATTTTTTAGAGAGCCTTTACTACCAAGGAAAAAGTTTTCGGGACCTGGTAGACTGGCCGAGAGGCACACCGCCTGGGGAGAGACAGGCAAGTAACCAGGGTCCAACTCCGGAAGGCGAACGCGACGGTTATATATTTATGCCCTATAACACCGTTGTAAATGCTTTTCATTATTGTACGCTTGTTTTGATGGCGGATTTAGCAAAAGCGATTGATAAAGAGAAAGAGGCAGATCGTTTTTTAAAGCAGGCCGCCCGGGTAAAAGAAAGTTTTAATAAAAACTTTTTTGATGATAAAAAAGGTATCTATCTTGATGGGATCGGAACAGACCATGCTTCCATTCATGCCAATATGTTTCCTTTGGCCTTTGGTCTTGTGCCTGCAGAGAAGATACCAGCTGTGGTGAAGTATATCAAAACCCGCGGGATGGCCTGCAGTGTGTACGGTGCCAAGTATCTGCTTGAAGCGCTTTACAATGCCGGTGAGGCTGATTATGCGCTTGCCCTGATGTCAGGCGAAACAAAACGAAGTTGGATAAATATGATCCGAATGGGATCAACGGTAACAACCGAGGCCTGGGATGAATATTTTAAACCCAATCTAACCTGGAATCATGCCTGGGGATCCTCCCCGGTACATATCGTTCCCAGTCGATTGATGGGTATCAAACCATTGGAACCGGCCTTTCGACTGATAGAGATTAAACCACAACCGGGAGATTTAACGAGCGCAGAACTGAGAATGCCAACGATTCGTGGTCCGATATCAGCTAAATGGAAGAGAGATGGGGATAAGTTTGAACTTAACATAACCATTCCTGCCAATACAAAGGCCAGGGTATGGCTTCCCTCTCTTGCAACAGACACATTTAAGGAAAACGGGAAAGAAATAAATAAATATAAAGATATTATACTGATTGGGCAAGAGAGTGGATTTACAGGATTTGAGATTGCTGCCGGGCACTATAACTTTTCCGGTCAGCTTTAGAATTTATGAAATATAGAAGTTTGTGAAAATTTGTATTTAACCACAAAGTTCACTAAGAAGACACAAAGGTCACAAAGTTTTAAAGATTAAATAAACTTCAGAAAATTCAAATTTATTGTATTAAGTCATTCTCCCGAATAGAGTTCGGGATTTCGGAATCTATCTACAAAGACCCTGAAATAAATTCAGGGCGACAAATGATCATTTCATAAATACATTTTTCAGAAGTCTCGAAATATAAGATTGATAGTGAGGGAAAAAATGAAAACATCAAGATTGATCATCGGAGTATTAATCTGTTTAGTACTTGCGATACAGACTTATGCTCAATCCGGGGTACCACTTGTTTCTGTGTCCTCAAAAAATAATACGGAAAATCGTGTCGAAAAACCTTCACTTCCGGAGGGGAAAAACCTTTCCTTCGGTGGAAAATTCACTGGTACAGAAGATAGTTTTACCTTTGGTATTATTGCTGACAGACATGGCGGTAACCCTCTTATTGGATGGCCCTATTTCGAGCAGGCCATCCGGGAAATGAATTTCCTGCACCCTGATTTTGTTATCATGCCTGGTGATTTAATTGACGGTTACATCCGCAGGGAAGGGGCTGCCGAGGACTTCAATGAGCAGTTCGACCAATTTGCCCGATTCGTAAACAAATTGGAAATGCCGCTTTATTTTGTTGCCGGCAACCACGACTTGTCCAACAATGAGATGAAAGATCCCTTTCTCAAACGATTCGGAATGCTCTGGTATTCGTTCGATTACAGGGATGTCCACTTTATTGCTTTATGCACCGAAGCACAACCCGGCGGTAAAGATCAGCAACATCATTTCACCGAGGAGCAGGTTGAATGGGCGATTTCCGATATCGCTTCCAGCAAAGATACACGACACACGGTGATCATCATGCACTATCCGGCCTGGCACAGCAGGAACCGGGAAACCCTAATGTATCGCCAGTGGATTCGGATAGAAGATATGTTAAAAGGCAGAAAATATACAGTCATCGCCGGACATACCCATGATCTTTCAACGACAATTCGCAATGGCCGGCCGTATTATGTCATGGCCACCAGCGGTGGCAGTCAGTCAAAACCTCACAGTTTTTACCATGGAAACACGCATCATACCGGACTTGTCAAAATGGAAGGCGACTCACTGTATTTATCCATTCTCGAGTTGGGAACGACACACAGTATGGAACAAGTGAGCAAGACAAGGAAGTCCCCTGAAAATATAAAGACCATTCAATCCCTTAAATCTTACGGAAAGGGATTTCAAGCCGAATTCAGCGCTAATATCACTAATCCGCAGGCCAGGGAGATCTTTGCAGAATTTTCTCTGCAGGGATTGTCGCCAAAGGGGTGGAAATCTTCTGCTGGTGACCGGATGACTACAGTAATCGCGCCAGGCGATAGTGCTATGTTCCGCACTGTGCTAACTATCTCGGATCCAATGGCTTCCTTTCCCCCGCTCTTAAATATTACGGCTGAAGACAATGGTCTTAAAATTGTCGAACACAGCGACGAAGTGCCTGTATTTAAAAAAGATGATTACAGGACGATTTCGAAATGGTACAGCGCTGCGCCATTCGACGGCAGCCCAATGACCTATATTGAACCACCTTTTGACCCCCGAAGAACTCTGCCCGCAATGTTCAAAGACCACGGGCCGGAAACAAGATCATGGAACCCGGACGATAAATTCAGCGATGGTATTGGCTGGAAGAAGATCATGGCCGATGAAAAAGGCCGGGTGGATTTAGGTAAAGTTTATGGATATCTGATCAGTCCGGTCGGTTACGCGATCACTTTTGTGGACAGTCCTGATGAACGGATGGTTTACCTGCGTTTTTCGGTAAACGATTACGGACGAGTCTGGATTAATGGCGAAACTGTTGGCGAGGATATTTTTTTCTGGGAAGACGGAACGGTAACATTCCCCGTGTGGTTGAAAAAGGGACGCAACAGCATTATGGTCAAGTCTGCCAATTGGTCCAATAACTGGTACTTTACCCTCAAAATGGCAGACCCGGATCATTCACTGCTGATCCAATAAACATCGCTGAAGTTTATAGGTCCGTTTTGTGATTTTTTGGTATCTATTTTTATGGAGAGGAAAAATGAAGAAAAATACGGTGATATTAATTCTTCTAATAAGTCTGCAAACCCTGCAATTATCGGCTGGTGAAATTGTTCTTGAGAATCCAATTTTCAAAGTTGTATTTAACGAGAATAGCGGGGCACTTGAACAATTAATAAATAAAAAAACCGGCTGGCAGATCCAGCGGCGACCCGAACTGGCCCGTTCTTTTTTGATGCAGGTGCCCCTGCCTGACCAGCGATTCAATCCGGTACAGGGAGAGAATCAGAAATTAACCAATACGCATATTGAAAATAATCAGATCGTCTTTACCTGGAAAAATCTTGATAGCAAAAAGGGCGGAGTGCTCAATATCGAATTTAGGGGTATCGTAAGGCTGACCGGGACAGGTCTCATTTTTTCTGCAGAGATCGAAAATAAAAGCCCGTATATTATCGAATCCGTCAGTTGGCCATATCTGGGAGATCTGACGATACCGGCCGGTGCCGCTCAACTCTACCAATTAGGAATGCGTTATGGCGGTTTAAAAAAGCTAATGCTTTATCCCAAATTTGACAACCAGCCCGGCTATTTTGCCGTGGACTATCCCACACAGATGATGTCAACACCTTATACACTCTTTTCACTTATCGATGAGGGTACCCAGGGTCTTTATGTAGGTTATCAGGATACGACCGCCGAACATCTTGTAAAATTCACAGCCCGTTTATTACCCGGTTATATCAGTTATGAATTATGGGATACGGGGGTCAACCCCGGAACTGATCAAATTGCCGGACAGCCGGTCCGCCTTGAATTCAGCACAGTTCATTTCCCTTTTATCAATCCCGGTGAACAGGCTAAACTCCATCCGGTTGTTTTGCACCCGTATCAGGGGTCCTGGCACAAAGGGGCAGATTATTATAAGGCATGGCGGGCAACCTGGTTTAAGGCGCCGCCTAAACCAGATTGGTTTAAAAACGTACATGCCTGGCAGCAGATTCATCTTAATAACCCTGAAGATGATATACGTTATCACTATAAAGATTTGATTCAGATCGGTGAGGATTGTGCGAAGCACGATGTAAAAGCCATTCAGGTAACCGGCTGGACGATTGGAGGTCAGGATAAGGGAAATCCATCCCACGATACCGATCCGAGATTGGGAAGTAAACAGGATTTTCAGGAGGCTATTGATAATGTTCAGCAAATGGGCGTAAAAATGATCTTATTTACAAAATACACCTGGGCGGACCGCACTAAAGATTGGTATCGGGAGGAACTTATTAACTATACTGTCAAAGATCCTTATGGAGAACCCTGGTACCATAGCGGTTATGCTTATCAAACACCGGTACAACTGGCGGAGATTAACACCCATCGTTTTTCACCAATGTGTCATCTCTCAGATAGATGGAGAAAGATTGCCAATAAGGAGTTTGTAAAACCTCTGGAACTCAATGCCGATGGTATGCTTTATGATGAAAACCAGCATCACGGTGGCGCGCATTATTGTTTTGACGCAAGCCATGGACATCACATCCCGGCACATATTTTCGCCGGAGACGCTCAACTGGCTGAGGGTTTCCACCAGATCAGTCAAAAAATGAATCCTGAGTACTTATATGCAGGTGAAGGAAATTATGATCTGGAATTCCGCCATTATCATTTGTCGTATTTCCGTGTAGATTTAACTCATGTACCTATTCACCGGTATGTTGCCCCCGAAGAAGAGATGATGATCGCTGTCGCCGGATATAACGACCGTAACATGATCAATCTGGCATTGATGAACCGCTATATCATCAGTTACGAACCACGTAATTTTAAAGGCAGACTTGATGAGTTTCCCATGACAATTGAATACGGTAAAAAAGTTGATGCACTCCGCAAACGATTCAGTGAATTTTTGTGGACGGGAGTATTTAAACATACGATTGGCGCAAAGGTAACAGCTGATGGAAAGCTATATAATAAATATTCTGTTTTTGAAAATCACAACAGCGGGAAACGAGCGGTAGTGGTTGTTAATTTTGATTATCAAAAAACAATACATGTTGAAATTAAGCTGGAGGGAGAAGAACTATCACTTTTATCTGCCAGCCCTGCCGATTCGGATCCTAAAGCATTTAATGGATTTACAAAAATCCCACCCAATTCAGCTTTAGTCATTATGGAGAAATAAAAAATCATCAAATATTTAATCTCAATTCAGTTCAATAAACTGCGATCCTGATTTTTCTGTCCTTCTTTGTTATTTTTCCAAATTATCTGCAATTTTTTCAACTGTACGAATTAACCGTTTAAAAAGAATAAGAAAATAAACTGCTAAACCGATGCTGACGACAATCGGTAATAAACCAGAAAACATTACCATTATTAGTTCGAGACCACCCATTCTCAAATCCTCCATTTTAATTATGTTTTTTCTCCAGATCTACTATAGCGATTTTTACTGAACAAATCTAGTTATGTTATTTGGAAGTCAATTTCTCAGAGTTCCTGGCTATGATTTCAACACCACGAACAAGACGGGTGAAAAGAATCATGAAGTGAGCGAGTATATAAACAGCTAGTCCAATAGCAATTACTAAAAGAATACTTCCCATCCATATCTCCTTTCTTGCAACGATTCGTTATAATACACATCAAGAAAATCTTACAGAAAATTTAACAGATCCTCCCCAACAATTTAATAGATAACACTTGAGAATAGTATAAAATTAGAATCCCAGGGCAATACCTTCGATCTCTTCAATTACATTTGGAAAATGTTTTTGGGAAAGCTCAAGAATCTTATCGGAGAATTTTCGACCTTCTTGCGATTTTAAAATATTGATCAACCCGGAATGCCATTCACTTCTACGACTAATGATTTCTTTAATATTTTTTCTAAAAATATGGCCAATCTGATATCCAATCTCTCTATAACTTCCTTTAATTTCAAGATGGGCGAAACGTTTATCCGTTGGGTCAAAATATATCCCGGCATTTTTTTTGTACAGGTTAATAATTGAGGCAAACAGAACGATGATAATCCGGCGGTTTTTAGAAAAGTACGACGTTTCATGTCTATCCTTACCTTTACACCTTTATAAGAAATTAAATTAGAGTGTTAACAAATTCCCAATTGATTAAATGTTCAAAAAATGAACTAAGATAATCAGCTCTTTTGTTTTGATAATCAAGATAGTAAGCATGTTCCCAGACATCAACCGTAAATAATGGTTTTAAGTTATGCGTAATAGGGGTATC
>SDBT01019480.1_pt1 | contig 10630 bp, 11 predicted proteins | sample 2277101 | NCBI WGS metagenome assembly SDBT01 (sample SAMN10404973, study PRJNA504765) | marine sediment metagenome | isolation source: marine sediment core GS10_PC15, 103 cmbsf | place: Arctic Ocean: Southern Knipovich Ridge | collected 2010
TTTCTTCATGGGCAGTTTCTGATTATACAGGAATTACGCGAAGATTCAAGGATTTCACCTTTAAAGCAGAAAGCAGGGGTCACATCACGGGGAAGGGCGGTAAGTTCTGACTGAAGATTTCCGTTATCGATAAGGGATAACCGCTCCAATCAAACAATGAGTTTCTGGCCCAATACAACGATTCATTGCCAAGCAGGCGTACTCTTTCAGGCGCGGTAGCGGTGGGCAAGGCTTTGAACTGGAAAGGGGAACGGGTGATCTCAGGCGTTATATACAGTAAGTTCTCACCGATCGGCAAATTGCCAACGCTATCAAATTGTTGTTGATACTGCTGATAGGTGCGCCGTGGGATAGAAACGTAGGCATAAACATAAACCGTATCGGCCACAAAATGGATGATTTCACGACGCCAAATGTCAGCCTGAGTGCTCAGCAAGCGTTGTTCATCGATTACGGGAGTTTGCCAACTTTGGCTTAAGCATTTGAACTCTAGTGGTAGTTGTGTGGCACGCAGACAGGCAGTGAGATTTTTGGGTTGAGTTAACCAAAGGCGCTGCGTGTCGTCGAGTGCTTGCTGCTCGAGTTGCTGCGGGTTCAACCAATCCATTTTGCGGTGCTCCGGCTTCACATTCATTGCTTCATTCTCGGGAGAATATTGTACTTAATCATATCATATGTTATTATCTTTACAACTCTTGATGGGTATCTGGTAATTAACAGTTTTACTTCGAGTACCACGTATGATTAAAACCACTTACGAACTTGCTGCAAGTTTGCTTTCTTTTTCCCTACGGCGCTTAAGAGATCGTCAAAATAGGGTTAACGACCTTGAACAAGGTGAACGACAACGCTTATTAGCTGCAGATCATTCTGGAAACGTAACACCTCTTCAACTAGTAAAAGCCAAGAAATGCGTCCAATGGCTGGAAGTGCGCCGAACAATCGCCCACGTAAACCCAGCGCTGCTAAGGCTTTTTTGCATCGCCTGCATGACATCCTAATGTTGGTTATGACTATCGCCTTCACCAATTTCATTTGGTCGTTTTGTAATGATCAAGGGTTTGGTCTTACCCATAAACCGGAAGATGCTGAGGACTTCATCGGGCAGGTTATAAGCATTGGGCATTGGGGAATTGCCGCTACAATCTTTTTCGCTCCCATTGTCGATCATAAGCTCTCGACACTGATCAGAGCTAGGCGCACCGGTCAACATGTACCTGTCGGGCCGGGTTTTGATTTTGACATGTATCTATCATTGGGGCGTTTGTGTCCGCCTAACCCTGAAATCCATATGGAAAATTTAATGGCATTTAGTTTAGGCTGTAAATATTATTTTGGCGCAATGGGTTTTATGGCGGGAGCAGTGATTGCAGCAGCTGATGAATTTAGTTCAACTACCTGGTCAGGTATTTTATTGCAATGCGCCGTCAACGGTGCGCTTTGCGGTTTGTTTATATCACTGATAGGCAGACTGCTGGCTGCGCTTGAAAACGTTTTCTATGTCGATCGCACGGGTGTTAAGTTCATTAGTTTACCGGGTCCAGAAGATAATGCTCCAGCAACAATAACGACTTTACGCTACAAATGGACTCGTGAAAAATATGGGAATAGCAACGATGTTGCTCTGCATTACGAGTCGAAAAAAATTGGTAGATTGCGTGAGTCAATGCCGAAAAATTTCTTTGGATACAGCTTAGCCAAACCGAATGAAGGCATGACGCGTTTGTTCATGGCTGGATTCTGTGATGCCTTTGTGTGGACTTTGGTAGCGTTGTTAAAACCTAATAATAACTTGACTGAATCTATCGTCGGCTCGCTTTTTGGAGTCGGTGTACTTAGCTATATTGCATTTTGTCTTGGTTATGCTGCGATTCCGGCTCCGGGTGAAAATCCTGATGAAATTTTCCAAGTGCTTTGGTCACAAACCCGATTGTTTGTTAAAGGGATGCCCAAAGCGGGTTTTAGAATTGTGAGCTATGAGCCGCATCTAGAAAGAGTTGTAAATAAGATCCAAAAAGAAGTTGTAGGTGTGGCAGAAGCGGTCACAGGAACAAGTAATTTACTGAGTAAACGTTCGCTTGCGGCGTTACCATTTTGGGAGCCAGGGCTAGCAGCAGTACCCAATTTTGATGCTAATGATCCTCAATCTACTGACTCAGACGACAGCGACAAGAAATTAGATACGCGAACAGGCAAACAAAAAGCAGATGACAATTCTCCACAGTCCAACCTATCTGTGCAGCTTGCGCAGCGAGTAGATGACGACGATGATAACGATTGGGCATTAGCAGTTCTTCGTAGATGGGCAAACGGAGCCTCAGGCATCGATCAAATTCGAAATTCAGCATCAGATAAACCTGAAGTCTATGAAAGCTGCGGTTTGCGCCGTCGTATCCGGGTGCTATCTACGCCTCAGTATGTCCGCTAAATTTCTCTAAGGATTCAGTCTGACCTTGCGCACCGTAAACCGTTTGGTTTTGGTCGCGGCCCATGAGTAATTGAGTTAAGTGTTGAAAATGGCTGCGCTGATAAGTTATGGTCTACTCCGATTTATGAATGTCGCCTTCCAATTCCAGCAATTTGTTTGCCAAGTTTTGGTTGTCGATTTGATAACTGCCATCGGCGAGTGCTTGTTTGATAGCGGCTACTTTGGTTTTATCCACTTCCGAAGCAGAAGCGATTTTCTCGTGTAATGCATGCATGGTTTGCGCCTCACTAGTGATATTAACGCTATCCTTGCTAGTCGCTTCCCGCCCGCTTGTAGAAGTTTGTGCGACTGAGGGAGCAGCTTGTTCAGTCTTTTTATTTGAATTAATCAACGGATGCTGCATAATGTTATCTATTATTATTGTCATTGTATTGCCTCTTATCAGTCGCATTAGTTGTATCGGTTAATAGCGTCAAAACTTTAGCGTTAGTTTACTAAAACCACCAGGATCCAAGTGCCCAAGCAGTGCCACAGATAAGGAAGCCCAGTAGGTAAAGACTCAGTTTTTTCATGTGCAATCCCTGTCAATTTATTGTCGTTTTATGGGATCATGCAAATCCTATGCCCTATCACAAAAGGGTGATATATGTACTATACTGTATGCATGAATAGGATGAAGCCTCAGAGTTTAATCGTAGGCCTGTTGTTAGCAGCAGGTTTGCTGCTCGCTGCGCAAGTTACCCATGCAAGTCTCCAATATACTTTAAGCTACAACCTTAAGTCATTGATAATTAACAGGTCTCTTCCTTTACTCAACAATGCTATGCTAAAAATCGCTATTTATCGTAATGGCATCCCCATTGGAAGGATGTACCGAAAAACTGATGCTAAGCAGCGCTTTGAAATACTAGAACATTACGATCCAAAAGCGATAGCAATCAGTGTTCTGTTCCTAGTTGATCAACCTAAAGATCTGAACTGTCAGGGTGTGGCCGAGCCGGGTCAAAGCACCATTTTGTTGGACTGCAAACCTATGCCTTAAGTGAATCAACTTTCGCAGCGCAGATGAAATCATTCTCGGACAACCCTCCTATCGCGTGTGTGGAATAACGCACATGGCAATGATTGTAGCCAACACTTAAATCGGGATGATGATTTTCTTGGTGCGCCATCCAGGCTACGGCGTTAACAAAGGCCATGGTGTGATAATAATTTTTAAAAGAAAAGTCCTTGGTAATTTCAGTAAAATCTTCACTTAGGATCCAATCTTCTAATTTGCTCTGATACTTTTTCGCTTCGGCTTCTGTCAATGCCGCAACCCCACCTTCGCAGGGCAGGCAATGTTTTTCGGTTAACTCAGTCATGTTATTCTCCAAACCATTAAATTAATTCTGCTAACGTTTGTAGCAAACGTTGATTGTGCTCCGCCAAGCCAATGGTGATCCGCAAATGATTTGGCAATTGGTATGGCCCCAGCGGGCGAACAATAATACCATGGCGTAATAAACTTTCATAAATGGGTTGAGCTGCTTGCTTGAGATCCACCATCACAAAGTTTGTGGCAGATGGGATCACGGCTAAGCCTAGTTTCTCTAAACTTTCCGTCAATATAGAGCGCTGGCGTTTATTTAACACGACGCTTGCAGCAACATGTTGTTGATCACTTATCGCAGCTAAAGCCGCAGCTTGGCCAGTAGAATTAACATTAAAGGGTAGGCGTACGCGGTTGAGCAGATCAGTAATTTTTGGATCGGCAATGGCGTAACCAATGCGTAACCCTGCCAAGCCATAGGCTTTTGAAAAAGTACGCGTAATAATTAGATTGGGATATTGTTGTTGTAATGCTATTGTGTTCGGGTAATTGGGATCATCCATGTATTCGTAATAAGCTTCATCGATCACAACAATAATATTGGTCGGCACTTTAGTTAACAACTGATTTAATGCATCGTTGTCTATCCACGTGCCGGTTGGATTATTGGGGTTAGCAATCATAATAACGCTAGTGTTATCGTTCACAGCAGCAAGCAAAGCCTTAACGTCTGCTGTCCACGCTTGCTCAGTGGCATAAGTGACTTTGGCCTGATGGGCTTTGGCTATCAGGGTAAAGGTAATAAAACCGGTTTCTGATAACAACACTTCACTGCCGGGTGCTGCAAACACTTGGACGGCAAGCGCCAACACATTGTCAGAACCATTGCCCAGAGTGATAGTGTCGATGGGGACTTGCAAATGCTGCGCTAAGGCTTGCTTTAAATCAAATGCTGCGCCATCAGGATATAATGCTAAATCAGTTGAAAGATGATGATAAACATCTAGCGCTGCAGGGCTAGGGCCTAAGGGATTTTCATTACTGGCTAATTTAATAATGTCAGCGTGTCCCGTCTCACGTTGTAAACTGCTAATGGGTTTACCAATTTGATAAGGCTCTAGTTCCGCGATGCCAGTATTCGCTAGTTTTGAAAAGTTAACATCCATATTGTCTCCAGTGACTTTCAGCCATGGCTTATCTCAACGCATACCATCTTCGCATATACTCGAAGCAAAGTGGTTTACGAGTATATCACACTTCAAGATGCGAGATTTATGCTAAACTCCAACCCTAAAAATAAATCATGAGTTTACTATGACTAAAAAAGTTGAAATCTTTACCGACGGTGCATGTCGAGGTAACCCAGGCCCTGGCGGTTGGGGAGCGTTATTACGTTACGATTCACGCTTGCGCGAATTATATGGCGCTGCCGATCATACCACCAACAACCGTATGGAATTAACGGCTCCCATCAAAGCCTTAGAAACCCTAAAGCGCCGTTGCCATGTCGACGTCACGACCGACTCTACTTACGTGCGCAACGGAATCACTCAATGGATCCACCAATGGAAGCGTAATGGCTGGCGCACAGCCAATAAAAAGCCAGTTAAAAACGCCGATTTGTGGCAGGAACTGGATCAACTTGCCCAGCAACATGAAATTGAATGGCATTGGATCAAAGGCCATAGCGGCCATCCAGAAAATGACACCGCGGATGAATTAGCCAACCGTGCCATCGATGAAATGCTAATGAAGGGAACCACTTAATGCGCCAAATCGTACTCGATACTGAAACCACGGGCTTAGATCCCAAACAAGGCCACCGCATTATCGAAATTGGTTGCATCGAATTGATTGACCGCCAACTTAGCGGCAACAACTTTCATTCTTATATCAATCCGCAACGCAGTATTAGCAGTGGGGCTCAAGCAGTCCATGGTTTAAGTAGTACTTTTTTGTCGGATAAACCTGAATTTTCTAACATTGCTGCCAAGCTGCTAGACTATTTAGGTAACAGCGAATTAATCATTCACAACGCGCCATTTGATCTGGGTTTTTTGGATAATGAATTCGGTTTATTGGATAAACGTTCTAAACCCTTACAAAGTCAAACGACCATCATTGACACCTTAACTCTCGCGCGCCAAATGCATCCAGGCCAAAAGAATAACTTGGATGCGCTTTGTAGGCGTTATTCAATTGACAACACTTCCAGAGAATTACACGGTGCTTTATTAGATGCCCAATTACTATCCCAAGTCTACTTACGTATGACCGGCGGACAAGGCAGCTTATTTGCTGATGAGAATGATGGCGCGAACCATAGGCTGAAAAACTCAAAACCACTTAATTTCAATAAGTTAGACTCAAAACTTCGTGTAATTTATGCCTCAGACGAGGAATTAAGCGCTGATCAAAATTACTTTAAGGAGTAATTTTTTACTCAAACCTTTACTCAAAATACGCCACTAAAGCTATCCCGTTTGCGGCCGATATCACTTGTAGAAGAAAAACCGCAACAAGGAGGTAGCTGTGTTTTCTTTCCAGTTTAATGCATTTTTAAAACGAGACACTTCGCCACGAGAGGAATGGTCAACGGAAAAGCCATTAGCCGCTTTAGAAGCTTGGCTCGCAGCACTGCCCATTCTTGATCACGAAAAAACTAGCGATGCATTGCTCGAAGCACTGCAAGAATATTTTCATGAAAGTTTAGAGTGCGAAAAGGCTTTCGAACACTTGGAATGTTATCGCCCGGTAGTCAACAAAGTCTGTCAACTATTACATAATAAGTTTACTGAGAATGTGACACTAGCGCGCCACAAACGTAGACAAACCGTGGAGCGAGCGATATTGCTACAAAGCGAACTTGCGATCGCCTATACTCGTCTGGCTTACACCCATGAAAAGCATCCCAACCCAGAATTTACAGCGCAATGTGTTCAACGTGCATTAATGCATTGGAACGATGTTATGTTGCGGCACTATCAACTCTACGCAACGCTTCCAACAGAGTTATGGGGCAAGGTATACATGCTTTATAAATTCGCGACTCATAATGATTTCATCAGGATAAAGATGGAAGACCCACTGTCTTGCCCGACTCAAGTGACGGTTGAAGATGAGTTCAAATCTATTCTACTGTTGTCATCGTGTAATCCTTATCAATTGCAACCGTTTGATACGGGGAAGTTGTTTCGAAGTTTGCGTTATTGCGCACAGTTTGTTGAATTACATACGCCGGCTGAATCAAACGATTTGTTCGCATTTGATTGCAACTCAGATCAAGCCCCAAGTTTTCTGCGCTTTATCAAAGAACCCAGTTCAACAACAGTCGGTATCAATACGCAAAAATTAAATCGTGAATTACAGCATATTTTGACTGATCCGAATACTGTATTGTGCCCAGAGCAGCAGTCGATTGCGAAATCATTATCACAATATTTACTGCATCACTGTCAACGCGCATGGTGCACCTTTCCAACTCGAGCGTTTACGCGCACCAGTGCAAACGGTGAAATTAACGCAACGATTGGTTTGCTGGCGACGCATTATCATGTTTCAGAAAAACAAGATTTTTTACCCAAGCCGGCAACATCAGACGAGCCTACATTGGCGCCTGTTACTGAAATTCCAACATTGCGTTTAATGGATATTGACCACGAAAGTATTAAGATCAAACCTAGCAACAGTGCAGTATCGTTATTGCCTAAAGCCAAAAAAACCACTTCAAAAGAACCTTCTTTACATCATTGGTCACTGGTAAATTCCAGTGAAAATGGTTACTGCTTGTGTAGCACTGCGCAAGACTCCACAGATCTACAGATCGGTAGCTTAGTGGCTTTGCAAGAAAAAGCCTCGGGGGGGCATTGGCATATAGGTCTTATTCGTTGGATCCGCTATGATCTAGATGAACAAATTCAAATTGGTATTGAATTAGTGGCACCTAGTGCCCGTGCTGTCGGGGCAGTTCGCTTGCCGAAATCGATGATGGAACAACAGTATCAACGTGGATTGTTACTACCACCGATTGATGCCTTAAACCAAGCGCAGTCACTTCTGTTACCTACGGATAGATTCAAGATAGGCGACAAATTGCATGTGTTAAGTCCAACATTAGATACCGATGTGATGTTGACGGATTGTTTAAAAAGCGAAAAGCAAGTCCAACTATTTAGCTTTGATATCATCAGGAATTTTTAACCTAGCCGGTGAATTTAGCTATACCCCTCGTACCTCAAGTTGCGAGGGGTATAGATCTGCCTGGACTTTAGCGTTCACTAGAATAATGCCCTGTTAGCACAGGTCTCCTCGAATCAGCTTGCTCTAATAATCTCGGTATGTTTAAATCGCGGGCATGAATGTTTATGCCCTCATGTCAATCATTATCACCATCGCCGCGGCCTTAGGTTATATCAACCACCGTACTCTTAAAATCCCCACGACTATTGCGATTATGTCAGGTTCATTGCTGCTGTCTGGCTTGTTGATACTGATGGGACAATTGGGTTTTGACCCTTTTCGACAGCATATGACAGAGCTATTAGCGCGACTTGATTTTCATAATCTGTTAATGAATGGCATGTTGAATTTCTTATTATTTGCCGGTGCTTTGACCGTTGATATTTCGCAGTTAAAAGCAATGAAGTGGGAGGTTGCTGTCTTAGCAAGTATTGGCACTGTTGGATCTACTCTATTAGTGAGTGTTTGTATTTATTATTTATCAGGCGCATTAGCTTCTCAGCTTCCTTATTTGTACTGCTTACTGTTTGGCGCTTTAATTTCGCCAACCGATCCGATTGCCGTACTGGCTATTTTTAAAGAAGTGAATGCACCACAAGAGCTAAATACCACAGTCAGTGGTGAGTCATTATTTAATGATGGCGTGGGTATTGTCATGTTTCTGACGCTTTATCATTTGGTTTTTACGGGGTCACATCCTAGCGTTGGCTCAGTGATTTTGCTTTTCCTACAAGAAGCAGTCGGCGGCATATTATATGGAGTATTGCTCGGTTTATTAGGCTACCATTTAATTAAATCGGTACGCAATTTTAAAGTTGAAATCTTAATTACCTTAGCGATGGCCACGGGTGGCTATGTGTTGGCAAACTCGCTGGGATTATCAGGCCCACTAGCCATGGTAACCAGCGGTATTTTCATCGGTAATAAAAGCCGACAATTAAAATTAATCCGTCAAGTTCGCGAAGACTTACAGAATTTTTGGGAATTAATTGATGAAATCTTAAATGCAATATTGTTTTTGTTGATCGGCTTTGAATTACTGGTGTTAAACTTTCATTTCAAACACTTGGCGATGGCGATTTCATCCATATTTGTGGTGTTGGCTATTCGCGTTATCACCGTTTCTATTCCGATAAGTTGCTTTAAGCGTTGGAAGACTTATCCACCTGGCTTTACTCGAATACTGATTTGGGGTGGTTTACGTGGTGGCTTAGCGGTTGCCCTGGCGTTGGCATTACCTGCCTCGCCAGAGCGTGAATTAATTCTCGGTATGACTTACGCTATCGTGGTCTTTGCTATTCTCGTCCAGGGTTTAACGGTCAAACCCTTGGTGGTCGCTAGCCTTAAAAAAGCGCCCCATTAATCCAAATATGCAATGCCACAGCAGCAACATAGCCTAAGAAAATGGCCCAAGTCCATTTTAAATGGCTGAAGAAAGTATAATACCCTTTGGCTTGTCCCATTAACGCAACACCTGCCGCTGAACCGATTGATAACAAACTGCCACCGATACCTGCAGTCAAAGTCACCAATAGCCATTGTCCTTCTGACATGGTCGGGTGCATCGTTAACACCGCAAACATGACGGGAATATTATCGACAATGGCTGATAATATGCCCACCGTGAAGTTAGCCGGCGTGGCGCTGTGAATAGCGGGTAATGAGGCTCCCCATTGTGTGTACATGACGTTAGAGACTAACTCCAAATAACCCAAAGTCGCCAAACCCCCAACACATAAAATAACACCATAAAAGAAAAACAAGGTATCCCACTCCGCACGTTTAACTTTGTTGAAGATATCAAAGGGGTGTAAAACTTTGCTGGGCTCCGTTGCAAATATTTTTTCTTCTCTTTTTTTGATGTAGTAAGCATAAAAATTCAGGTAACCCAAGCCTGTCATCATTCCAATGACGGGAGGTAATTGAAGAAAGTTATGAAAACTAACTGCTGTGAGAATGGTTAATAAGAATAAGAGCATGATACCTTTAGCACCTAATTTCATGGTAACGCGATCAGACAGTCCCGTCGCGACTTCCTTCGGTATAGCCATTTGCATGAACGCAGCCGGGATCAAATAGCTTATGACCGCTGGCATAAAGATTGCGAAAAATTTAAAAAATCCAAGAATACCTTTTTGCCAAACCATTAATGTAGTGATATCTCCAAATGGACTAAAAGCTCCCCCCGCATTAGCGGCGACAACAATGTTAATGCAACCCACACTGATAAAACGTCTATTGTCGCCCCCTACAGCCATGACCACAGCGCACATTAACAAAGCGGTTGTAAGGTTATCTGCAATAGGCGAAATCACAAACGCAAGTAAGCCTGTGACCCAAAACAGTTGGCGATAAGTTAACCCACGTCGGACTAACCAGGAACGCAAGTTTTCAAACACTAATCGCTCTTCCATGGCATTGACGTAAGTCATCGCGACCAATAAAAACAGAAACAATTCAGCATATTCCAACAAGTTATGCCTAACAGCTGCTGCAGCACCATGATCGATCCCTTGCTCCAGGGAGATGTGCGCAACAATGACCCATATCAATCCAGCTGCGAACACGACTGGCTTCGACTTACGCAAGTGAATGAGCTCTTCACTCATCACAAACAGATAAGCGATCACAAAAATGATCAATGCAAGGAT
>SDBT01019481.1_pt1 | contig 10629 bp, 10 predicted proteins | sample 2277101 | NCBI WGS metagenome assembly SDBT01 (sample SAMN10404973, study PRJNA504765) | marine sediment metagenome | isolation source: marine sediment core GS10_PC15, 103 cmbsf | place: Arctic Ocean: Southern Knipovich Ridge | collected 2010
TCGTCGGCATGGTTCAGGATTACTCAGAGGTTCGAGTTGGACCTGCCAGCTACCCGACGATTTCTCTGAATGCTCGCTTGATCGACGGCTACAGCGGAAGTATCCTCTGGTCGGGCAGCGTCAGCCGGACGGGATCGGATTCCGAGAAGTTCTTCGGTATAGGTGCGGTTCATTCGCAGGGAAGGTTGGCGCGGGCGGCGGTGGCCGACCTGATCGGCACGCTCGACCAGGGCCGACTGGTAGCGCTGCTGGATTCCACGTCTCAGGCCCGCGAAGACTCCGGGCAATCGCGGAGGCCCGCGGTGGGCGGGACGAAGACCGTCACTTGGAGCGGAAACGAGGCCTTCTTCGACGAAAACGCCGTGCTCTCGGAAGCCGACATGCGCAGTGCTCTCGTAGACGTCGATGGCCTGGTCAAAGGTTCGGTGCAGGCTCGGCAGCACCATTTCTCCATCGTGGAGACCACCTATGACGGCACGGGCAGCCAGATCAAGGCGAAGCTGGTTGACTATCGCAAGGCTGACGCAGCCCTGGGATATGTCAGATTAGAGCATCCTGGCGAGACCGAGCAGGAACTGGTTGGTATGCCCGCATTCATGGGCACTTCCTCGGAGGAGCACCCGGGTGCATACTATGTGGATTTGGCGGCGGGTCGCTTCGGCATCTACATGGTGGGACCAAGCGAGAGGAAGAGCGGGATCGAGACTGTCGCCGCCTCGCTCGTCGAAGCGCTCAGATGATCCAGTGCTGGTGCGTTGTTGCGGGGGGCTTGTGGGCGGCTTCACGCGAGGGAGTGCTCAGCCGCGCGGCCTAGACTCCCGGGCGTTGCGGCGGCGCGACTGAGGCGCGGGGGCACCAGCCGCTGCCATCGGGATGTCGAGCGTTCCTTGGTGTGGACGGTTAACCCTCGTATCGGGTTCCGTCCGAACGTGTTTCCTCAGCAACCCCTGGGTAACGATCCAGCTTGGCGCGCGGCGAGGGGACCGGACGGCGGCGCGCGTGGGCGAGGGGGGCTAGTGCGTTAAGGAGGTCCCATCCCAAGATGGACAGGCCAGGTTCCTTGATGGAAGAAGCCGAGCGCGCCATCTCGAACCAGGCTGAGCAGCGGTGCAGGATATGCGAGCAGGAGGACGACGGCGACGCAGATTATCACTGCCAGCGCGGCGGAGTGCCGCACCTCTACAGGAGCAGACTGGGCGGGCGGGGTTATGTACATCGCGCGAGCGACCATCAGGTAGTAGTAGAGGGACATCACGCTGGCGAGGACGCCGATCACGACGAGACCGTAGAGGCCTTGTTCGATCGCCGCCCAGAAGATGAACAACTTCGCCCAGAACCCGGAGAGAGGGGGGATGCCTGCGAGCGAGAGGAGGAGCGTAAGCAGGGCGACGGCGAGGAGAGGGTTGCGAAGGCTGAGGCCGTTGTAGGTGGCGATCTCGTCATCCGAGTGGGACGATCCAACCACGCTGACGATGAGGAAGGCGCCGAGGTTGGTGAAGAGATACTGAAACAGGAAGAAGATTGTGGCCATTAGGCCCAGAGGGGACAGGGCCGCGATGCCGATGAGGGCGTAGCCGGCCTGTGCGATACCGGAATAGGCGAGCATTCTCTTGATATTGGTCTGTGTGAGAGCGGCCAGGTTTCCGACTATCATGCTCGATGCGGAGAGTGCGACCACCAGGATCCACCACACGGAGGATGCCGCCAATGCCGGCCCGAGAAAGACGCGGACGAGGGCGGCGAGCCCGGCGGCATTTGAGGCGGTGGAGAGGAATCCGGTGACGGGGGTTGGGGCGCCCTGGTAAACATCCGGCGCCCACATGTGGAAGGGGGTGGCCGCTATCTTGAACCCGAAGGCGGCGAGGATGAAGAGGGCGCCGACGGCAAATCCGGGCCCCGGCCCCGCCCCGCGTGCGAGAAACTGGAACACGGCCGAGAAGTGGGTCGTGCCCACGGCTCCGTATACGAGGCTCACTCCGTACAGGTAGACGGCTGAGGCGGTGGCGCCCAGGATGATGTACTTGAGGCCGGCTTCAGCGGACCGCGGGCTCGACTTGGCGAAGGCGCATAGTACGTAGAGACTCAGGGCGGCGAGCTCAAGGCCCAGGTAAAGGGTGAGAAGGTCGCCGGCGGAGGCCATGAGCATCATGCCCAGGGTGGAGAAGAAGAGGAGGGCGTAGTACTCCCCAACATGGCGGAACCGCTGCGCGGCGAAATCGACGGAGCCCAGGGAGACGATGGCCACGGCGAGCAAGAAGAGGACTTTGAAGATCAGCCCGAGGCGGTCGATGACGATAACGCCCTGCCAGAGGGGCGCGGGCGCGGACAAGAGGCGCCACTGACTGACGAGTGATACGACGATGGCGAGGGCGAGGAGGCTGCTGAACCAGCCCAGCCACCTGCGGCTCCCCCGCCCCGGGATGAGGTCGGCGAGGATCAGGATCAGCGCGGCCGCGAGCGTCAGCAGCTCCGGCGTCAGTTGTTTCAGGAAGTCAGGCATGGGCACCTCACGGGATGAATGCCCCGAGACTGCTGCCGATGAGATCGGTCAGCGGCGAGGGATAGATTCCTACGAGGATGAGAGTCGCGGACAGGACGATGAGGGCGAACCACTCGGTGGTGCGCGCGTCTGAGATGTCGCCGTATCTGTCCTCATCCAGCGGTCCCTGGAAGACGCGCTGTACGACCTTCAGCACGTACACGGCCGTTACAACGATGGCGACGACGGCCCCGATTGCGAAGACGGAGAAGAGCGGCACCGGGCCCAGCGTGTAGTCGGCCAGATGGGCCTGGAACGTTCCCACGAAGACGAGGAACTCGGCGACGAACCCACTGGTCCCGGGCAGGCCGAAGGAGGCGAAGCCAGCGATGGTAAAGGCGATGGCTATGCCGGGCATACGCTGGGCGAGTCCACCCATGTCGTCGATGTTGCGGGTGTGGGATTTCTCGTAGACGAGGCCGACCAGGGCGAAGAAGAGAGCGGTCATGATGCCGTGCGAGAACATCTGGAGGACGGCTCCGTTCATGGACACTTCGTTGTAGGCCGCCAGGCCGAGCATGACGACGCCCATGTGGCTGACGCTGGAATAGGCGATGACATACTTCAGGTCGCGCTGCCCCATGGCGACGTAGGCACCATAGACTATGTTGATGACGGCGATGGCGCCCACCAGCCAGACCCAGGCATGGGCGCCCTCGGGCAAGCATCCGAAGCCGACCCGGAGGATACCGTAGGCACCCAGCTTCATCAGAACGCCCGCGTGAAGCATCGAGACGGCGGTAGGTGCGGAGGCGTGCCCGTCCGGCGACCAGGTGTGCAGCGGCCATATGGCGGCGAGGATTCCGAACCCGACGTATAGCAGCAGGAAGGCGACGGACTGGAACCGCGCCCCGTAGTGGGCCTGCGCCAGTACGGTGAGGTCGAAGGTGCGGCCGGAGACGCCGGCGGGAAGTTCGGCGGCGAAGTATATGCCGAGAATGCCGACCAACATGAGGGCGCTGCCGAGCAGGAGGTAGAGTGTGAGCTTCATGGCGGCGTACTCTTTGCGGCCCGTTCCCCAGACGCCGATGAGAATGTACATCGGGAGCACGGCCACCTCATAGAAGAGGAAGAAGAAGACCAGGTCCTGGGCAACGAAGACGCCGAACACGCCGGAGACGAGAAGAAGGAGCAGACAGTAGAATTCCTTCGTCCGGTTGGTTACGGTCCAGGAGGCGAAGGTGCCACAGAGGATGACCAGGGCAGTGAGCAGCACGAGGGAGAGGCTGATACCGTCGGCGGCGACGAAGTAGCTGATGCCGGCGCCGGGGATCCAGGCCGCGCGGTCGGCGTATCTGAGGCCGTGATATCCCATGCTGAGGTAGTCCCAGCAGAGCCAGGAAGAGAGGGCGACGTCGATGCTGGAGGCGAGCACCGCGATGAGCTTGATGACGAGGACGTTGCGGCGCGGCACGAGCATGATGAGGACGGCCGCCACGAGCGGGGCCAACACGATAATGGTGAGCGCATGGGATGGGATCGTCATGGGGCAGGCCTTAGGGAGCCAAGAGCCGGGGGCAGGGCGCCGGAGATCGCCAGCAACCCGAGCACGAGGCCGAGGAACAGGATCAGGGCGTAGAGCTGGACCTGGCCGGTCTGGAGCGACCGCAGGCGCTGGCTGGCGGCTCCACACAGCGTGGCGACGCCGTCAACGGCCCCGTTTACGACGGCCCTGTCGAACCAAGCCGCCAGGACCGAGCCCGCGAGGACGACTCGAGTAGCGAGAAGCTCCCACGCATGGTCGATGTACCAGGCGTTCTTCAGGAGGCGATAGGCGGTGGGTGCCCGGCGGATGAAAGCGGGGGAGATGAGGTTCGCCCCGTAGATGGCCCAGGCGGCCAGGATTCCCGCCGCGGCTGCGGCAATGGAGAGGGCGATGACGAGCGGCTCCGCCGTCTCGTGATGGCCGCCGAAGTGGACCAGCTCGGCAAAGCCAGTTCCGGTGGAGGGGACGCGTGCCTTCAGCCCTCCCCCAACGGTCGCCAGGAAGGCCAAGACGAGGAGGGGCACCGTCATGACGGCCGGGGATTCGTGGGCGCTGGCCGCTTGGGCGCTTCGCGGGGCACCCCAGAAGGTCAGGAACCAGAGCCTGAACATATAGAAGGCTGTCAGGGCGACCGTGGCAAGGGCGAGCACGAAGAAGATGCCGTGACCGGGGAGCTGAGAGGTCCAGATCGCGGCGAGGATCTCGTCCTTGCTCCAGAAGCCTGCGAACGGGAACACGCCGGAGAGCGCCAGCGCGCCGATGAAACACGTGATCGCAGTGAGGGGCATGCGCCGGGCCAGTCCACCCATCTGCCACATGTTGTTGGTGTGGACCGCGTGGATTACGCTCCCCGCGGTGAGGAAGAGCAGAGCCTTGAAGAAGGCGTGGGTCGTGAGATGGAAGACGGCCGCCGTGTAGCCGCCGACGGCGAGGCCGAGCATCATGTATCCGAGCTGGCTGATGGTAGAGTAGGCGAGCACGCGCTTGATGTCGTTCTCCGCTGTTCCGACGGCGCCGGCGAGGAAGAGGGTGAGCGCGCCGACGATCCCGACCACGAATAGGGCGATGGGAGCGGCGGCGAAGAGGAAGTACGTGCGGGCGACGAGGTAGACGCCGGCGGTGACCATGGTGGCGGCATGGATGAGCGCGCTGACCGGTGTTGGGCCTTCCATCGCGTCGGGCAGCCAGATGTGGAGGGGGAACTGGGCGCTCTTGCCGACGGCGCCGCAGAAGAGCAGGAGTGCCAGGGCAGTGATGACACCGCTGGAAAGCAGACCGGCGCTGACTGCGGCTTCGAGGTCGGAGAAGGCGAACCAGCCGTGGCCCTGGAGCGAGATCACGAGCACCGCGATGAGGAAGCCCAAGTCTCCGAAGCGCGTGACGACGAAGGCCTTCTTGGCGGCCGCCGCGGCGGAGGGTCGGCGGTACCAGAATCCGATGAGCAGGTAGGAGCATATGCCTACGAGTTCCCAGAAGATGTAGGTCTGGACGATGTTGTCCGAGATGAGCAGCCCGAGCATAGAGCTGCTGAAAAGGGACATGTAGGCGAAGTAGCGTCCGTATCCGGCCTCGCCGCGCATGTAGCCAATGGAGTAAATCTGCACCAAGAGGCTGACCGCGCATACCACGGTCAGCATGACGGCAGACAGACCGTCTACGAGGACGCCCAGCTCCAACTGGAGCGAACCCACGTAGAGCCACGCGACCGAGGCCGAGTGAGGGCCTGTCTCCGAAACCGTCGTGAGCGCGCGCACGGAAAGCAGCAGGGACCCCGTGAGCGCGGCGATGAGGAAGGCTGGGGCAGCGCGCTCCCGGGACGGCCGTAGGGCGAAGATCGCTATCAGCACAAGCGATAGCGCGGGCAGTCCCGGGATGAGGAAGAGCTGCAAGGAGGCGCTCACGGTCTACCCTTTCATCAGGTTGATCTGATCGACGTTCACGGTCCTGAATCGCCGATAGACATTGAGGATGACGGCCAGCGCGATGGCGGCCTCTGCCACAGCTATCGTGATGACGATGAGAGCGAACACCTGACCTTCCATGCGCTGGGCGCCGCCGTAGCGCCAGAAGGCGACGAAGTTGATGTTGGCGGCGTTGAGCATGAGCTCGATGCCGAGCAGAACAGCGATGGCATGCCGACGAGTGAGAACGCCGAGCATACCGATGGAGAAAAGGCAAACGCTCACCAGGAGAAATGCCTGGATGGGGACAGGGGGTGAAGGGGTCATTGTTTCGGCTCCGCGCGGGCGATGACGATGGCGCCGATCATGGCGACGAGCAGAATGACGGAGGCGACCTCGAAGGCCAGGACGTACGGCCCGAGCAAGGTGTCGGCGAACCGCGGCGTCACGTCGCCGGGGTGAGGGGTCCAGGTAACCGGCCAGGTCGCTTTGAGCACGAGCGCGTAGACCAAGATGCCGAAGCCGGCGACGACCGGAAGACTCCACCAGAGGAGTCTGCTCCGCACGCTGCTCTGGGGTCTGGCGGCTCCTTGGGTCAGCATGATGGCGAAGAGGACGAGCACAACGAGCCCACCACAGTAGGTGAGGATCTGAATGGCGCCGAGAAACTCGGCGCCGAGCAGGACGAAGAGCCCCGCGACACTGGCAAGGCAGACGAGAAACCAGAGGGCGGAGTGGACGATGCTCCTCAGGAGGACGACGAGAAGCGCTGGCAGGAGTATGCCGGCCGCGAGAATGAGGAAGGCGAGGGGATACCAGAATGACCCAGAGAGAAACTGCTGCCAGAGGGGGCCGGTCATGGCGATTCTTCCTTCTTGGTCGGCTCGAGCAGGTCTTCCAGGTGGAAGTGGGTTTGCTCGCGCGTCTCGCCCACTGTGCAGTACTCCTGAGACAGGCGGATGGCGTCGAAGGGGCAGTCCTCGACGCAGAGGTTGCAGTAGAGACACCGATCGGCGGCCCAGAGGTAGGTCCGGACGCGTCGCTCTCGCCCCTTCTTCTCGTCCCCTGTGAGATCGCGGATGGCCGTCGTCGGGCAGATCTTTTCGCATCTCAGGCAGGCGGTGCATTTCGGGCGGCCGTCCTCGTCTCGCTTGTGAACCAGTCTGCCCCTGAACCTCGGGAAGATGTGCGTCCGGACGGCCGGGTAGTTTCGCGTGACCCGAGGCCGGAGCGCGTTCTGAAGCGTGACGCCGAGGCCCTTGAGGAGGCTCCAGGCGCCAAGGAGGACGTTCGTCAGGTGACGGTTTTCGCGAGCCGCGCCCGGACTCCTCATAGCGCTTCCACCAGCCCTGTCGCGAGGACCGTGAGCAAGGCGACGGGCACGAGGAATTTCCAGGCAAAGCCCATGATTTGGTCGATGCGGAGACGAGGCATGGTCCACCGAACCCACATGATGAAGAGGATGATGGCATACGTTTTGATGAGGAACCAGAGTGGGGGGCTCAGCCACGGTCCATCGGAGGCGCCGAGAAACAGCGTGGTGCAGAAGGCAGACACGAAGAATAGGTGTGCGAACTCGGCGAGGAAGAAGAGGGCGAACCGCATTCCTGAGTACTCGATGTGGTAGCCGGCGACGAGCTCGCTCTCGGCCTCCGGGAGGTCGAAGGGCACGCGCCTGATCTCCGCCATGCTGGCCACGAGGTAGACGAGGAAGGCGATCTGCAATGGGAACCGTGTTATGAACCAGCGGCCCCCCTGCTGGGCGGCGACGATATCGCCGATCTTGAGGGAGCCGGCGAATACGACGACGCATACCAGGGAAAGGATGAGGGGGATCTCGTAGCTCATGGACTGGGCGGCGGCGCGGACGGCTCCGAGGAGAGCGTACTTGTTGTTGGAGCCCCAGCCGGCCATGAAGATGCCGACGACCGGGAGGGCGGAGACGGCGACGACGAAGAGCACGCCGAGGTTCAGGTCCCGAATCATCCACTTGTCACTGAAGGGGACGATCATAAACACGAGCAGCACAGGCACGAAGACGACGAAGGGCGCCAGCACGAAGAGCGGCCGATCGGCGCACTGCGGTATGGTGTCCTCTTTGGCGAGCAGCTTGAGCGCATCGGCGGCGGTCTGGAGGAGTCCGAAGCGCCCACCCGTGCGGCTGGGCCCGACGCGGCCCTGGAGGTCTCCGGAGACCTTCCTCTCTAGCCATACGAGGAAGAGGACGGTGAGCAGGATGAAGACCGTCATGAGGACGGCCATGAGTACCATCCAGACGGCATCGATTACCCACGACGGGAGGCCCCGGTTCAGCCACCAGGTCTGGAGCGAAGCGCGAACCCCGGACTCGACGAGCAGGCGGATGCTCATCTATCGATCTCCCCCAAGACGATGTCCAGGCTGCCGAGGATCGCCACGCCGTCTCCGATCTTCCAGCCGCGCAGCATCTCCGGAAGGGCCGCTAGGTTGTAGAAGGAGGGCGCCCGAAAGCGAACGCGAACGGGTCGGGGCCCTCCGTCGCTCACGACGAAGCAGCCGAAGTCACCGCGGGGCGATTCGACTCGTCCCCATGCTTCCCCCTGCGGGGGTTTAACCAGGCGAGGAACCTTGGCGGTGACCTCGCCGCCGGGGAGTTGCGCCAGGCATTGCTCGATGATGCGAAGGCTCTGGCGCATTTCCTCCATGCGCACGCGATAGCGGCCCATGCAGTCCCCCGCATCGTCGGTGGCGACGTCGAAGTCGAGCCGGTCGTATACCTCGTACGTCTCGGCCCGCCTGAGGTCATACGACACGCCCGATCCGCGCAAGGTCGGTCCGCTGCAACCGCAGTTGATCCCTACCTCCCTGGGGAGAATGCCCACGCCCTCGGTTCGGGCTCGAAAGATGTAGTTGCCGGTGAGCAGTCTGTCGTATTCATTCAGGCGAGACGGCAGCATGGCGCAGAAGCGCCGAGCCATCGCCACGAATCCTTCGGGGATATCTGCGGCGACTCCGCCGATGCGGATCCAGCTCTGGGTCAGCCGCGCGCCAGTCCACATCTCGAACAAGTCCATGATGGCCTCGCGCTCGCGGAAGCCGTAGAGGAAGGCGCTCGTGGCGCCGAGGTCATTGGCGAAGGTCGCGATGAAGACGAGATGGCTGGCGATGCGGTTCAGCTCCAGCAGAATGACCCGCAGGTACTGGGCCCGTTCCGGCACCTCGAGTCCCAGGAGCCTCTCGATCGGCTGAACGTAGGCGAGGTTGTTGGAGGCGCTGCTGAGGTAGTCCACCCGGTCGGTGTAGGGCAGGAACTGCGGGTAGGTGCGTGCCTCGGCAATGCGCTCGATACCACGGTGGAGGTAGCCGATCACAGGTTTGCAGTCGAGGATGACCTCGCCCTCGAGCAGCAACTCCAGCCGCAGCACCCCATGGGTGCTGGGGTGCTGGGGCCCCATGTTCAGCGTGACCTGTGCTGTAGGTGTAGTCTCGTGGGTCATCTCAGTTGGATTGCTTCAAGAGGGGGTGTCCCTGCCAGTCATCGTCGAGCAGGATGCGACGCAGGTCGGGATGTCCGTCGAATCGTACGCCGAAGAGGTCGTAGACCTCGCGCTCTGCCCAGTTGGCGGCGCAGTAGAGACCGGCGAGGGAGGGCAGGCGGGCACCCGCGCGGGGGACCGGGACGCTGAGGACAACGTGGGTGCCGCGCTCGAGCGAGAGAAGGTGGTATACGACACGGAGCTCCGCGCCCGTATCGACGGCGGTGAGGTCGTGCAGATAGTCGAAGCCCTGCTCTTTGCACCACTGGCAAAGTGGCAGCAGCGAGCTGGCTGGGATGCGCGCCCTGATCTCACAGCCGATCTGCTCGGACGACTGGATGGTATCGCCAAACCGTTCTCGGAGGGCTTCGAGCATCACTCCTCGTCCCGGATCGAACTCCGGCCGATCTTCTCCTGCAGCCGGTAGATGCCGTCGATCAGCGCTTCCGGACGGGGCGGACATCCCGTCACGTAGACATCGACGGGAATGATCTCATCGACACCCTGGACCACCGAATAGGAGTCGTGGAAGGGGCCGCCGGCGGTGGCGCAGCCGCCCAGCGCCATGACGTACTTCGGCTCCGGCATCTGATCGTAAAGGCGCTTGAGTATGGGCGCCATCTTCTTCGTGACCGTGCCGCTGACTATCATCAAGTCCGATTGACGAGGCGTCCCGCGGAGGATGACGCCGAACCGGTCGAGGTCGTAATGGGAGGCCGCGGTACACATCATCTCGATGGCACAGCATGCCAGCCCATAGGTGAGAGGCCAGAGCGAGGAAGAGCGCGCCCAGTTGAGCACTCCATCGATGGTGGTAATGATGACACCGCCGCCTGGGAGGCGGCACAACACGTCGGCGGCCTGCTTCATCACTCCCATTGGAGACCGCCCTTTCGCCAGGCGTAGCCGAGACCGAACGTCAGCACCCCGATGAAGATCGCCATCTCGACGAAGGCGAAGGCGCCGAGCTTCCCTACGCGGATGGCCCAGGCATACAGGTAGGCAGCTTCGACGTCGAACAGGACGAAGAGAAGGGCGAAGATGTAATAGCGAACGTTGAACTGCTGCCAGGCGTCGCCGGAGGGAGCGATCCCACACTCGTATGACTCCGACTTCGCCGCCGAAGGGCTGTGCGGGCGGAGAAGTCGGGCGAGCGTCAAGACTACGACGAGAAAGGCGACGCTGACG
>SDBT01019482.1_pt1 | contig 10629 bp, 8 predicted proteins | sample 2277101 | NCBI WGS metagenome assembly SDBT01 (sample SAMN10404973, study PRJNA504765) | marine sediment metagenome | isolation source: marine sediment core GS10_PC15, 103 cmbsf | place: Arctic Ocean: Southern Knipovich Ridge | collected 2010
GCCCGACCGGTAGCGGCAAAACCACGACGCGCTACGCGGCCTTGCAGGAGTTGAACCGTCCGGACAAAAAGATTGTCACTGCCGAAGACCCGGTCGAATATAACTTTGACGGAATGAACCAGTGTCAGGTCAAGGAGGACATCGATCTGACGTTTGAACGGATTCTGCGAGCAATGTTGCGTCAGGCACCCAACGTTGTGCTTATAGGGGAGATTCGAGACGGTATCGTGGCCGACATCGCGATTCAGGCAGCGCTCACAGGGCACCTTGTGTTTAGCACACTCCATACCAATGATGCGGCCAGTGCAATCACTCGGCTAATCGATATGGGCGTTAAGCCTTTTCTTGTGGCGAGTTCTATTCAGGCGATCATGGCACAGAGACTGATACGAGTTATTTGTGATGGCTGCAAGGTAGTTGACAAAAGCCCCGATCCGCAGCATTTACGATTGCTGAACATCAGCCGCAAGGACATTGAGAAACACCCCGTTTACGAGGGTGCCGGCTGCAGCAAATGCCAGAATACCGGCTACAAGGGCCGAATCGCCGTATTTGAGATGTTCGAAATGAACACTGAGTTGAGAGAACTGGCCTTCGCCAAGGCGCCGACTACGGATTTGCGCAGGGCCGCGGTGGCATCAGGCATGAGGACGTTGTTGGAAGACGGCAAGATTAAGATATTCAGAGGTACGACCACTCCCGAGGAGGTTGTCAGGATAGCGCAGAGCTAAGGCTTGTCAATCGGTCGAAATGATTTTATGTGACTCAAGGATACACAGATGGCAACAGTTAACATGGACAGATTATTGCAGGCGTGCGTATCACAGAACGGCTCGGATATTCACTTGGTTGTGAACCGCTCGCCCGTTCTGCGAATTCACGGCCAGCTTCGCTCGCTGCAGACAAAGGTGCTCGATGCCGACGACACGGTTGCTCTTATGAAAAGCATAACTCCGGAACGCAACCAACAGGAGCTTCAGGAAGAAGGGGGAACCGACTTTGGCTTTGCCTTTGGCGAAGAGGCAAGATTTCGTGTAGCTATTTTCAAGCAGAGAGGCAATATTTCGCTTGTGCTGCGACTTATACCAACGAACATCATGAGTTTTGATGAAATAGGTCTGCCAAAAATTTGTGCCGCGTTATGTAGAAGACCGCGGGGCATGTTCCTGGTCACGGGCCCAACCGGAAGCGGCAAGACCACTACTCTGGCGTCTATGGTCAATTACATTAACGAGAACTTTGATCGTCACATTGTGACCGTCGAGGACCCGATCGAGTATTACCATGACCACAAAAAGTCGATCATAAACCAACGTGAGGTGGGAATCGACGTGCCGAGTTTCTCCGAAGCGCTGAGGCGCGTTCTCCGGCAGGACCCCGACGTCATCCTGGTGGGCGAACTGCGAGACCTCGAAACAATAGAGGCCGCCATCAGGGCCGCGGAAACCGGCCACTTGGTTTTCAGCACCCTGCATACAACCAGCGCATCCGGGACTATTACCAGAATTATCGACGTTTTCCCCGTAAACCAGCAGGAGCAGATTCGAACGCAGTTGAGCACCAATCTAATGGCCGTTCTCAGTCAGACGTTATGCCCTTTGGCGACGGGCAAGGGCAGAATTGCGGCATATGAGTTCATGGTCGTAACGCCTGCGATTGCGAATCTGATCCGGGAGAACAAGGCTTACCGAATTGACTCGAGCATTCAGACGGGTCGCAAGCTCGGAATGCAGCTTCTTGACGAGCACCTGTGGCAGTTCTATGACCAGGGCAAGATCACATACGAGGAGATGCTGGACAAGGCCCGTCAGCCGGGTATGCTCCAGGACAAAGCCGCTACAAAGCTCAAGCGCGTCAGGACGGCAACTGGAAAGGCAAAGCAAAAGGAGATCGAGGATATGGGGCCGGTCTTGAGAACGTGATCTGTAACGAATCAAAGGGTAATTCCAGAAATGCCGGCAAGTTTTTTTGTGGTCGGCATTTTTTCACCGGGGCTGCTAAGTATAGGACGTTTTTCGCAGGTCAAGGGGCCAAAGGTTTGATTTCAGACTGTCCTAATAACCAGGTGTCCAATTTATAATTTGTTTGCTCAAAAGGTTTTAGTGTGATATAATAAGCGCGATGTCAAACGGCATGTAGTGAGGTGTTATCGGCAATGGAAAAGGTAAACATACCACGATCGCTTCCTCCGATAGAGCAGTTGAGGAGTCGAACGCTCGGACGGGTCCTGATAAAAATGGGTGTTTTGACCCGGGAGAAAGTGCATGAATGTCTGAAGATTCAAAAACAGCGCCAGGGGTCTGTGCAGATTGGGCAGATTTTTCTGGAGCTTGGTCTGATCGATGACAGTCAACTGCAGGTTGCACTTGCTGCTCAGCGTGGGATGGAATATATCGAACTTGACGGAGTTGAGATTGCACCAGACGTGGTCGAGAAGGTCCCTGCACAGATGGCCAAGACCTATCGGATAATGCCAATTGAGTACAACGAGGGCGAGAACGAGTTAATAGTAGTGCTTGACAATCCGGAGAATTTCCGGGCAACGGACGATTTGAGCACGCTGATGGGCTTCAAGGTTTCGGCCAAGATAACTGACTCGAAGGCGTTAGAGGAGGCATTGAGCAAGTACTACGAGACACAGGATGATCGGGAAGGTATAGGCGAGTTGATCGATGAAATTCAGGGCGACAGCTTCCTCGCCGAATTTGAGGGCAGGAACCAGAGTATTGACCTGGATGAGTTGAAGGAGCTCTCTGAGTCGAATCCCATCAAGAAGCTTCTGAACCTTGTCTTGCTTCAGGCGATTCGAGACAAGGCCTCTGACGTTCACTTCGAGCCGTTTGAGAACGAGTATAAGATGCGTTATCGGATTGACGGGGTGCTTTACGAGATGATTCCTCCGCCGAAGCACATCGCCGCTGCGCTTAGCTCGCGAATCAAGGTTATGGCGGACCTTGACATCGCGGAAAGGCGGCTTCCGCAGGACGGACGAATCTCGTTGACGGTGCAGGGCAATCCGATTGATTTGCGTGTGAGCGTGCTGCCCACCATGTTCGGTGAAAGCGTTGTGCTGCGTGTGCTTGACCGAAGTCAGATGAATCTGGATTTGGAGAAGCTTGGCTTCAGGTCCGACGGTCTCAAGCTTGTTCGTGAGTTGATCCACCGGCCGAACGGAATTCTCATTATGACCGGCCCGACCGGCAGCGGCAAGACAACAACGCTTTATTCGGCCCTTACCGAGCTTAACACCATCGATCGAAAGATAATAACGACGGAAGATCCGGTGGAATATGACCTTGACGGCATTATTCAGGTGCAGATAAAGCCGGACATCGGCCTGACCTTCGCCAAGTGCCTTCGGTCGATTTTGCGACAAGACCCGGACGTTGTGATGGTCGGTGAGGTGCGTGACCTGGAAACCGCCCAGATTTCCGCCCAGGCTTCGTTGACCGGACACCTCGTGTTCACCACGCTGCACACGAACGATGCGCCGAGTTCGATCGCGCGATTACTGGACCTGGGCGTTGAGCCGTTCCTGATTACCGCGACGCTCGAGGGTATTATCGCACAGCGTCTGGTGCGAAAGATCTGCAAGAACTGCCGAACCGCGTATGAGCCGACCGAGCTTCAGTTGATTGAGTTGGCACTTACGCCGGAGGACATCAAGGGCAAGAAGTTTTGCTATGGTCGCGGTTGCGGCAGGTGCAACAATACGGGCTACCGGGGAAGGGTCGCTCTTTTCGAGATCATGGTATTCAACGACGAGATGCGGGCTTTGATTATGAATCACGCCTCGACGGGCGTCCTGCGTGAAGCCGGGCAAAGAGCTGGGATGAAGCTGCTGCGTGATAAAGGGCTGGCTGCGATATACGATGGTGTCACTACTATAGATGAAGTAGTGAAAGAGACTACTTCGGAAGCTTAATAGAGGGACGCTTCAATGAAATGTTGCATTACTTACCACCTATCGAAAGGAGGTGTTCAAGATGCCGGTTTTTCAATATGAAGCATTGGACGGTCAGGGCGTCGAAATAAAGGATGAAATGGAGGCCCTGAGTCAAAAGGAAGCTATAAGCAAGATACGCAACATGGGGTATTTCCCCACGAAGGTGCGCAGCCGGGGTGCAATGAAAAGGGCCCGAACCGCAGCAAAGCCGAAGAGCAGGCGCGGCGCCGGCGGCGGGGTCAAAGTCAAGTTCGTCACCCAGTTTGCCAGGCAACTGTCGACCCTTCAGGATGCTGGCCTGCCGATCCTGCGGTCACTTCGAATTCTCGAAGAGCAGCAAAAGCCGGGAACTTTCAAAAAGGTGATCGGCTATGTTTCTGATGAGATTGAGGGCGGATCGACGCTCTCCGAATCGATGGCGAGGTTCCCGCGGGCGTTTGACCGGCTTTTCACAAACATGGTCGCCGCGGGCGAGGCCGGCGGTGTGCTCGACCTGATTTTATCTCGAATCGCCGATTTTATGGAGAAAGCCCAGAAGCTCAAAGCCAGAGTCAAGAGCGCAATGGTCTATCCCATGGTCGTTCTGATCGCAGCGTTTGTGATCCTGCTGTTGCTGATGACGTTCGTGGTGCCGAAGTTTCAGGACGTGCTGAGCGACATGTTAGAGGGCGAGCAACTACACGTAATAACGCGAACGGTCCTGGCCGTGAGCAATTGGATGGCAAAAGGCCCGGAGTGGGCACCGCGCATATACGGTGTGCCGATCGGTGGCTGGACGGTTCTGGTGGTATCGCCGTTCTTGATCGTATTTCTGCTCAAGAGCGCACGACAGTTTCGCACGGGCAGAGTCGTGCTGGACACTATAAAGATGAAAATTCCGGTTGTCGGCCAACTGGCAAGCAAGGTGGCGATTACGCGCTGGACCAGGACGCTGGGGACTTTGATTATGGCAGGTGTGCCGATTCTCGATGCCATCAACGTAACCGCTGACACCGCCGGAAACGAGGTTTACACGAACATGCTTCACGACGTCCACAATTCCATCCGCCAGGGCGATACGTTCGCAGCGCCGCTTAAACAGTCCAAGACCGTCGATGCAATCGTCTCCAACATGGTCTCGGTGGGCGAAGAGACCGGCGACCTCGACAAAATGCTTGTCAAAGTTGCCGACAACTACGACGAGCAGGTCGACGTGCTGGTTGCCTCGCTGATGTCGCTTCTTGAGCCGGTGATGATTATCTTTCTTGGGCTTATCGTTATGATGATCGTTCTGGCAATATTCCTGCCGATGATTCAGGTTATCACGGGATTGGCAACTTAATAAGAAATCGAAGTAAAAACAAGGGAGCAAACGAATTTTAGGGGCAAAAAAATGAAATCGGTTGTCAAAAAATTCAGTAGAAACGAAACGGCATTTACAATCGTGGAACTGCTGACGGTCATGAGCATCATCATAATCCTGACAAGCCTGCTCGTGCCTGGTCTGCACATGGCCAAGAAGTACGCCAAGAAGGTCAAGCAGAACACGCAGTTTTACAACGTGAGCCAGGCGCTCGAGCTTTTCAACTCCGAGGAAGACGCCTACCCTCCTTCACAGGCCATGCCCGTTGCCGGGGGCGGTAATGTTACTCTCGGGGCCCATCATCTGGCAGAAGCACTGATGGGGCGTGACCTGCTGGGCTTTGATCCTGTTTCGTCATGGGATGCCGCCGCCGATGCAACTCAGTTAGTTTATGGTCCCGGAAGCCCCGCGAGCGTTGAACGGCGAAAGGGCCCATATCTCAAGCTTAAGAACATAGGCGTATTTCAGGTGCACGAATTGTACGCAGCAACAGGGGGGCTTTATTCGGACGGCGCTGTGCCCGCAGTTACGCCCTCGCCGCTTCTTACCGACGTTTATACGGTCAAGAGCGTAATCCTGGACCTGCCTGGCGGCGGGCGTAAGGTCGTCAAGGCAGGCTCGCCTGTTTTGTACTACCGCGCGTCGAAAATGATTGATGTTACTCAGCCGCTGCTCGGTATTTATGATCTTACGGACAATCTGGGTCTGATTCAGTTGGGCAAGATGACAAATCAGACGATACAGCATTACTTTGACCCCGCCTATACCAATTCTCTCGGCCAAACAGGGGACCAGATCTTTTATGAAGCCATTACAAACCCGCTGGTAAGGCCGGAGGCCCGCCCGTATAACCAGAATTCATTTATCCTGATTTCAGCCGGTTACGACGGCCTGTATGGCACAAATGACGATGTCTACAATTTTTGAAATTAGTCGTTTATTAAGAGATAACTGATAAACAATAAGAGAGTGATGATGAAAATGACAGGAATTACTGAGGTGGCGGTTGTTGTGGTTTTGTTGTGCGGTTGTGCCCAGGCTGGGGTCAGCGTTATTATGAACGGCAGTTTCGAAAACAATGCTCGTTCGGTCGATTATATAGTTGATGAACCGCCTTATCGTTGGTGTGACGTTGACTTGCCGGATTACAAGTTCGGCGGCTCGATATGGAGCGACTGGTCGACGGACGGCGATTTCGGCCTTGTCATTTATTCGTACGAGTGGGCCAATTTCGATGTCAATGATCTGGCAACCGTAACGCAACAGGTCTATCTGGCCGATGCAGAGAAAATCGTCTTCGACTTGCAGCTTGACACTACGTATAACGACGTATGGGACCCAAACATGCGGACCGCCGTCTTACTGATCGACGACGAGGTCGTCTGGGAGTCAAGCAGCGTGGGCGGCGATGTAAGGGGCGAATACCTGAATCAGGCTTACGTTATTGACGAAAAGCACAAGGACGGAAATTCACACGCCCTTTCATTAGGCCTGCGAGCAGACACAGAAGGTACGCCCTGGGTCGAGTATCGGACACGCTGGGATTCGGTTCGTCTGTGCGGTGACATGGATTATCTGCCCAGCGACGATCCCAACTATGACTGCCTCGTCGGTTTCTACGATCCACTCACGTGCGATCCCGAATATTCGAATTGTGAGCCGCTGGAGCTGGAGCCTTTGGACTTCGACAATGACGGTATGGTTGGGCCATATGAACTTTTCGCCCTGAGCAGCGACTGGCTCGAAGACGGCGTATGCAGAGGAACCAACGTTTACGAACCCAACGACCCCGCCATGGCCGGCGTGGTTGATTTTCGTGACTTTGCAGTACTTGCCCGGAAGTGGATGCATTCAGATTTTTCGGACGGTTCGGAATAGATATCGTGACGCTGTGTGAATCGAAGTTAGTCGCCATCGATGACAGGTATTAGTTGATAAAGGAGATGGCCGTGAAAAATAAAAGAACAGGATTTACGCTTGTCGAGTTGTTGACGGTTCTGGCGATAATCTCGCTGCTGGTCGGGCTGATCCTCCCGTCGTTGGCAATGGTGCGAAAGCTCACAAAGGAAACCAGGCAAAAGGCCCAGTTCACCACAATCGAGATGGCCCTGCTGGCATACAAGAACGACCATGGTGATTATCCGCGGTCTAATCAGCGGGACCCGGTCACGGGTGATATCTACTGCGGGACCCAAAAGCTCACGGAAGCACTTCTCGGATGGGACCTCATGGGATTTCATCCGGACTCGAGGTTCCAAAGCGACGGCACCGACGGCGCCGGCAACATGATCTATCCGCACCCTTTGGATCCCACAGACCCGTTGCATCTTGCAAACCTTGATGAAAGAGAAGACCATTATCTCGATCTTTCAAAGGCTAATGCTTTTCGACTCGGTGTAAGCTCGGCCGGTCTGGATGACGGCCTCTTTCAGGATCCTGCACCGCTGGCGCCGAATACCTATGTGATTTGCGACTCATTTGCTGTGAAGAGCTTAACCGTGGGAACGAAGACTTTCAAGGCCGGAACGCCTATTCTCTACTACAGGGCCGACACTTCGAGCAAAATATTTCACACCGGACCGGTCGAGGACCGGATTTACGAGTGCAGTGATAATCTGGCTCTACTGAGTCTCGGAGTGCTGCCTAACCCTGGCCTTGCCAGGATGCATCCCCTCTTTGAACCTGGAGGCAGTGGATTATATTTCTACGATGAAGAGTACAAAATCGTGGATATTCAGGCATCTATGGCTATGGGATATGCGACCACGGGTGTGACCTGGCCGCACAGGTCCGATTCTTACATATTGATATCGGCCGGGTACGACGGTCTGTACGGCACGAATGATGATATTTGTAATTTCGATAACTGAGCTTCTCTGTAGAGATGGTATTCGAGCAGACTGAGGCTATGAGAACTCACAGGCACAATACGGGCGTGACACTTATCGAGATGCTGGTTGTCGTTGCGGTCATTGCAATACTGACCACGATGGTAATCGCCGTCGCCACCCGAATTGATAATCAATCGAAGGAGAACCTTGCCAAAAGCACGCTCGAATTAGTGGACGGCGCCCTGGGCCAGTTTCGCGATTATGGATACAACTACAAGAACCCGAGCTATATGGGCCTGAAGTTTCCGTTGGACTGCAACGATCCGGGCGGCGGCGGGGTTCTCGAGCAGGAACTGGAAGTGGCCTTTATGCTTAATCCCGGTACCGTCGTCATCGATCCGGCTGCAGCACACGACCCCAATTATTCGGGAAGTGAAGCTTTGTATTTTTTCCTCAACATGGTTCCTGTGTGCAGAGGGACATTGGCCCAGATTGACACTTCGCTGATAACCAGCGCCGGCATCGGGGGCGAACCGATGCGACTTGAAATCCCGTTTTCGCCGGTGACGGTCAAAACGTATCCGCTGTACAGAATCGTTGATCCCTGGGGCCAAACGCTGCATTACAGCTATTATGAGAATCCGGTCGAAATTCTCGACGGCATCGAGACCGAACCGCTGATTGGTTCACCGAGGAGCTTTCCCGTGATTACCTCGTCGGGACCGGACAGAATCTTCGGGACAAATGACGACATAAAAAGCAGATAGATTTTGGGAATTATTAAGGCGCATAATCCGCGGCTGAAGAAACGATATGAAAGCAAAGTTCGGACATTCGGGTATTTCGCTGACGGAGATGACGGTCGTCGTGGCGATCGTGGCTGTTCTGGCCGGTTTCGGTCTGCCGGCTATCCGCGGGCTTGTCAACTCGTTCGAAACCGAAGGCGGTACACGAGCGATGATAAGCTCAGCCTTGGCCTCGGCCCGCGCCATCGCCGCCAAAGAGCAGCGCTATGCAGGAATCAGATTCCAGCATCGATACGACCCTCAAAACCCGGATTTCCTCAAGACGTCTCAATACATGATATTCATCGTACACGAAGAGCCCAAGAAGATAGGAAATATTGGAAATGGTTTCAGGGCTGTACAAGGGCAGGAGCCGATAAAGCTGCCCACCACGATTGGTGTCATGGATTTGTTACTCAGCACTGATGCCCCGCTTATTGAACCCAACCTCGACGATAGCGACCCTGCTAATCGGGACCAAGAGGGCAGGAACATTTATCTTACGGATGCAACCAGCTTTTCGGTTTTGTTTTCGCCTTCCGGCAGGCTTGTAATCCACGACGTGCGGGTCAGGAATAAGGACGGCGACTTTCAGCCTTTGAATCCGGGCGATTCGGAGGACGATATCTTCAACTCTCCGCAGAATATCAATCAGTTCAACAGGGGCATGTTTGTTCAGGACGACTATTCCGAACTCGGCCTTGGCGCCGAATCCAGTCGCAACAACTTTGTTGTCTATGACAGAGAGAAGTTCAGACAGATGACGTCCGAAGAGCGGTTTGACTATCTCTTCTCGCTCGATCCGATTTACATTAACGCGTATACGGGGACGATCATAAACAGATGAGATTGTGTGCATATGGGCCGAATGCGTTATAATAAGGGTTTTTCGCTTACCGAGGTTTTGATGGCGGTGGGGATACTCGGCGTTGCGATGATTTTCATCGCGGGCGTGTTCCCGGTGGGGCTGCGTTTTTCGACGATCACCACCGAGCGTTCTATCGCAGTGGTTGTCGCCGACGAGGCCTTCGCAAAGCTGAGGCTCTACGCCGAGGGGATTCCCGACTTTGATCCGAATAATGATCCAAATGACCCCACCGACTATGACGATATCATACTCGCCAGGCTGCGTCCCGATATTCTCAGCGACCTGACAGACCCGTATGTTTTTCCCACTCTGAATCCCGGTACCGTTGTCAACTATCATCCTGCCGCTTATGCCGTTGAGCCCAATGATTTTTTCGGATATCCCTCGACGGATACGGACAGTATTTCGCAGGACCAGAGGCAGGTGGTTTTTGACGGAACAATCCCCAGCATGGATTCTCTGATGCGCAGACAGTACTACTGGTCCGCATTGGGTAAGAGCCTGCGGCCTTACGAATACGACGACCAGGGCGGCCTTATAGACAGCATTGATCCGAATGTTGTTGATCCGCAGCAAGGCGATTTAGACGATCCTAACGCGCCGCCTCGCACAACCTCCGGGCCGGACCGTGTTGTCCAGGTGACGGTTTTCGTATGCAGAAAAACCAGCGAAAATCTGTTGTACCCCAATCCTGTTGATCCGCTCGACATCGACGGAGACCCACTGACCAATCCGTTCAATCGGCCCGTTCCGGTTGCTGTGCCGGTTATAGCTTTTGGTTATATGAGCCGGGAACTTATGATAGCCGATCCGGCCTACAACACATTTATCAACGACGGCTCGACCATCGTTCACGG
>SDBT01019483.1_pt1 | contig 10629 bp, 7 predicted proteins | sample 2277101 | NCBI WGS metagenome assembly SDBT01 (sample SAMN10404973, study PRJNA504765) | marine sediment metagenome | isolation source: marine sediment core GS10_PC15, 103 cmbsf | place: Arctic Ocean: Southern Knipovich Ridge | collected 2010
AAAATATTAAGCACATATGGTTTTGCCGTTCTTCCCGCGATATTCCAGGGTGTTCTATCCATATTATACTCCCCTTTTGTTTCGGCATGATACTGCATAACAGGACAGAATGTTGCCATCTGAACACTACGTATATATAATTCTGCAGAAGGTATTTCACCGTGAAATCCTCCCATATCCCATCCCCAAAAGGGTATCCCTGACATACCGCAGCTTAGACCGGCATTGATTGATGCTCTATAGGCTTCGAAAGTTGAGTTTTCATCACCCGCCCAATGCATCGGAAACCTTTGAGCCCCAGAATACCCTGCCCTGCTAAATGTTACGGTACCATCACTCACATATTTTTTAGCAAATTCATGGAAACTTTCAATGTAATCATTGGGAAATTGATTCCTCATCTCATCCCCGGTTCTACCATCATGAAATAACAAGTCTTCACCATATATACATTCTCCACCATCGGTTTTAAATCCATCTATACCAATGTCTTTCACCAAATAGAGTCTTTTATCTAACCACCATTCTCTTGTAGCCGGGTTTGAAAAATCAGGTACCAAACTTCTCTTGAACCATTCATAAGTAGGGACACGATATGGTCCGCCTCCTTTCTCTTTCACATAATATCCTTTTTCCAGCATTACTCTTTCATCTTCATCTCTTTGTTTGTGAGCGATTCCATCCATATATTTTTGAACCGGTATTTGCCATATTATCACCTTGAGTCCTTCTCTATGTAAATCCTCAACCATCTTCTTTGGATTAGGCCATCTACCCCACTCTGGAAAACTGAAGTCTTTATACCGGAGGTAATCATTTCCATCTTTAATTTGATGCTGCGCGTCGTTAAAGATATAGTATGTAGCTTCATCGCTCCATTGCTCCAATACAAGCACAGTGACAGGTATTTTATACCTTTTTGTTAGCTCAACCTGTTTGCAAGTTTCCGCTTGATTATCCCAGTTATTGCTGGACATCCATAGTCCAAACGCCCACTTTGGAGGTAGGTCTGGTTTTCCGGTTATATTTACAAAACTTTGTATTACTTCTTTTGGATTGCCAATAAATACATATATATCGGCTGACTGTCTTTCTTTATTAATATCTATTTCAACTTCAAACATATCCAAAAGCCTTGTACCAAATCTGAAAATCGAATACATAGTTGTATCAGCATATATCCCATAGCCTTTAGAAGATATCGCAAATGGCACGGGAATATAAGTCCTAAGTCCTTGATTAGTGTACTGATTATAAACATAATTATCGATATCATGACCCATATACTCAATACGGGAATACCTCTCTCCCATACCGAAAAAATTTTCTTCGCTTTTTATTAAAAACTTATACCTGATTTTGTACACTTTGCCATTTTTATCGGTCAATAATTCAATAAATCTTTCCCCATGACGTTTATACGATTGCAGGATATTCCCTTTTATATCATCTAAAATTCCTATAGAAATATCCTCCAGGTCAACTTCCAGATTGCTCTTCTTCATTTTAATATCCACATGACCTGATACTGCATTCTTTCCATCATTTATAGACTCAATATTATCCATATAGAATGACCATTTTATTGTTTGATCATCATGTTTTTTTATCATAATACATGGGATCTTATTACTACCATATAAAGCCGCGAAATTTAGAGTAATACCTTCATCATTTTTGTGTGCACTATTGATAACTCCTAAAGACTTCCACCCTCTTGTAATAAACCGATATTGGGGGGAAAATGTCTCTAAATTCTCATCCTGAACTACAAACCGGTATTCAACCTCATCTCCAAAGACAAAATGCCCCATGCATGCTTCCCAGTATTTCTCACCTTCACAGCTGGTTTCAATCTCCATTTTTACTTTTTCCTGCAGTATTCCATTGAGTGAATATTCCACATATGCCTGCTGTGATATATTAAAGGGCTGTGTGATCATCCTTAAAAATACACTGTCTTTCTCAATAGGATGATCTGGGTATCTTTCCGTATTCCCTCTGAGATACTTATTTCTAACTCCCGCTGTGTCATGCATGATGTTTATATGTCCGGTTGATCCGAGATTAGCTTCTTCTTTGAGGGCAATATTAAGACTTGCGATAGCATATAAAACATAACTGAGATAGCTCTCATCGATGTTTTTAGCATTTTTATCCATATAGTATTTATAATATATTTCTTCCCTGGCGCTTCCGCAATCAACGACATAGAGATTCCCGTCTCCCTCCCATATTTCATCAACCTGTTCTAGTAACCATTTAGCCCTTGCGATATTCCCTCTTTCGGAATAATACCATGATAAAAGGCATGTTAGATCACTCCTTATACAGCCTCCGTAGTACATATCCCTTTGGGACAAACGGACCCCTTTTTCAACAAGCGTATTTTCCAAAACATTTATTGATTCTACAAGGATCTGGTTCCCCGGATTGATCAAGCCAAATGGAACTGCAATAATACTTATATCTCCAAATATCTCTTTGTCTCCTAATCTGCTTTTAACTTTCCCTTCATTAAGAAACTTTTTAAATAAAAGCTCTTGGATATCTATAAGCAGCTTTTGAGCTTTTTAACTTCTTAAAGTATTGTTAATGGACTGTATGGCTCCATAAGCCATAGCAATATTGCTGATATAGATCCCTTCATCAAATATACCAAGCCAGTTGCCTCTGGGCTTTTTCCACCGCTGATCTATATAATCTACACAGGTATCTACCGTTTCTGAAAATTTCTTCAAAAATGCATAGTTTTCTGTATGGTTTATATATTCACCAAGCACCCATAGCCAGAAGATCATGTCCTGATATTGATGTTTTTCGGCACCTATTTCTTTACCTAGATTCTCAATAAAGAAGATCGCTTTATCTTGCTGATTATTTTTAATAAGATAATAGCATAAAAATGCTGCATCCCTTCTACATACATCTGCATGATTGATCTTAATATTCCCGCTTTCGGTAATACTGAAAGGCACTCTGTCAAGTAATTTATCTTCGAACATTTAACAAACCTCTTTCACGTTTTTTTATATTTCACCAAAAACACGCGGGCCTCAAATGGTACCAAATAAATCAAGTCATCCTTGATTTTGACTCTCCCTGGAACATTTGAAAGTAACTCATCCTTGATCATGTAGTGTGACGGCAACTGCACGGTTACTTCTGCACCGTAAAAATTTGCAATGACCATCCACCTTATATCATCGTATTGCCTTAGATATGCGATCACATTTTTATCCTCTTCCAGTAAGGGTACATAGTTTCCGTATACCATGATAGGATTATCTTTCCTCATTTTGATTAACCTTTTATAAAAATGAAAAATAGAATCCTTGTCCTTAATATTTGCAGCTACATTTATACTTTTATGATTCGGGTTAACTTCTATCCAGGGTTTTCCTACTGTAAATCCGGCATTATCTAAGCCGTTCCATTGCATCGGAGTGCGCGCATTATCCCTGCCCTTTCTTAAAATGGCGTTCCAAACTTCTTGTTTTGTCATACCCTTGCTGATGCCTTCTTCATAAAATACCAAGCTTTCAATGTCTCTTATATCTCGAATGCTTTCAAACGGCATGCTTGTCATGCCAATCTCTTCTCCTTGATAGATGTATGGAGTACCTTTGAGCATATGCAACACCAGTGCAAGCATCTTAGCAGAACGCTCACGGTATTTCCCATCGTCTCCAAAACGCGAAACTGCACGCGGTTGATCGTGATTTGACCAGAATAGACTGTTCCAACCGTTTGGTAAACCCATTTGCCAGCGTGTTATTATTTCTTTTAATTTATTCAGATCATAACTGATTATTTCCCATTTCCCTGATGTTCCTGAATCTATATCCATCATTTCAAAAACAAAAATCATATTTAGCTCTTTTTCATTTTCGTCAACATATTTTGAAGCTGTCTCTACAGTCACAAATGGTGCCTCGCCTATAACTAATTTATCTTTGCCCTCAAATACATTTGCGTACATTTCTTTTAAATACGTATGAACATATGGCAGATTTCCAAACATATCACCATCAAATACATACCCCGAAGAACCTGCTTCCTTACTTGATTCAGGTAGTCCATCAGCCTTTTCAATAAGAGTTATTGTATCCATGCGAAAGCCGTCTACTCCCCGCTCAAGCCACCAGTTCATCATATTATATATTTCATAGCGTACATTTTCATTTCGCCAATTGAGATCCGGTTGTTTTTTCGAAAACAGGTGCAAATAATACTGCCCTGTCAGTTCATCATATTCCCATGCTGATGGTGAAAAAAAAGAAGCCCAGTTGTTTGGTTCTTTTCCATCTTTTCCATCTCGCCATATATAAAAATCCCTTTTACTATTGCTCTTTGATGAACGGGATTCAATAAACCATGCATGCTCGTCAGACGTGTGATTTACGACTAGATCCATGATAAGTTTTATTCCACGCTTATGCAGCTTTAATGCTAATTCTTCAAAATCTTCGAGGGTGCCGAACTCGTCCATGATTCCGTGATAATCGGATATATCATAACCCATATCATCATTTGGCGAAGTATATATCGGGCTAAGCCATATTGCGCCAACTCCAAGCTCGCATAAATAATCTATCTTCTTTATTAAACCGCGTAAATCTCCTATACCATCTCCATTGGAATCATAAAAACTTCTCGGATATACCTGATAAACAACAACTTCTTTCCACCAGCTTCTATTCATATTTTCCCCTTATAATTGTTTGACTGAATGTTTTTCTATTATGTTTATTGGCAATATTCTGTACTGTGGCGTGCATATCTCACCACTGATGTCTTTCAATATAATCTCCACTGCGGTACTTCCCTTTAGTTGTATGTCTTGTCCTACTGTTGTAATTGCTGTAGGATAATATTTTGAAATATCCAGATTATCAAAACCTATCACAGAAATATCATCAGGAACTTTAATTCCCATTTCTGAAAGTTTCTTCATTGCGCCGATTGCAATTATATCTGCCGTACAGAATATAGCAGTCACCTCAGGTGCTTGCTTTACCATATTTTCAGCTTGTTCTACTCCAGCCCGAAAACTAACATTGCCCATAAACACAAATTTCTTTTTCAATTTGATACCATATTCGATTAATGCATCTTTATATCCTTCAAACCTTAATTGTGTAACGCCGCGTTTTCGAAGCGCCCCTGAAACAAAGCCAATATCCTTATGGCCCTTTTCAAGCAGATACCTTGTAGCAATATAACCACCCCCCCTATCATCTATCCCTACATTGTGAAATTCTGATGATTCAAGATAAGTATCTATAAGAACGATCGGAATATTTGTTCTTTTAAGTTCTTTATAGAACTTTTCCGAATAAGTGCCTATTATTATTATACCGTCTAAACTTCGTTGCTTTGCTAGTTTAAAATAGCTTTCGTCAGCATCAGTGCCCGATATAATGACATGGTATCCATGTGTGCGACATTCATATTCTATACTGCTTAATAGCTCACTGTAAAAAGGGTTTTTGAACATCAGCCTACTGCCGGGCTCTGTCTGTGGATTGCACACACCGATTAGCTTAGAAAAGTTGCTCGCCAATCCTCGTGCTGTATAATTCGGGATATATCCAAGTTTTTTCACAGCTTTCATCACAAGGCTGCGTTTTTCTTTTCCTACGCCTCCTTTTCTATTGAGCACATACGAAATGGAAGCAATAGATAATCCAGTGTCTCTTGCTAAATCTTTAATTGTAATACGTTTCTTCAAAACATCACTTTCTTAATCTTTTTATCCCTTGATTCCACCCAGTGAAAGTCCACTTTTAAATTGACGCTGAGCAATAATATAAATTATTATTATTGGTATTATGGACAAAAGGCTGCCCGCCATAGAAACACCGACATTCCTATTGAACTGACCATTCAGTAAATTTAATGCAACAGGCATTGTCATCATTTCGGTTTTTGTCAGCATTATCAAAGGCCATAGATAGTCATTTAATGATTCCACAAACATTATTATCCCAAGCATTGTAATAATGGGCCAACAAAGCGGAACCATTATCTTCCACAGTATTGAGAAATATGATGCGCCATCTATACGAGCCGAATCAATATAATCATTTGGTATTGTTTTCATATTCTGTACCAGCATAAATATCACAAACACCTTAAACATTGAAGGAATAATCACACTTATATATGTATTACTAAGCCCCACTGCATTCATAATTATGAACAATGGTATCAGAATGCTATGAAACGGTATCATAAGTGTAGCAATAAATATTTTAAAAATAACTTCGCTGCCTTTGAACTTAAGCTTTGCGAAAGCAAAAGCTGCCATACATGCTACAATTAGAGATATCACTGTATATGATATTGAAACGATTGCACTATTCAACATCACCCGACCAAAGGGAAATCTTGTAAACAACAGTCTAAAATTTTCTAAAGTGACCGTTGATGGTATCCATTCAACTGGAAATGAATAAATCATAGTTTGTGGTTTTATCGAAGTTATTAGCATCCAAAAAAAAGGAATTAATATCAATAAACCAATAATAGTCATAGACCCATGAAATCCTATTCCCGAGAGTATATTACTAAATCTATATGTCCTTTTTTTATACATCGTAAACCACCCACTTTTTTTGTAGCTTTTGTTGTATGTATGTGAATACAAATATTATTACAAAAAGCATCCATGAGAGTGCGGAAGCATACCCCATCTCATAATAGCTGAATCCATACGTATAAATACGCTCTAAAATAACTTGCGTAGCTCCATGTGGCCCTCCTTCTGTCATTACCATGACCTGTGGGAAAAGCATAAACGCGTTTATCAAACTTATAACCATCACAAAAAATATCATTGGAGTAAGCATGGGTATCGTTATTTTGAAAAATCTCTGCGCCCATCCTGCACCGTCCACTTGTGCCGCTTCATAATATTGAGGGTTTATACTTTTTAGTCCACCTAGAAAGATAAGCCCGTAAAATCCCATATCCTTCCATACAGATGCAAATACTATGCCAGGCATTGCCCAGTTCTTATCTTGAAGCCATGCTGGTCCATCTATCCCTATTTGAGCAAGTAGGATGTTCACAGGTCCGAACTGAGGATCCAATATCCATCTCCAGATCAGTGCTCCTGCTACCCAGCTCGTTATTACCGGTATGTAGAACAGCACACGATAAAGTACTATCCCTTTCCTTGGCTTGTTCAGCAACACCGCAATACCGAGTGATGACACAAGCATTAGTGGCATATACAGCACGATAAAATATCCTACATGCAGTAGCGATTTCCAAAACTCTTCACTAATAAATATTTTTTGATAATTTTGAAATCCTATATAATTATTTTTCCAAAATTCTAATGAAAGAAATTCTAACTCCCTAACACCAGTCCAAGATGTAAGGCTTATGGCAAAGGACATAATTATAGGTAATGTATAAAGTAACAGGAAACCCACCATGCTGGGAACGAGAAACGGAAAAGCTCTTAAAAAACCTTTTGCCCTGATATTTTGCACAATGTCTTACCTCCTAATTAGGTTGTGTGCAGGTATATACAAACTCTATACCTGCACACCCATCGTATTTGCCACTTCTACTATAAACTAACCTTTACTGTAATGTGACCCCTGCTTCCAGTAAAGCCTGTGCGTCATCTAATGCTTGCTGAGGAGTTTTTTCTCCGTCTAGTGCAAGACCAAGCTCCTGGCCAATAATGTCTGCCATTTTATTAAGCTGTATTATAAGAGGCTGCGTAATAGAATATTTTAGTGACTCAAAAACAGCCTGCTTATTCTCTGGTGGTGTCGTTTTGGAATATTCCGCCAATACATCATCGTAAACTGCTGTCGGCAGTTCCCAGCCGACTTTAACCCTTGCTGATGCCATCTCTTTACTTGTTGACAAGAATTTGATCCACTCATAAGCAATCTGTGGATTTGCTGAATCCTTGCTGACACTAAGCACATTTACAAAGTAATGAGTTGCCTTTTTGGTATTACCGGGTTCAACAGCAATATCCCAATTGAAATCGGTTTCGGTAGTAAATGTTGGGAAACTCCATGTACCTGTAACAATCATACCGGTTTTACCCAACTTCCACAGACCCCATTCATCCAGGGTCCCGAATTGTTGAGGTGTTGGCGATATATTTGATACCAGTACTCTGTCTACTGCATGTTGAAGTGTCTCAAGATTTTCTGGTGTGTTTAATGTAAATGCGGTACCATCGTCATTAAACAGCGATCCGCCATTTTGCCTGACAAGCTTAAAGAACTCCCAAAACTGTAAGGGTTGGATAATACCATTATAGTCGTCGCCCAGTGTTTCTTTGATCTTTAATGCAGCGGCATCCACATCTGCCCATGTCCAGCTATCAGTTGGATAATCTATTTGTGCTTCATCAAATATGTCTTTATTGTATACCAGAACCACTGTTGAATAGCTATATGGCAATGCATATTGGGATCCATCCAATGCAAATTTATCTATACCTTCTTGAGACATCACGTCAGGATCAATGGGTGAAGAAGCCAACAAATCATTTAACGGTAACAAAGCACCCTCTGACCTATGCACGACAAAATTGTCGAGGTTAAGTTCAAAGGCGTCAGCAACTTCGCCAGCTGCCACACGGGTTTGTAACAGTGTGAAATAGTCATCATAGCCAACTGTTTCTATATTTACTGTTACATTTGGATGGACATTTTCAAAAACCGCCTTCATTAAATCAAGGATTGTAACATTAGCACCTTCATTTGCCGAAAAATTTAAGAAGTCGATTGTTACTGGTTCGGCCGGCGCTTCCTCTTCTACTGTGGTCGCTTCTGCTGTTATCTCTTCTGCCGGTGTCTCCTCTGCTGTTGTCTCTTCTGCCGGTGCCGTTTCATCTGCTTTGCAGCTAATACCTGTAACAGCTATTGAGACAATAAAAATAACTGTAAGGAATAATATTAGTATCTTTTTCATTTTCACTCCTTTTCTAAAATTTCCAATACTTTTCTTTTTAATTAATATTAAGTAAAATACTTATGAGATTTACTTTAAGTATGGGTTTTGGACTAAAAACTTTTTTAGTAAATCTCATTTTTTATTTTCCCATGGAATCACCTCCTCAACTTAACAAATCCTTGTTGATATTTTCCAATTTACTCCAACCACCTCCTTTATATTTCTAATCAATTTTTTAAATCAAAATCTTATTGTTAAAAATCTATTTTGATTTTCTCTTGTTTTTTACATTTATCTTCTTGTTATCTCACTAGAATGTTACATCAAAAATCCTTTTATTATTTCTAAATTTCTTTATCTAAACTAAACACATTAAGCGTTTAAGTTAATTTATTGTATTCTATCCTTTTTTTCTTGTCAATGGTTTTTTCGTGTATTATTTCTAACCTCGTGCTGGAGGTATATTGCTTAGAATATGTATTACTTAATAAATAGATGAAGACTGTAATCACCATTATGTGCTCACTTAGGACGACACTAAGAGAAGATCATTAATGAATCAAGGATAAAACTGCTTTAAACCTGATATAATATTCCTTCATAAAAAGTCCCTCCTCTTATCTATTTTATATGATTTTTGGCAGCTTACTTTTACGGATAGTATTTTTATGAGGACCTGCCTATTTAAAGAGATCCTCCCAGTATAGGACCCGGCTTATTTTTAAACACACTATATCGCTGTAAAAGATACGACTAGACTGTTTAATTATTTATCGTATAAAAATATAGGACCTTTATTTTTGATTATATCTTTCCTTTCGTTCCTTGCATTCCTGGTAATATTCTATATCACCTATCATCGTTTCCCTTAAACCCGGGAATAGTCCTATCCTTTTTGCGTATCCTTCAAAAGCCCTGCTGTTTTCCCTGAAGATCTGTAATGCCGGGTTTTTTCTTAATATGCTCCTATCCTTCTGAAAAGGCCCCTTTTCTTTTAATGTTTTCATAGCTTCAACTGCAAGGCCGTAATGAAACATCATCATGTTAAAGGCTGGTTCATCTATCCTCTGCAATATGTTTTGTTCCTGTAGTTTGGTTTTGATTTCAATGTATATATCTTCTATTTTTTCTGGAATAAAGTCTGATATTTTCATTTTTACCTCCTATGGTAACTTTTTTAGTTTTTTTATCCTTTTTAATCTAACTCGTCAAATATATATCAGGGCTAGCGCGTACAGTAGTTTCGAAGACCTCTAGGGATTTTACCCGCCCCACCCTCGTTTTGTTTGTGTGAACTTTGTGAAGATAAATAAAGGCAGGGTAGCCAGTATTTTGCCTTTTTAACATAATTTTACTACCTGGCCCTTCTCCCCTATCTTCACGTGCTTCATACTCTTCACATCTTCACAGATTTTCAGATTATATTCTCCTAAAAGCTCATCTGTATATTACAAATGACAAATACTCCACATTTCACTCGAAAAGTACCCCACTTTTCAGTAAAAAAATTACTTAATACTAACCATGATTTCCCCCTCCCTACCTACTGATAAATTTAAGCACTGATTAAATCCCCCAATAGAAGACATCGTTTTTGCTCCTTTAACCACTTCTTTTTTTCCTTTAACCTTTATGATTTACAATTAATATTTATCTTTTATGATTTTTGGTTGCGCCTGTTTATCTTGGTTT
>SDBT01019484.1_pt1 | contig 10629 bp, 4 predicted proteins | sample 2277101 | NCBI WGS metagenome assembly SDBT01 (sample SAMN10404973, study PRJNA504765) | marine sediment metagenome | isolation source: marine sediment core GS10_PC15, 103 cmbsf | place: Arctic Ocean: Southern Knipovich Ridge | collected 2010
AACCACACAACCATTAACCGCAGCCAGACCCGAACCAGCATCGGCACAGCTCCCCAATACCACTACCCGACTGGTACACACAGTAGAACCGTCAACCGGCTGAGTGAGCACTACCGTCGGCGGCACATCATCATAGGAATAAGTTCCGGGCAGGCTACACGAACCACCAGTTGTAGGATATACCGTCACGATAATATAATTCCCACCCGGAGGAATAACCTCGATAGAAGTGACACCCCAGGAAGTAACCGTTGCCCCGGTTCCATTAAAGGTAACAGTACCAGTATTAGGCCCAAAATTTGAACCGGTGATGGTTACCAAAAGCCCAGGAAGACATCCAGTAGTAGGCCCAACACTGCTGATACTGCAGGGAGGCCATTCTACGGGCACCGTTACCGAATCAGTCCCGATATTGCCGCAGTCATCCGTCCCGGTAGCGGTAATAACTATGGAAGGAGGAGTAACCCCCAACAGAACCACCGACCAGTTGCCGGCAACAACCGTAGTTGGCCCACTGTTGTGCCCCTGGTCAGAGATAATTGTCACCATAGGGATATCAGGATCAGCAGTACCGGTAACCGAGACAGCACCAGCGTATACAGTTGCTCCATCCGTCGGAGAAGTAATGGTCACCACCGTCACCGTGTCCACGCTGAAGGACACACTGGTGCTGCTCGAATACGAACAGGCATCCGTAGCGGTGAGCGTGGCAGTATAGTATCCATCTGCCAAACTGAAGGTAGCACTTCCCCCGCTCAGATCCGCAGTTAGCCCACCAACCTCAATCACACACCCATTAACCGCCGCCAAACCCGAGCCAGCATCGGCACAGCTCCCCAACACCACTACCTGACTTGTACATATAGTAGAACCATCAGTAGGCTGGGTGATCACTACCGTCGGCGGAGTAACATCCACTTCGAAAGAAACCGTCGTTGTAGCTCCATTACCGCAGTTATCAACCCCGGTAAGCGTGGCTGTATACACCCCGGTCCCGGGAACAATAAAGTTCTCCGTCCCGTCCGACATATCGCCGGTCGTCCCATTTACCTCAATAACGCAGGAAGCTACCCCACTCCCAGGAACGGGGTCAATACAGCTCCCCACAATCACCACGGTGGTAGTGCAAAATGTCGCCCCATCAGCCGGTGAGGTTATGTCAACCGCCGGCGGGGTGGTATCCACTTCAAATGTCTCTCCAACCGGATCCAAACCAGTATTGCCACAGTTGTCCGTCGCCCGACCAATCGCCGTGTAAGGACCATCGGCTAAACCGGGATAGAGATTCGGCGAGGGGAACCAGTTAGCTCCATCATCGATACTCACTTCACAGGTGGCAAGCCCACTGCCTACATCATTACAGGTCGCCGATACCGTCACATTACCGTCCGTATCACAGGCCGCCAATGGATCAACATCCACTGTAGGTAGATTCACATCCACCGCAAACCCTACGCTGTCCGAACCCAGATTCCCGCATAGATCCTGGATCGATGCCGTGGCTGTATAAGGACCAGTCACCAGACCAGTAAAGGTCGCACTCCAACTGCCCCCTACTCCAATCGGGGCGCTTATTGTGCCTTCATTCGACCCGGGTAGGTCTACCGTAATAGTCGCCGGCAGGCCACTGCTCAGGGCCGGATCATTAGCCGTTCCCCTCACTACCACTACCGAAGAATTGACGCACTCTCCAGAAGTAGGCTCCACAATAACAACCACCGGTGGAACGGTATCCACATTCACTGTGATACTGGTAGTGGCCGTAAAGTCCCCATCACTGGCTACTGCCACAATGGTCTGCGGACCATCTACCGGAAAGACAATCGTCGCCGTGTAACTCCCTGAGGTAGTCGCCGCCGGTGGCGCCACCACCGCAGTCACACCATTGACCAAAACATCAACCGCCGCGATACCAGGAAACCCACTAAAAGTACCGGTAACAATAACCGGCATTGTATTAATACATTCACCCTCCAAGGGCAAAGTAATACTCACTTCCGGTTCGCCGAAAATAATTTCGAACGGCACCTCACCACTCGCCCTTCCCCAGGAGTTATCAATAGAAGCCTGAAGAGTATAGTCGCCTATCTGATAAATCCTTGTATTGCTGGTAGAACTGGTAATGGTCAAAGAGTTAACCGTGCCGTTGGGGTTGAGTGTACTTCTCCGGACAATAGGAATCTGATTGAAAATGTCTACTCCGTCCCGATCCCGTATGATACTGACCCGGAGGGTGTCCGGGAAGAGACCGCTTTCCCGGCCCAGACAGGAAATGACGATTGTTACCCCATCCCTCGGGTCGATGGCTCCTTCCTGCGGGTCCGGCTGGACCTCGATACTCAACTCGGGAAGGTTCGTCGGGGTACGGCCGCAGGCCGTGAAGAGCCCGAGAGAAATAATGAGGGTTAGTAGAAAGAGGTAACTGAATGGCTTTTTCATTATTTTCCTACTTATTAGTTATTTATTTGAATTTATTCCGGCCTAACTACTACCATACCGGAGATAGGATTGCCCTCCATATCATATTGAATATCATAAACTAAAGGTGTTTCTCCATCTTCTTCTTTACCGGGACTCTCTTCCAGCCCCCCCCAAGCCTTGAATACCCTGATACCGAAAGAGAGCGGATAATAACCGGGCTGGGCATCTTCAGAAATAGTAAATGTTAAATTGCATATATTCTTCTGCCCGGTGGGCTCAAGATTACTGGAATAAGCACCATATAAGACAGCTGGTTCATCCGGTTCATTTAGATTGAAATCAGCAAGCGGTCTCCTGCGAGCAGTGCTACTATAATAAGGTGAAGGAAGCCAACTATCACTCCCCCCTCTACATACCCATCTTCGTAGTTCACTGTCAAAATAACATCTTTTAAAATGAGGATTTATCAGAACATTTTTATCGTATTCCAGGGTAATTGTCCAAGCCATTAGAATGCCATCATCTCCCATATTGACATTTATAGGAAGCGTAACCCTATCCCCGGGCCGGAAGTTTCGGGCAGTACCGATCCCGAAATCCCCCTCCCGGGGAACGCCAAAATCAAAGTCCTCACAGTCATAAGTAATTGCACCGGTATCGGTATCAATCGTCCCATAGCAACCTACTCCTCCCGGGCCAAGGAGGGCAGGTGGGTATGATAGATCGATATATACAGAATCGCTGCTGTTCCACCCCATCCCATCGGTGGCGGTGGCCTGAATGTCCAATCGGCCTTCCGGCTGATTTTCCAGGACAGCGCTCCAGTTACCAACTTCCCCGGGGGCAAAGGGAGGACCGGTTGCCTCTACTCCATTTACCAAAATAACCTTAACCCCGGAGGAGACATCTGAGGCTGTCCCCTCTATGGGAATCTCCAGAGATTCATGCCCTGCCCCCTCATCCGGAACAGTGATATTGATCTCGGGAGGAACCGTATCCACCCTTATGTGGACGATGGCAGCAGCTTCTTTAGCCCCATCTGTCGCTATGACCGTCATGTTTTGTCTGCCCTGAGGAAGGCCGTTTAAGAGAACGGTATAATCCTCTCCCCTAACTGTAGCCGGCAGTGCATTCCCCTCTCCTATCCAGGCCGTAACCCTAACTGCTCCCGGATTCTGGAAACAGCCGAATTTTCCACTCACCTCTACCTCGGTTGCATTAAAATCCTGACCATCACTGGGAGAGATAATATTTACCCAGGGACAATGGACAACGTTCACTCCCATTGTATGTATCCCCTGATTCCCACACCGGTCATCTGCCTGAGCCGTTAATTGCAGAGGCCCTTCATTCAGCCTTTCCAGCTCCGCACTGAAGGTGCCGGTGCCCGGAGTGTAAGTGGCATCTTGATTGTTCACCATAACCAAGGCCGCTCCGGAACAGGTATCCAGAACTCTTCCCCTTACCGGTTGATTATCGGACATGTCTCTCCCCGCTTCCGCGCTGTCAATAAAGACCTCGGGCTCTTCCGTATCCACGGTCACCTCAACCGGCTCCGAAGTACCTTGGTTGCCTGCCCAATCCGCAGCAACGGCAGTTATCGTCAAGGGATCGATACAGGCACCACCGGGAAGGACGGCGGTAAACACACCCCCTTCGATTGCGGCCGGAACCCCATTGACCTCCACCCAGTTGATCCCGCTGCAGGCCTCAACGGCGGTTACATTAACCTCGACCTCGGGAGTATTCAGGCACAATCCCATCTGGGGATTAGTTACTTCTACCACCGGGCTCTCGGTGTCAACCGTTACGACAACCGTCTCGGAGATTGCCAGGTTTCCGGCATTATCTCTTGCCTCAACCATTATCTCCAGCTCGACAAAACAGGGCCCAAGATTACCCAGGGCGAATGAAAATTCTCCATCGGATACGGTTGCCTCATACCCGTTTACGGTTACTAACTCTATTCCTGAGCCCGGCTGGGGATCATTAACCGAGCCACTAACCAATACAGTGGGAACGGCAAAAATTTCATTATTTAAGGGGGCATCAATCCTGATTGAGGGTGCCCGGGTATCCAGAACTACATTCCTTATTGCTTTTGCAGTAATGATTCCATCGGTTGCAATAGCAGTTACTGTCAGGCTTCCGTCAGAAAGACCGGTTAAAGTGAGATAATACTCATTATTGCTAAGATCAATCTCCGCTGCCTTGCCGTTCACTGTTATCTTCACCCTTGCCGGGTGGGAAAAGTTCCCGAAATCTCCCTTTACTACCAGGCTGGAAGTGCTGAGTCTCTCCCCTTCGCGGGGAGAGGTAATATTAATGAAGGGCTTATCCAGAGAAATGGTAATTCTGATAGTATGCGTCGCCACCTTGGCCAGCCTATCCCCGGCGGTAGCGGTTATCTCCAAAGGCCCCGGAGGCTGAGAGGCAAGAATTGCTTTAAATTTCTCTCCCTTAAGCTCGGCCCTCACATCGTTCACCGTGACAAATGTTACCTTTCTGCCTTCATCTCTTGCTTCTCCGGTTACGGTTATATCAGTCTTATTAAGAATTGCACCATCAAACGGTGATATGATCTTTACTATGGGAGCCCGGGTATCTACCACTACCCTTACCGGCCTGGATTCCCCTGCACAACCACTTTCGCTGGTAACGGTGGCAACTAATGTATTGGGCCCTTCCATCAAATCCACTTCCCTGAAGAAAGCGGAGCCTTTCTTAACCGCGGCGGATACTGGCCCCAGGTCATTGACTCGCAGAATGACCGCCCGGCCCTCTTCGGCATCGGTCTTTGCCTTTACCCGGATCTGATAACCCTTCTTCTCGGGATTGCTGTCATCGATATCGATAAGTAGAATCCCATCCCGGGGGGAGACAATATCAATGGTGGGACAGAGGACTCTCGCAGCTACAGCCATCGCGGGAACCTGGACCTCCTCCCTGACCAGAGCCTCTTCTACCTCCTTCTCCCTGGAAATAAGCGGCTCCACCCTTTCCCCCACCTTTTCCTTCTCTGTAATAAGGTAACGGGCAGAAAAACCCACCAAGAGGAGGATAAGTATCAACGCTACCCAGAAGGATCTTTTTTTCAAGACATTTTGCATCTTTTTATCGTCAATTCGCCCAAGGCGTATTATATAACCTCGCCGCAGCCAACTGTGGGGTATCAAGCAGTAGTTTTTATTTTAGTAACCCCTCATCCTAACCTTCTCCCTCAAGGGGAGAAGGAACTAAGTTGAACTTAGAAACAACCCAAAATATCTTGCGTCTGTCGGGAACCGGCTTATCTGCTAATAATGGTGAATTCCACTCTCCGGTTCCTTGCCCTTCCGGAGGCAGTGGTATTATCAGCTATCGGGGTAGACTCCCCAAAACCCGCTGCTTTCAATCGGGCACCGGGAACCCCCTTATCCAGAAGATACCTCATTACACTCTCTGCTCGAGACTGTGAGAGCTTCAGGTTATAAGTCTCACTGCCCACACTGTCAGTATGGCCTTCAATTAGAATCTTAACCCGGGGATGCTCGATGAGTATCTTGGCCACATCATCCAGAATCGGATAGGATGCGGCAAGAAGCACTGATTTTGCGGTCTCGAAGTGGATCTTCTCGAGAATCTCGATCTTTTTTGCCCGGAGAATTGCCAGCGGCTTCTTGGGAGGCGCAACTACTATTAATTCAAGGACAAAATTAACCCGGGTTGTCTTCTTATCCTTAATTATCGCCGGCTTGGTCTGCGGCTTATATCTCTCAGCCGTTGCAGTAACCTTATACTCTCCCGGAGGAAGCTTGGCCTTATACTCGCCGGTAGTGAGATCGGTGGCCACGGAGGTAATCGGTTTGTCAAAGGAGATAACCGCGGCCAGGGGCTTGATCTTGGCGTCGGTTACCTTTCCTATCAGGATCCCAACCTCAACAAGCTTTTTTAGTTTAAAATCCTGGGTAACGGTCTTGGCTACTTCAACCATCACCATCTCCGACTGGGACAGATATCCATCGCGGGAAGCCACTACCTCAATCTCACCCGCTTCAATCTCACACGAAATATACCTGCCGTCGGCATCGGTGAGAACACTGCTCAAGCCGGTTCCCGGGAAGGAGATTATTGCTTCCTCAATCGACTTGCCTGTCTTGGCATCCGTTACCTTCCCGGTAATCCTCCCAGTAGTTGCCACGGCAACCTTCGGTGCCGGAAGGAAAGTGTAGCTCAACCCGGAGATAATCCTCCACCCCGGCTCCGAGCTTACCTTACCCCCTGTTTCAGCACTCACCAATTTGGAAAGCCCAATATCAAACATAAGATCAACGGCCAGACGTTGATTCTCTAAGAGAAACAAGCGAGGACCTAAAGTAATTCGCTGATTGCTCTCAGAGAAACTGCGGCCAAAATCACTACCTAAAATATCCTCAACTGAATATTCGAGATAGAAATTAAGATAATTTTTCTTAAGCAGACGCCCAATCGAGCCAATTGTATCGAGAGGATACTCGGCAGCAAAGTTAAGCAGGAACTGGCTCTCGCGAATAATCCCCAGGGCGTATTCAGCCTCGGGCAAGCTGTATGGTCCCGGTGATCTTATCTCATCTGAATTATCGAGGTGACCGCCAAAGTTAAGATGGATGGTTAAAGGAAAATTCTCGAAAGGAAAGTTCTTGATCTCAGCCAGCTCAAAGGTAGATAATAACTTGAACTCAGCGCTGGTCGCTTTTCCTCGATACCCTATGTCCCCCGACTTAGTTAAGAACTGCAGCGAAGTATCAAGCCCTAATCCAATACCTTCATCCAGCCCGTAGGCCAGCTTTGCTCCCATCTCCAGGTCACCTAACGACTGAACCAGAGATTTCCCTCCTTCTTCACTAACGAGAGAATGGCTGTAGCCGGTACCGGCAAAGGTGACCTCCATACTCAACGGATATTTCTTCCATTGGTAGACCCCGTAGCTTATTCCTGCTGTTCCCTCCAACCGCTGGCTTTTCTCATTAGGGAAACTTTCAACATTTTCATAAACGGGATAGTCACCTGGTGCTACATAACTGAGACGTCTTTTTGCATAAAAATACTCGAGGTGGGTATTGAGGCGGAAAATGCCCTGATCCAGGGTTTTAACCGAAATGGTGCGAATAAGACCGGTTTTACCTCCGATTGCCGCAGCATTGGGGCGGGCTTTTTTCTTAACCGCTGGCACCCTTTTCCTGGCTTTCTTCTCCGCTTCCTTCCTGGCTTTCTTCTCGGCCTTCTTCCTCGCCTCCTCTTCCTTCTTCGCCTTCTTCTCCGCCTCCTTCCTGGCTTTCTCCCCTGCCTTCTCCTCCTCCTTCGCTTTCTTCTTGGCTTCCTTCTCCGCCTTCTTCCGAGCCTTCTCATCAAGCTCTTTCTCGACCTTCTCCTCCGGCACCTCCACTGGCTTCTCTTCCGCCTTCACCCCTATCATCTCGGCCTTCTTCCGAGCTTCCGCGGCCCCTATCGCCTTCCTGTCAGCATCCATACTTGCCATCTCCGCCTTCTTCCTTGCCTCCCCGGCCGCCTTTGCCTTCTTATCAGCCTCCTTCTGGGCTTTCTTCTTATCCTTTATACTAGCCTTGTCGGCCTTAACCCTTGCCTCCTCGGCCTCCTTTGCTTTCTTCTCTGCTTCCTTATTTGCCTTCTCGGCCTCCTTCTTTGCTTTCTCGGCCTCCTTTGCCTTCTCCTCGGCCTCCTTCTTTGCCTTCTCCTCCGCCTTCTTCCTCGCCTTCTCTGCCTCCTTCCGGGCCTTCTCCTCCGCCTTCGCCTTCTTCTCCGCCTCCTTCCGAGCTTTCTCCTCCGCCTTCTTCCTCGCCTTCTCTTCCTCCTTCGCTTTTTTCTCCGCTTCCTTCCGAGCTTTCTCCTCCGCCTTCGCCTTTTCCTTATCTGGCTCCTTCGCCTTCTTCTCCGCCTCCTTCCGGGCCTTCTCCTCGGCCTTCTTCCTCGCCTTCTCTTCCGCCTTCGCCTTCTTCTCCGCTTCCTTCCGAGCCTTCTCCTCCGCCTTCTTCTCCGCCTTGGCCTTCTTCTCCGCCTCTTTCCGGGCTTTCTCCTCGGCCTTCTTCCTCGCCTTCTTCTCCTTCTTCGCCTTCTTCTCCGCTTCCTTCCTGGCTTTCTCCCCTACTTCCTCTTTAGCTACTTTAATTTCACCCGAAGCAACGGCATAGTTTAATCCAGAGAATGCTATCAGAAGAATCGCTGCCATGCTAAAGATAAGGATTTTCTTCATTTTCTTAATCTCCTCAAGTTATCGTCAGCTTTAAACTTCTTAATGAAACCCTAACGTCAATAAATATATGCTTTAAATATATATTTCTTTCAAAAAAAAACGCTTTCCTCAGATAAGCTTAGAAAAGCGTCTTCTATATAGTCCTCAAAATTAAATTGAGTAAACATTACCCTATACTTTAGAAGGAGAAGTAAACCCTCAAGCACAAAGTGCTTCACCATTACTCCCTCCGTAAAGCCAAAAAGCTAAGCCCGCCAAAATTCTTAACAAATTCAAGAATTCTGTTTAACATAATAAAGTATGTTTGTCAAACAAAAATAAATAATTGCAGTATGTTTGTCAAGTAAAAAATGAATATTATGATTATTTTATTATAAAGTATAGGGATAATTCTTACAGAGGTCCCCTGAGTTCTTCCTTCCCAATGACATAACTATCTGAAATAATTGGAAAAATAATCCGCTTGAGGTGAATTGCTCCGGGGGATGGACAGTTTTTTGACTTTTTTAGCTTACACGGGGTTTAAAGCCTTGTGTGAGCTTCTAACGGGGTTACTCTACCTTCCAGTAGAGCACCTCGATCGGGGGTTTTTTATTCCTCTTAACTATTGCCTTGATGGTCTTAGAATACTCGGTCTCTTTGCCCAGATTAACGATCCCGGTGCATTCAATGGAGAAATAGTTGCTGGCACAGCCAGAATAATTACTGTTTATACCATTAATAGCCCTTCCGGGCGACCTACAATACCTGCCATCTTCCTCTCGAGCACGAATCCATTCTTCTACTGCAGAACGGTCAACGGGATTGTTTGGATTTGTTCCCAGGACCATTATCACCTCAGCACTGGCGGTATTTATATTTACCTTATCCTCACCGTAAGGGGTAAAGTATTTTTCAATTGCCTCGTAGATGGCATCGTTAATACCCCTGACCATCTTAAGCTCACTGATAGAGTTAATCGGAGCGTCCTTGCACTCATAAGGGGGTGTTAGCCCCTGATAATAATCATCCTCAGCCTCTCCGCCATCATCGTCATCAATCCAGTCAATAATATTATCGGCTATATCTCCAGGCTCTGCATCGATATCATCAGGCAAGACATTGTCGAGGAGTTTTATTACTCTATTTTTAACAGCTATTCTATTAGAGTTATTCTCCTCTAAAGCTTTCCCATTTTTATCGTAAACCAACCGGTTAATATTTATCTTGCTGCTCTCATCGGTAATCCCTCCCACTAATATCCCGTCACCAATGGGTATCCCACCGAATTCGGTAGAGGTAAGTGCCCTTACCTGGGACCAGGTCTCTACCTCGGGATCTGCCTCTTCGCCACTTACGATATAGTCTACTCTTCTTATTCCATCTTTCTTTAAATCATAGCGCAGAATGGCCTTTGACGCCTCGATCCCGGCCCGGGCGATATAGTAGGCTTTAAGCTCATCCTTCTGATTACCTACGATATTCAAGCTCACCCGGGCTGAATAGCTGAATTCCACAATAACCGCCGCCAGGATGGAAATAACCATAAGCACAATGAGTAATGCGATTCCCTTTTGATTTTTTATATAAAGCGTCTTAAATATCTGCATACTAATAAAATCCTAAATTCTAAATCCTAAACAAACTCAAAATTCCAATATCTAATGTTCAAAACAGTTCCTTCGACCCCGATGCCCATCGGGGCGGGGTATCTAAATTAATCTCCCCTCCCTTGATGGGAGGGGACTAAGGGGAGGGTGAGGGGTCTTAGACCCTTTTCTAATCACCCCCTCCCCCATCCCTTCGACAAGCACAGGACAGGCAAGGGGGAGGGAAGTATATGGTAACGGTAGCAAGCTACAGGGAATTAACAAGTACAAATGTTAAAACAAATAACCCCTCACCTCTATCCTCTCCCCTCAGGGGAGAGGAAGTAATAACCAGTAACTTGTTCTGAGCCCTTCGACGGAGTTTATCCCGAGCGAGGCCGAGGGACTCAG
>SDBT01019485.1_pt1 | contig 10629 bp, 11 predicted proteins | sample 2277101 | NCBI WGS metagenome assembly SDBT01 (sample SAMN10404973, study PRJNA504765) | marine sediment metagenome | isolation source: marine sediment core GS10_PC15, 103 cmbsf | place: Arctic Ocean: Southern Knipovich Ridge | collected 2010
AATCTTTTGAAATATGTTAATGCCTTACAACCCCTTTGTCCCCTTTTTTAAGGGGAGACTTTACTGTCGCTATTTGATAAATCTAAAATTCATGAATTATTTAGGTTAGTTATATTTACTTAATTTAGAATTTCAATCAAAAATGAAAGAAAAAAAAACATCGGGTATAGTATATTTAGTAGGAGCTGGTCCCGGTGATCCCGGATTGTTAACTATCAAAGCGCATAACATACTTAAAGATTGCGATGTGATAATCTATGATGCTTTAGTGAATCTTTCTATTTTGGATGATGTTCCATCAGATGTTGAAAAAATCTTTATCGGGTCCTCTCGCGATAATGAACGTTTGGATCAGCAAGAAGTAGAGCGTATAATGATTCAGAAAGCTTCACAAGGACAGTGTGTGGTTCGACTAAAAGGCGGTGATCCGTTTATGTTCGGCCGGGGTGGGGAAGAGGCAGAAGCATTAACTATATCAGGTATCGAATGGGAAATTATCCCTGGTATTTCATCTGGTATGGCAGTTCCTGCTTATGCTGGTATCCCACTTACTCACCGCGATTGTTCTTCCAGTGTAACATTTATTACCGGTCATGAATCTATAAATAAATCAAATATAGAGTGGGAAAAAATTCGATATAATTTTAATACACTTGTTATCTTTATGGGTGTAACAAATATTGGAGAAATTGTTGATAAGTTGCTAAAGTCGAATTACGAATCTACAATCCCAATTGCAATCATCGAATCAGGTACGACCGATAATCAGAGGGTGCGTACTGCTACATTGGGTGATGTTATTGACAAAGTAAATACTGATCCTATACAGACCCCGGCATTAATTGTGATAGGTGAAGTGGTAAAGTTTCGGGATAAATTGGCTAATCTGAAATCTTCTTCAGGATAATAAAATCACAAATAGCAAATTCCAAATGACAAACAAAATCCAATTTCCAATTACCAAAATGATTTTTATTATCCAATCTACAATTTGATTATTGGTATTTGGTTATTATTTGAGATTTGAATTTTGGGATTTGTTATTTGCGGAATCGCAATTTGAATTTATAAATATATTTGACGCAAGAATTTGAAAGGAATTACTATTGGATTACTTTCCAATATTCATTGATCTCCGGGATAAAACGGTACTAGTTATCGGACAATACAGGATTTTAGAATTTAAAATAGAAAAGCTGATCCAGGCAGGAGCTAAAATTAAATATATTTCAAATTTCTTGTCAGACAAAATAGAAAAATACATCAAATCAGGAGAAGTTTTATATTATAATGACACTTTTGACGAAAAGTATTTGAATGATATATGGCTGGTTGTATGTGGTAGTGATGATGCCGAGTTAAAAAAGCAGATTGCTCAGACGAGCACAAAAAGAAATATATTATGCAATTTTGTTGATGAGGCGCCAATAAGTTCTTTTATCTCACCATCAGTTTATTCAAAGGGTGATATCACCATTGCCATTTCGACAAAAGGTAAAAGCCCTGCTTTGAATAAGTATATAAAAAATGAAATTATTAGTAAGATTGGAGATGAATATATTTATTTTACTGAGATGTTGGGAAGATTAAGACACAAAGTAATTGACAATATTTCTGATCAAAAGACAAGAAGTGATTTATTTGAGACTATAGTTCAAAATCCGGAGGTTTTAGATCTTATAAGGCGTAATAAAAACACCCAGGCAGAAAAATTGGTTATTGAATTGATAAATAAAAAAATCGATCAGCAAAAAATGAATTAAATCTTTTAACCAACTTCAATTTGGTATTATTGTTTTTAAAAATAATGCCAACAAATTAGGTTGCTGATATAATTATTTATTAAAGATATTTTTTCTGTAAAACAGGATCGGTAACTTTAATAAAATCTTGACTAAATTAGTGTCATTAAGTAAATTATTCACAAAGTAGTCCTAATATTCATAATAATCATAAATCATGTTGAAATCCTTCCGATAGTAAGCTTAAAAGGTGACGATTGATCATGAATAAAGGATATTTAACAACCTTTGAGGCAGCAAAACTAATTTCGGTGACCCCGGATTCGATTCTTAAATGGATCAAATCTGGTAAACTTGCAGCATTCAGGACACCCGGTGGTCATTATCGCATAAATATAGATAATATTAAAGGTATTCTCTTAGATAGTGAAACTTCTTCTCAATTCTCTCCCACACATATAAAAAGATCAGATCAGTTCTGCTGGGAATTTAATTCCCAACTAAACGATTGCACTAATCAATGTGAGGAATGTCTTGTTTACAAGGCACAAGCCAAACGTTGTTATGAAATGAGTGATTTTTCTATAGAAATGGGCTATTTGAGAAGGTTCTGTAAATCTTCTTGTCAAGAATGTGAATATTTTAATTTGTTAAAAAGTGATAATTGAAGTATAAATATACCATTATTATAATTCGAAGATTGATTTAAACGTATTAATTATATTGCTAATCTGAAATTAATGCCCTGAGACCGGAGTTGAGATGTTGGAGCGTAAAATTAAAGATTCTATTATTCGCCTGGAAAAGGGCGATTTAACGGCAATGGAAATAGAAGCGATCGTTTTTTATGCCAGCCCGGATCTGGTTTTAGGATCCGGATTCGGTAGTGCTATTTCCGCACGTGGAGGAATGTCCATACAAGAGGAATTGAAATCCTTTGGTACGATTTCTGCCGGTGAGGCTGTGATTACATCAGCCGGGGAGTTAAATTCGAAATATATTATTCATGCCGTTGGTCCCCGGTTTCAGGAGGATGATTCAGAAAAAAAATTACGTACTACTCTGCTAAATGCATTAAACATGGCTGAAGAAAAAGGAATCCGTAGAATAGCCATTCCTCCCATGGGTGCGGGTTTTTACGGAATCCCCCTGGACATGTGTGCCCGGGTTATGCTTGAAGCCATAAAAAAACATATTTTGGATGATTCTTCACTTGAAGAAGTAATAATCTGCGTTTTGGATGAACGTGAATTTAATGCCTTCCAGGACAGATGGCAGGTTTTGGAATAAAGAGGGGGAAAATTTATGAGTGATTTTCTTTATTTTTCTGAACACACCCTGCAGGAAATTGCCCTGTTATTTATGACTATAGTATATATCCTGCGGCTAAGATGGCTATTTAAATTCAAGGGTGGCAAGGAACGACAGGCGCCGACCGGATTAGCTGAAACAAATTCCAAAAAAGGCATAATCTATTCCTGGGGTATTATCGCAATGCCCTGGTCCATGGAAAGTACACGAACAAAAATATTCTTTTACATCCAATTTGCACTCTTCCATATCGGAGTAACCATTGCAATTCTACTTTCCTTTATTATACCCTATGCACCTGAATTTTTAAAAAGTCACTTAATCGTTATCCCTGTTTTTCAAATTCTGATGGGTGCGGCATTTATTGTGGGGTGTATGCGTATTATTCGTCGTGTTGGTGGAATCTATATGCGTGCAATCAGCTCACCTGATGACTATTTTTCACTTCTATTATTGACAGTATGGTTTGGATTCGCTTTTTTCGCAGTACTCAACCGGTATGATCAGGGGGAGGGAATTCTCTTAACGTATTTTATTCTGACTGCTTTTTTTCTGATGTATGTACCATTCAGCAAAATTTCACATTATCTATATTATCCATTCACCAGATATTGGTTTGGAAAGAGTATGGGACATCGCGGAACTTACCCTATCCAAAGGGGACCTAAACGAGCAGGAGTCAAATATGGGGGATAAAAAAAGATCAAAGCGCGCGCAAAAAGTCATTGAACGAATGGGGGAAAAACTTAACCGTCAAATGGCCGCGTCATTAACATCCTGTGTTCACTGTGGGATGTGTATTGATTCTTGCCATTATGTTCTCAGCAATCCAGGCGATCCTACATTTGCACCGGTTTATAAAGCGGACCAGATCCGTAAGATATTTAAGCGCCATTATGACTGGACCGGACGTATTTTCCCGTGGTGGGTCAAGGCGAAAAGTGTGTTTACAGATGAAGATTTGGAAGAACTGAAGGATGTTGTCTTTGGTAAGTGTACAAACTGTCGTCGCTGCTCTATTAATTGCCCGATGGGCGTAGACTATGCAACCTTTAACCGGATGGCCCGGGGATTACTGGTACATGCAGGGATTATGCCTGAAGGTGTTGCCGTAGTCAGCAAAGACCAATGGGAAATCGGCAACCAGATGGGGGTACTCAAGGAAGATTATCTGGAAACCCTGGAGTGGATGGAGGAAGAAACCCAGGACGAGCTCGAAGATCCTGATTTTAAAATCCCGATCGACAAAAAGAACTGTGACGTAGTCTATGCTATAAATCCCCGGGAAGTTAAGTATGATCCCCGAACAATTGCTGATGCGGCAAAGATTTTCCACTATGCCGGTGAAAATTGGACCATGCCCAGTGAGGGCTGGGATCAAACCAACTTTGGCCTCTTCTCAGGAGATGACGAACTGGGTGGGGCGGTGGCAAGACGTCTATATGAAAAGGTACAGGAACTAGAGGGAAAAAAATTAGTGATTTCTGAATGTGGACATGGTTACCGGTCTACTCGATGTGAGGGTCCAAACTGGGCGGGGATGGATATCCCTTTCGAGATGGAAAGTTCTGTTAACACGATGCTGCGATATATCAAAGAGGGAAAAATACAAGTTGATAAAATCCGTAATACAGATCCGGTAACATTTCATGATTCCTGTAATAACGCCCGCAGCTGTGGTATGTTTGAAGAACCACGCGAACTATTGAATCTTGTCTGTACTGATTTTTATGAGATGTATCCTAACAGGGCTGAAAATTATTGCTGTACCGGTGGTGGTGGTGCCATGTCCATGTCGGAATACACCAATCGGAGACTAAAGTCAGCAAAAATAAAAGCCGATCAACTGAGGGAGACAGGAGCAAAAATCGTTGTAACTTCTTGCCATAACTGTGTGGACGGTCTTACTGACCTTATTCGTCACTATAAACTTGATATGAAAGTTACTCAGCTGGTCAATCTTGTTTCAACTGCACTTGTCATTGAAGAAAAAGTTGCTATACCTACAATTGAAGAGATTCCTGTTGCTGCGGTAGAGGAAGAATTTCAAGGCCGTAAGATTCTTGTCACAGATGATGAGCCGGACTTTGTCACTTATATATCTACAATTCTTGAAGACAATGGCGCAACAGTGCTAAAAGCGTATGATGGACAACAAGCGCTCGAGATTGCCCGTGAGGAAAAACCCGATCTGATCACACTCGATATCTCGATGCCCGGTAAATCGGGAGTGGAAGTTTTTGATAATCTCCGAAAAGATCTCGAATTAAAATCGATTCCTGTCTGTATTATCACCGGAAAACCCGAACTTCGTAAACTCATGTATGAACGTCCTGATACACCACCTGAAGGATATCTGGATAAACCAATCACAGAACAGGATCTGATTCTAAACATCCGTAAGATCTTTGAGGTTAGTCATCATCAGAAAGCGAGCATGAAAAATTGATTTTAAGGGGATATTAGTCATTGGATAATATTTACAAAAAATATTTTGACTCTATGCCCAGCTACCTTACGGTTCAGGATAAAAATCTACGCCTGATCGACGCCAATGAGAAGTTTCAGGAGGATTTCGGAGCAATCGATGGGCGTCACTGTTATCAGATTTATAAGAATCGTGCAGAAAAGTGTGAGGTTTGTCCGGTAGAGCGCACCTTTCGGGATGGCCAGTCCCACCATAGTGAAGAACTGGTCAAGACCATTAGTGGAAAAGAAGTGTGGGTAATCGTCTATACCACTCCCATACGCGATGATCAGGGTAATGTAACGTCGGTGATGGAGGTGTCTACCGACATTACGGAAGTAAAAAATTTGCAAAACCAGCTCAGAGAGAGTCAGGAGAAATATCGACTACTTTTTGAAGAGGTACCCTGTTTTATATCTATTCAGGATAAAGACCTCCGGATAGTAGAGGCGAACCGACTACACAGAGAAGCATTTGGGACATCCTATGGTAGTAGGTGTTATGAGGTATACAAGCACCGCAAAACAGAATGTGAACCATGCATCATACAACAGACCTTCAAGGATGGAAAGATTTATACGCAGGAAGAAGTTGTTACCTCTCAGGATAAAAAACGGATGAATGTGATGGTATATACGGCCCCGATTAGAGGTGGTAATGGTGACATAGAAAATGTAATTGAAATGAGTGTAGATATTACTCAAATCCGGCAATTGCAGGACAAACTAACCTCAGTAGGTTTGTTAATTAGTACCATCTCACATGGTATCAAGGGACTTTTGAATGGTTTAGATGGCGGTATATACCTGGTCAATTCGGGATTGAAGAAGAATGATCGGGCCAGGATTGACCAGGGCTGGGAGATCTCGTCACGAAATATCCGCCGTATTCGCAGCATGGTTATGGATATCCTATACTACGCTAAAGACCGTGCACCCCAATGGGAAGAAATGTCAGTAAATGAGCTAGTGGATGAGGTTTGTGGCCTGTTTCAGGAGAGAGCTGAGAGGCAAGATATCACCTTTAACTGTCAGATTGATCCTGACGCAGGGAAATTCGATGCGGATAAATTGGCTGTCAGGTCGCTTCTCCTAAATCTGTTGGACAATTCACTTGATGCCTGTCGGGTTGATAAAAACAAAACGGATCACACAATTACAATGGAAATTAAGAGCCAGATAAAATCTGTCATTTTCGAAGTATCTGATAATGGAATCGGAATGGATCGGGAAACACGTGAAAAAGCGCTGAGCCTTTTTTTCTCCTCGAAAGGTGCCGGGGGCACCGGGCTAGGTCTCTTTATTGCAAATAAGATCGCACAGGCTCACGGGGGTGATATCAACATCGAATCAGAAGAAGGAAAAGGGAGCAAATTTACAGTAACGATGCCCAGAAAACGTCCTTGATTATCTAAATTTATTTCTTTTTAGGCTAGTAATTTTTCTACAGTTTTTAGAAATTCCTCACGATCAATCGGTTTTGAGAAGAATCCCTCCGGGGGTGGGATACTTCCTCTGCGATCAATGAATTTTTTCAGAGCATCTTCATCTCCACCAAAACCTGTTACTCCAGTTACAATAATTACAGGAATCGATGCTAGAGTTGAGTCGGATTTAATTTCCCTGAAGAAACGCATACCAGACTTTTTTGGCATGGAAACATCCAGTACCACAAGATCCGGTTTCTCAGTTTTTACCTTTTCCATGCCTTCCTGGCCATCATTGGCTGATATTGTCTGGTAACCGTTGTCACGCAAAAGAGTTTCCAGGTAGATTACCGTATCTGCCTCGTCGTCAATGACGAGGATTTTTTTTGGTTCAGGCATTATTCTAATCTCCTCTTAAAATACAAGATTAATCATCTTCCCATTTGATGAAAGGCTGCTTGACATCCACCATGGCGTTCACGATCAGTTCAACCAACCCGCCATAAATGATGCCGGATTTCTCCTTAACTTCATAATAATCAAGAAGATCGCGTAACTGTCCTTTGCAATTAGAACAGGGGGAGCACAAATATTTTTTGACATCAGGTCCAGGTTGATCACTAAAGGCATCTAAAATTTGTTTGAATTTCTCCCTGCTGGAGAGGCTCGAACGCCAATCAGGAAAATTGTTGCGATTCATGATAGCAAATCCACTCCCACCACCACAACAGTAATTTTCCACCCCGTTTGGATTCATCTCTCTAAACTGTGGGCAAAGATGGCGTAATATACGTCGTTGCGGTTCCACAATTCCTAAATTTCTTGACATATTACAGGGATCATGCAAGGTGACCGGAAAATCATTCTTTGAGGGATCGAACTCAATTTTTCCACTAAAGACAATTTCCTCAAGCAGAGGGAGGCAGCTTTCTCTTGGAATTTTGTTCTCACCGGTTAATATTCGATCCGCGATTGTGATTAAGGCCTTGTGTGAATGACCGCATTCCCCGACAACTATCTTTTTAACTTTCAGCCTTTTTGCTGTTTCTATGTGTTTCATCGCAATACGTGATAACTGAAAATCATCATACCAGAGGCCGTAGTTAACTCCATCGTAAGAGGGTTCCTCGGATGCTAAGGTCCAGCTAATACCTGCTGCATTAAGGATTAAAGCAAAGGCGGCAGGATTTTCAGGCCAGGAAAGAATTTCCCCTGCATTATGAATAAGCAGGATATCCGCTCCCTCTACGTCCCATGGCGTTTCAATGGTAATACCGGTTTCCTCCGTAATGTCTTCGTCAATAAATTCCATATTGTCTTTTACAGCCAAGGGATTCATACCGGTAGACGAGCCTACTTGCAACTGCAGTACGGTTCCTTTCTCATGCACTTCAGTGGCAGCCCAACCGAGTTCCTGACTAAAAAGTTTTCGTATTTCGTGCGTAATGAGGCCATTGTCCACACCCATTGGACAGGATTGAGCGCAACGACGACACAGGGTACAGCGATGAGACAGCTCATAAAGACGTGAAATTGTCGCCCAATTCAGATCAATATCTCCATTTGAAAATTTTGCCAGTAACTTTCCACCCGGATTAACATATTTCTTGACAAGTCTTCTGAATACTTCAGAACGGTAGGTTGGTCTGTAGATTTCATTTCTCCCTGAACCGGTAAAAATAGGACAGGCATCATTACAGGTCTGGCATCCAACACAGTATTCAATACTGAGAAGAAGTGGTTGAAGGAATGTCCAGTTATTTTCACGGCTTAATAATTTTTTTAGACCTGATACGAATTGATCAACATACTTTTTTTCTTCTGCTTCGTTTTTTGGATGAGGCAGATTTAGTGCAATTACACCATCCAGGTTACATACCATGCGTTCTTTTTGTTCCGGAGTGATTTCCTTCCATACAGGTTCCTCTTCAATTTTATCGTAAGGAGGAGGTAATGGTACAAGATCTTCCGATTCAATTGGTGACAAAATCTCATCTGTTTGTTTGCTGATATCCTCAATCCTAATTTTATTCTTCATTGTTTTTTCTCCCCGATTACAATATCCACCCAGTTTTTCTTACCATCGGCATTTAAATGAGGTGCGGCCCAGGTAACAGGCTGGCTGAGAAGATTTTTTACATCCTTTTCCATTTTCCCGTTTCCGCTCATTGGTTTATCATTCCAGCGGATTTCATGATAAGTGAAATATTTAGCAAGAAAATGTAACATTTTTGTAAAAGGCAGATATGCAAGAAACAGGAGACTAATGATACAGTGTAGACTGATAAATCCCGAAAGATCCCCCGTTGTCTCGGCAAATATTAGAGTATTGGCATATTGAGTCATTTCTCCATAAAAATCCGATACCCCTAAAAGTGAGATAATCCCACTTATAAACAGGGCAAGCAGGAAAAAGAGATTAAATAGGGTACTCCCCGTACTGTAATTTTTCAGATTCGGGTCAACAAGCCTTCTTACGATCAATCCCAGTGTACCAATTGCCCCAATGATAAAACCAGCAGCTGCAATTGTTTCGACGACGGATCCTAGTGTATTACTATCCAGCGGCATGGTTAAAGCGGGTATGACAGCCAGAATAAATGTGAGTATGGCTGATCCGGCGATAAGGTACATACCAAAATGAAAGGGAAAAGAGAAATACCAAAGTTTTTTGTTATTTTCAAAAACACCTTTTAAGAAAAATATTTCCTTGCCCATGTATATTGCTTCATCCACCAGAGATTTCTCGCGTTTTTTGGTCCACCACTCGTATTCCTCAAGATATGAACCGCCGTAATGACTCTTACCCTTTTCACCGGGAATGGGAGCAATTTCCCAGCGCAAATGGATGGGTAGCTTTGCCATTTTTCTGGCCTTGTAGATAAAGGTTGCCAGAAAAATTACAATCAGAACATATGAAATAATTAGTAACGGCAAACCGGTCATTTTACCTCCCTTTTATAGTCTCGCTTATTATTCAATAATTTCAGTATTGCTTTGGTTGGATCGCAGCCATGTGTTTGATTATGTAGTAATTCCTTGATATCTTCGATACAGAGTGAACCGAATCGATAGACAATACAATTTCTGCATTCGTTTCCTTGTAATGTGCAATGAGCATCCTTCATCATCCAGCAGGGTTTTGTATTATCCCTGAAAGCAGGACAGCGGTTGCGTACCTCTTCCCCACATGGCAGGAGATTCCAACAGGGCAGAAGTGCCTGCATTCTGCGGATACCTTCGGTGTTAAATCCAAGATTCTTGATCATATACTGGATAACCTGAATCCGGGTAATATCCTCATAAGAAAACATGCGGTGTCCTGAATTTGTTCTGTGAGGGATTATTAGCCCTGCGACCTCATATTTGCGGATTGCTGAAACAGAAAGACCAATCTTGTCAGCCAGCGTTCCGATTGAAATTAAGGGATCCATCATATCATGATTCATTTGATCTCCCAAAAAACTCATATCGATTTCTATACTTAAATATATAGTATATCTATACTTAAAAGTCAAGAAATATTTCACAATATATTAACCTGATCTATTTATAGCGCCCCGAGACTTCGGGGCAAACAATGAAAAGAAGTCCACGAATTACACGAATTTTCACGAATTAGAATATTTATTTTTAAAGAATATAAGTAACATATAAACAACGATTTTATTGCTGACCCTCCC